>ERZ780208.594-NODE-594-length-35259-cov-4.128906_pt1 | contig 35259 bp, 22 predicted proteins | sample MGYA00511167_ERZ780208 | MGnify/ENA primary metagenome ERZ780208 (study PRJEB29588, sample SAMEA2159202) | human gut metagenome | biome: human gut; feature: human-associated habitat; material: faeces | place: Denmark | collected 2008/2010 ...
CCGTCCCGGCTATCGGCCATGAACCGACACCTCCGCCCATACGGTCGCGTATCTCGCCTCCGGTACCGGTCGCGGCGCCGTTGAACGGCTCGACGGTGGTGGGGAAGTTATGTGTTTCGGCTTTCAGCGATATTACCGTCTTCACCACGCGTTCCCCGAAGAAGTCGGGGCGCTCGGGATGCGCGGGGGCGAACTGCACGGCTTCCGGTCCTTCCACGAAGGCCACGTTGTCCTTGTATGCGGAAACGAGTCGGTTCGGGTTCTCCTGCGACGTCTGCTTGATCATTTTGAACAGGGAGAGGGGTTTCTCCTCGCCGTCGATTACGAATGTGCCGTTGAAAATCTTGTGGCGGCAGTGCTCTGAGTTTACCTGCGAGAAGCCGAAAACTTCTGAGTCGGTGAGGGGACGCCCGAGCCGCTGCGCGAGCTTCATGAGGTATTCCTGCTCGTCGGGCGAGAGGGCGAGTCCCTCTTTCAGGTTGTAATCGCGGATGTCCTCGATGCTTACAATCTCCTCGGCCTTGCGGGTATTGGTGAAAATGCGGGAGTTGAGGCCATGGTAAAGGCTGCGCAGCATACGGTCGAAGGCGGGGGTCTCGTCATCGGTCTTCTCGAACTCCTCGATTCGGGAAATACCCTCGATACCCATGTTGCGGGTTATCTCCGTGGCGTTGGTGCTCCACGGTGTTATCATCTCGGCGCGCGGGCCGATGAATGTTCCTTTGACAGAAGTGGATTTCAGGGGCTTGGCCCCGGAGAAGAGCCATGTAAGCTTAGCTATAGTTTCCTGCGAGAGTTTGGAATCGCTCTCGACGGCTATGAAGAGCCGGCTTGTCTTTTTGAAGAATGTAATCATGTTGAGTAGCAATGCCTGATGGTAGACGGAGTCCGCGCCGCCGCGGTGCGGGGAAAGTTCTGCCGGGCAGGTGCGGGCCGTCGCTGTAACAAATTTGGTGCAAAGGTAACAAAAAAGTGTGGATTAGCCGTAAGTCGCGGGCAAAAAAGATGAGGCGCCATATAAAAAAAGGTGCGGGATAAAAATAATCGCGTGAAAATTTGCGGGAAATGAAAAATAGCAGTAACTTTGCAGCCGCAAAAGCAGGTGTATGGTTTCTTGCCTGCCGAGCGGAATGACTTAATACAAAGAAACCGGTAAAAGTTTTATATGGCAACAAAAATCAGATTGCAGCGCCATGGCCACAAGCGCTATGCGTATTATCCAATCGTAATCGCCGATAGCAGGGCACCACGTGATGGTAAATTTATTGAAAGGATAGGTTCTTATAATCCGAACACTAATCCTGCTACAATAAGTTTGAACTTCGACCGTGCCTTGTATTGGGTAGAATGCGGTGCCCTTCCTACGGACACCGTACGCAGCATCCTCTCTAAAGAGGGCGTAATGCTGATGAAACATCTCCGTGGCGGTGTCCGCAAGGGCGCCTTCAGCGAAGAGGAGGCACAGCGCCGTTTCGACGCCTGGAAAGCCGCCAAGAACAAAGAGACCGAGGCATACGTAGCCAAGAACGAAGCTGCCGCCGAAGCCGACCGCAAGGCACGTCTCGAAGCCGAAACAGCCGCCAACAAGGCTAAGGCCGAAGAGGTAGCCAAGAAGAAAGCCGAGAAGCTCGCCGCCGAAGAAGCTGCCGCCAAGGCCGCTGCCGAAGAGGCTGCCGCCGCCGAAGGCGAAAACGCCGAAGAGGCTGCCGCCGAGTAATCCCGGTTCTCAGCAAACAAGAGTCCCCACAAGAGACGAGAGTGCCCGCAGCGGGCGTTCCCGTCTCTTTCTTTTTCGCATGTGTCTCAGGGTGCTGTCCCCTGTTGCTTTGATTCGGCGGCACAGAAAGCGGATTTCGGGAGCCGGGGAGGGGAATTGCGGCGGTTTTAGGGCGGAAGAATTTTTTATCTGCAAAATGATTTGCAGAGTTGGAAAAATCTTTATACCTTTGCACAAAAATCAAGGCACCGCAGTGCCGACGGTTTATTTCCGGCATTGAACACTCAGAAAATTGCTGAAACCAACGCACTAACGAGTCTTAGTCAAGCCATGAACAGCGCGAGTTTGAACCACTTGCATGACCATAAAGGAAGAATAAACCTGCATCGTGATTTATTCTTGCAGCCGACAGAGGGCGCCAAGGCGTGCCTGTGCCGGCATAAACTGTATGTTCCGTAAACTTATCGAACCTGTTTTGAAGAGAAACAATCTATTATATTATTAAGCTATTTAATTATGGCAGAAAAGAAAGAAAAGTTATTTGATATGTTTCCGCCGATTTCCACCGAAGAGTGGAAGGCGAAAATCAATGTTGACCTGAAGGGCGCCGACTACAACAAGAAATTGGTGTGGCGCACTAACGAAGGCTTCAATGTCCAGCCTTTCTATCGCCGTGAAGACATCGAGGGACTCTACACCTTGGGCAGCATGCCGGGCCAGTTCCCCTTCGTCCGCGGTACACGCGAAGACAACAACTGGCTCATCCGCCAGCAAGTGGAGGGTAAGGACGCCGCCGAACTCAACCGCAATGCGCTCTACATCCTGAACCGCGGCGTAGACTCGCTCGGTTTCAAGCTCAGCGGTGAGTTCGACCTCGCCGAGCTTCCCGAACTGCTCCGCGACATCGACCTCAAAAAAGTTGAAATCAACATACAGTGCTGCCCGCGCCGCGCCGCCGAAGTGGCAAAGGCTCTCGTGGAATACGTGAAGGCTCAGGGCGCCGCAGAAGAGTTCAAAGGCTCCATAGACTTCAACCCTTACAAACGCCTGCTCCGCCACGGTCTCAAGCTCAACCGCGACATCAAGGACATGGCTCTGGAAGTCTACAACGCCGCCAAGGAACTCAAAGGTCTGCGCTGCTTCGCCGTTGATACCTATATGCTCAACAACGCCGGCGCTTACATCACCCAGGAACTCGGCTACGCCTTGGCCTGGGGCGCGCAGTGGATGACCATGATGACCGAAGCCGGTCTCACTCCCGCCGAAGCGGGCTGCCGCATCAAGTTCAACATGGGTATCTCGTCGAACTACTTCATGGAACTGGCCAAATTCCGCGCCGGCCGTATGCTGTGGGCCGAAATCGTGAAGGCTTACAACCCCGAGTGCGAATGTGCCTGCAAGATGAAAGTTCACGCCGTTACAAGCCAGTTCAACCAGACCATCTACGACGCTCACGTAAACCTGCTCCGCTCCATGACGGAGACCATGAGCGCCGCCCTGGCAGGCGTCGACTCAATCGAGACACTGCCGTTCGACCTCCAGTACAAGTGCCCGGACGAGTTCAGCGAGCGCATAGCACGCAACCAGCAGCTCCTGCTCCGCGAGGAGTCGCACCTCGACAAGGTGGTTGACCCCGCAGGCGGTTCCTACTATATAGAGGTGCTTACAGCAAGCATCGCCGAACAGGCATGGAAACTCTTCCTCGACGTAGAGGAGAAGGGCGGCTTCCGCGCCATCGTTGAAAACGGCGAACTCCAGAAAGCCATCAATGAGTCGAACGTCAAACGTCACACCGACGTGGCTCGCCGCAAGGAAATACTGCTCGGAACGAACCAGTACCCCAACTTCAACGAGAAAGCCCTCGACAAGGTGAACGAAGGCAAATGCTGCAACTGCGGTTGCGCAGCCGACGGCGAAGTGGCCGACGGAGCCGTGGACTTCATCAACTTCGACCGCGCCGCAAGCCAGTTCGAGCAGCTGCGTCTCGACACCGAACGCAGCGGCAAACGTCCCAAAGTATTCATGCTCACCATCGGCAACCTGGCCATGCGTCTGGCACGCGCCCAGTTCTCGGCCAACTTCTTCGGTTGTGCCGGTTATGAAATCATCGACAACATCGGCTTCGAGAGCGTGAAGGCCGGCGTTGACGCCGCCATGGAGAAAGGTGCCGACATCGTGGTCCTCTGCTCCAGCGACGACGAATACGCACAGTATGCCCCGGAGGCTTACAAAGAGCTCAACGGCCGCGCACTCTTCGTGGTAGCCGGCGCTCCCGCATGCATGGACGAACTCAAGGCCCAGGGCATCGAAGACTTCATCCACGTGCGTGTAAACGTGCTTGACACTCTCATTGGGTTTAACGCTAAACTGCTTAAGTAAATCATGAAACCGAATTTCAAAGACATAGATATCACAAAAGTAGCACCCGCGGCCGCCCCTGTGGAGGTGAAGGGTGAAGAATGGATGCCGGCAGAGCTCATCCCCATCAAGCCTGTCTACACCAAAGAAGACCTCGAAGGTCTCGAGCACCTCGACTATGCCGCCGGTCTCCCCCCGTTCCTGCGCGGCCCGTACAGCGCCATGTACCCCATGCGCCCCTGGACCATCCGCCAGTACGCCGGATTCTCCACAGCCGCCGAGTCGAACGCCTTCTACCGCCGTAACCTCGCTTCCGGACAGAAAGGCCTCTCCGTGGCTTTCGACCTCCCCACACACCGCGGTTACGACGCAAACCACGAACGCGTGGTCGGCGACGTTGGTAAAGCTGGTGTGTCCATCTGCTCCATCGAAGACATGAAGGTGCTCTTCGACGGTATACCCTTGGGCAAGATGTCAGTCTCCATGACCATGAACGGCGCCGTGCTCCCCGTGCTCGCCTTCTACATCAACGCAGGTCTGGAGCAGGGCGTCGCCCTCGACCAGATGGCCGGTACCATCCAGAACGACATCCTCAAGGAGTTCATGGTGCGTAACACATACATCTACCCGCCGGCATTCTCCATGAAGATTATCGCCGACATCTTCGAATACACCTCGAAGAACATGCCCAAGTTCAACTCCATCTCCATCTCCGGCTACCACATGCAGGAGGCCGGCGCTACCGCCGACATCGAGCTGGCATACACCCTGGCCGACGGTCTCGAATACCTCCGCGCAGGTGTGAACGCAGGCATGGACATCGACTCCTTTGCCCCGCGTCTCTCGTTCTTCTGGGGTATCTCCATGAACTACTTCATGGAAATCGCCAAGATGCGCGCCGCACGTATGCTTTGGGCAAGAATCGTAAAACAGTTCAACCCGAAGAACCCCAAATCGCTGGCCCTGCGTACACACTGCCAGACATCCGGATGGTCGCTTACCGAGCAGGACCCCTTCAACAACGTGGGCCGTACCTGCGTGGAGGCTATGGGTGCCGTGCTCGGCCACACACAGTCGCTCCACACTAACGCCCTCGACGAAGCCATCGCACTGCCGACCGACTTCTCCGCACGTATCGCACGTAACACGCAGATCTATATCCAGGAGGAGACCTACGTCACGAAGCAGGTTGACCCCTGGGCAGGTTCCTACTACGTAGAGGCCCTGACCAACGAAATCGCCGAAAAAGCCTGGGCACACATCCAGGAAATCGAGAAACTCGGCGGTATGGCAAAAGCCATCGAAACCGGTCTGCCCAAACTCAAAATCGAAGAAGCAGCAGCCCGCACGCAGGCACGCATCGACTCCGGCAAGCAGAAAATCATCGGTATCAACGAATGTCGCCTCGAACACGAAGACCCCATCGACATCCTCGAAGTGGACAACACCGAGGTACGCAAAGAGCAGTGCGCACGTCTCGAAGACCTCAAGGCCCACCGCAACGAAGCCGAGGTTAAAGAGGCTCTCGCCGCCATCACCGAATGCGTCAAAGACCCGTCGAAGGGCAACCTCCTCGACCTGGCAGTCAAGGCAGCCGGCAAACGCGCCACACTGGGCGAAATCTCCGATGCCTGCGAGGCTGTGGTAGGACGTTACAAAGCAGTAATCAAAACAATATCAGGAGTGTACAGCAACGAAGAGAAGGGTGATCCCGAGTTCGAGGAAGCCCGCCGCATGGTGGCAGACTTCGCCAAACGCGAAGGTCGCCAGCCGCGTATCATGATAGCCAAGATGGGCCAGGACGGCCACGACCGCGGCGCCAAAGTGGTAGCCACCGGTTACGCCGACTGCGGTTACGACGTAGACATGGGCCCGCTGTTCCAGACACCGGCCGAAGCCGCTCGCCAGGCAGTGGAGAACGACGTCCACATCCTCGGTGTCAGCTCGCTGGCAGCAGGACACAAGACCCTCATCCCGCAGGTAATCGAAGAGCTCAAGAAGCTCGGCCGCCCCGACATTTTGGTCACCGCCGGCGGTGTGATTCCCGCGCAGGACTACGACTTCCTCTACAAGGCAGGCGTAGCCGCCATCTTCGGCCCCGGCACACGCATCGCCAAGAGCGCCATCGAGATGGTACGCCTCCTCAACGAAGACCGCGCCGAAAAATAATCCTCGACAAATTACAACTTCAAATAAGAAAGAGCGACCCCAACCGGCCGCTCTTTTTTCGTTCGCACCCAGGGTTGGCGCATTATTGCGGCTCTTACGGAGACCTGTAGGGCTCCGTACCATTGGCTGCGCGGATCGAGTTGCGCTTTGTTACGCAGGTTGGAAACCTGCGCTCCTTATTCGGGACCTTCGCTTCTTATTTGAGGCTGATACCTTTTCGGCGGCTTGTGAAATTTTTTCGGCGGGGAGTGTCACAAAGGCGGGGGCGGTGCGTCTTTTGGTTGTGTGGGCCTTCGAGGACGGCCGTTTTGGCGCGCCGGGAGGGACTTCCGCTTAAACTATTATTGTATGATTAGAACTCGACTTTTGTTTGTTGTCCTCTCTCTTGCCGTCGCGGCGGCGGCTTTCGCCACTGTGGTGCGCGGCCGCTTCGTGGAGGCTGTCTCCGGCGATGCCATGGTCTCGGTGCCATATAAGGTGTTTGCCGCCGCCGATACGGTGCATCCCGTGGTCTTCGATGTCTCGGATGCCGAAGGGCGTTTTTCCACCGACCTGCATCCCGGCAAGTACCTGCTGAAAACCGAATACGTCGGCAAGAAGCCGCTCAGCATCGAATTTACAGCCGCCAATTCCGCCACTGACCTCGGCGACCTCGAACTGCTGGAAGTGGGGGAGACGCTCAGCGAGGTGACTGTAGTGGCTACCAAGGACCTTATCTCGAGCGATGGCGCTAAGCTGACCTACGATGTGGAGCGCGACCCTTCGTCGGGAACGAACACCGTGATGGAGATGCTCCGCAAGGTGCCGATGGTGACCGTCGACGGCGAGGATAACATCAAGGTGAAGGGTGATTCCAACTTCAAAATCTACATAAACGGTAAGCCGGACCCTATGCTTTCGGGCGACCCGAAGAATATCCTGAAGTCGATGCCGGCGTCGTCCATAAAGAAGATAGAGGTAATCACCGACCCGGGTGCCAAATATGAGGCGGAGGGGACGGCGGGTATCCTGAATATCATCACCGACAAGAAGCAGAGCATGGAGGGTTATCTTGTCACGGCACGCGCGGGCGTCTCGAACGGCGGCTACAACGGCAATCTCTACGGCCGCACTAAAATCAACAAGGTTACGGCCTCGGCCAATGTTTCGGGAAGCAACTACTCTGTGATGCGCGCCCACACCTACACCGACTCGGAGCGCGAGAACTTCACTTCCGACACCGAGCGTTACTACCGCTCGCACAGCAAGGAATTGCAGAAGTCGTACTTCCTTTCCGGCAACCTGAACCTTTCGTGGGAGCCGGACACGCTTAACCTTTTCACCCTTTCGGGCAACATCGGACATTACAAATCGCGCCAGAATGCCTCTCAGTCAGTCACGATGAGCAATATCGACAACGCCCTCGTGTGGGGATACAAGCGCGACTTCTTCACCAAATCAAGTAGCCTGTGGAGTTCCGCCAACGCCTCGTACCAGCACACTTTCCCAAACAACACGCAGCACACACTGACGCTCACGGCGCAGTATGACTACGGCGAGTCGCCCTACCGTTCGGATGTCCGCAACTACGACTACGAAAACCTCGGCTACGACGTCATCTCCCCCTTCCAGGGGCGCCGCCAGACGGGTTATAGCAACAGCTATACGCTCCAGGGAGACTACGTGCTCCCGCTCTTCTCCGACAAACATACTTTCGAGACCGGCTTTAAGGCGGTGCTCCGCCGCTCCGATAGCAATAACCGCACCCTCGACGGATTGAAAGAGGAGGAAGTGCTCCCCATCAGCGCCTCTAAGGTGCAGCAGTTCAACGACGTCTATGCCGCCTACGTTTCCTACAACGCGTCGTTCTGGAAATTCGCGGCGCGCGCCGGACTCCGCTACGAGCACACCCGCATGGGCCTCGATTACAAGTACCAGGAAAACACGGGCGACTGGCCCGACTTCACCACGCGGCTCAACGACCTGGTGCCAAACGCATCGCTTACCTACAAGCTTACGGAGATGAGCAACTTCCGCCTGGCCTACCGCATGAGGATTTGGCGCCCCTCCCTGAGCTACCTCAATCCCTACGTCAATACCTTGACGTTCGGGTCGTTAAGCTACGGTAACCCCGACCTCAAGAGCGAGCACAATAATATGGTAGAGCTGAAATACTCCAACTACGGCGGTAAATTCAGCGGCGAGGCGTCGGTCTCTTATTCGCAGACCAACAACTCGATAGAGTCCAACGATTTCATGAAAGATAACGTCCAGCACAGCACATACGCCAACATCGGACGTTACCGTTCGGTGGACCTCGGCGGTTACCTCATGTACCAGATAACATCGACTATGGACGCGTCGCTATACGTCGGCGGTTCATACAACGATTACAACTCGCGCGGCGCGATGAACGTGCGCAACCACGGCTGGCAGGGTTACTTCAACGCCAATTACGGCTACACCACACCGTTCAAGCTGCGCATCGACGCATGGGGCGGCGGCGGGACCCCCGGAATAGGAGCGCAGGAAAAGTATGACACCTGGTATTATTACGGCTTCTCGCTGTCACGTTCTTTCCTGAAAAACGATGCGCTTACGCTCTCGATGAACTGCAACCAATTCCTCACTCCCGAGCGCAAATCCACTTCTACCACTACCACCGAAACCTTCCGCGAACAATATACCTACAAGTTCAAGCAATGGTCGGCCGGCTTCTCCATCACCTACAAATTCGGCGGACTGAAGAGCGACGTGCGGCGCACCAATGCCTCTATAAGCAACGATGACATGAAGTCGCAAAGCTCTGGCGGCAACGGCGGCGGAAGATAAAACTTACAACATTCAGGACTCTTGATTTCCGGGCAACTGCTTTGTTATGAATCGGTTGCCCGCTATTTTATAGTGGGCTATGATAATGGCGCAGGTAATGATTTCTGCCAACGGGATGGCGAACCACAGGCCGTCGGTTCCCATGAAGCCGGGCAGCAGGATGAAGGCCGGCACGAGCAGCACTATGCCGCGAAGCACCGTGTAGAGCGTAGAGATGCCGGGTCGCTCTATGTTCTGGTAATAGCCGATGAAGGTAACGTTTAGCGAGAAGAAGACGGCGCAGATTCCGAAGACAGGCAGTCCCTCCTTGGCCAGGAGGTAAGCCGGTTCGTCGGTGCTCAGAAATAGCGCCGAAACGGGACCGGAGAAGAGTGCGAGCGCCACGGTTATGGCCGCGCCGAAAAGTCCTGCGGTGACGAGGGCTATGCGCAGCGTATTGCGCACGCGTTCGGCCAGGTGTGCGCCATAGTTGAAACTCATTATGGGCTGGGCCGACTGTGCCACGGCGTTGCCGATGCTGAAAACCAGCGGGAAGAGATAGCAGGCTATTGCGAAAGCCGCCACGCCGTCGTCGCCCAGCAACTTCTTGAAACAGAGGTTGCCGGTAAGAATCATGATGCTCATCGCCAGTTCGGTAAGCAGCGTTGCGAACCCTATCTTGGCCATGTATCCGGTATTGCGGAGGCTCAGCAAGAGCGACGTCAACGTGGTCTTCAGTCGGTAGAAATGCAGCGTATTGGAGAACTTCAGGAAGTAGAGCAGCGCCATGCAGCCGCCCACCACGCAGGAGAATGACGTGGCGATGGCCGCTCCGGAAACACCCATTCCGAAGGGGAAGACCAGCAGCCAGTCGAGGAAGATGTTCAGCACCGCCGACACAACCTGAATCCACATGGCATAGCGCGGCGAGCCGTCGAGGCGGATAAGCATCATTCCGACATACTGCACGCCGAGCAGCAGGATGCCCGGTTGCATCCACAGCATATAGGCCATGGAGTCGTCGATGATATGCGGTGTGGCGCCCATGGCTTCCACGATAGGGCGGGTGAAGAGGGTCATAAGCAGGCAGAGCACCCCGACGCAGAGTGTTCCCGCTATGAAAGCCTGCGTCATGATAATGTTGGCGGCCTTGACGTTATTCTCCGAAAGGCGGATACTGGCTATCACGGAAGCTCCGACGCTGAACATCATTGCTATCCCGGTGGTAATCATGTACATGGGAACCACTATATTGACGGCAGCGATGCCGGCCGCGCCAACGCCCTGCCCCACGAACACACCGTCGATGACCGTCAGCGCCATATTGAAGAACATGGCAATGAGCGTAGGTATAAGGATGGCGCGGAAAAGTGCGGGTATCTTTCCGCCCCGGAAGTCGAGGCTGTCCCTCTGCAAGTTCCTGTCTTTTTTCATAATCAATAAGCATGATTAAGTCATGGCCGTACCGTCGTCGGCACGGGAGAAATAATTTGCAAAGTTACAACAAATTCCCGACAGAACAGCTTTTATCGGCTAATAACTTGCTGTTCACGCAGCAAACGGCGAATCGGCGACTTGCCGTTCTTTCTGCAAGTTATTACAAATAACTGAGGTGAATCGTAAAATCTACGGTTTAACAAAACCATAACACTTTGGAGACATCATTGAAACATGGGCGCGGTAATTTTGTTCCCGAAAAACTAACAGTAACGACAAATGACTTTGAAAAACAAGACGATGTGCCTCACTGTTATGGCCGTGGCGCTGGTTTCAGCTACGGCTTCGGGAGGCATCCTGAAGGGTAGGGTTATCGACTCGGAAACTCGTGAACCGTTGATAGGGGCGGTAGTCAAGGCAGATGCCGACAAGAAGGGGACCGTGACGGACATCAACGGCTGCTATACCTTGACTCTCCCCGAGGGACAGCATGAGATCAACGTATCTTACATTGGGTATCCCGACACCGCAATTACTGCCACCCTGGTGAAAGGGGACACTGTCTCCCCGTTAGACATAGTGCTTACTCCCGACGCCACATCCCTTTCGGAGGTTGTGGTAACGGCAGACGCGGCGAAAAACACCGAGGCTTCGGTTATAGAAGAGGAGAAGGAGAGCGAAGTGGTGCAGTCGGGCGTATCGGCGCAGCAGATAGCCAAGACGCAGGACAAGGATGCCTCCGAGGTGATAAGGCGCGTGCCGGGAATCTCCATCATAGATGACAAATTCGTGATGGTACGCGGCCTCTCGCAGCGTTATAACAATGTGTGGCTCAACGGCAGCGCCGTGCCGAGTTCCGAAGCCGACTCGCGGGCATTTTCTTTCGACATTATCCCCTCCTCGCAGCTCGACAACATAGTCATAGTGAAGAGCGCGGCGCCTGAATATCCCGCCGATTTTACCGGAGGTTTCGTCATGGTAAGCACCAAATACCAGCCGGTGCGGAGCGGCTTTGACATCACTCTCGGTACATCGGTCAACGACATGACACATTTCCGCGATTTCAGATACTATAAAGGTGCAGGCCGGAACGTAAGCGGCGTTTACGGGTCGAGGCTTGTTTATTATCCCGGCTTCCTGAACAGGATAGACGTCCTCGGCAGCGGCTTCAACAACGACTGGAAAGTCTATACCCGCTGCCCCATAGGCGACCTGAAACTCAATGCCGCCTACAGCGGGAAATGGAGTGTCGGTACAGGCGATTTCGGGTTACTTGCGAATTTCAATTTCTCGGATGCTTACCGCACGATGGAGGATATGGAAAACTCACTCTACGGCCCGTATGACATAGCTTCCGACAAGCCGGTGACACTCCGCAAAGCCACAGACAACCAGTACACCCGTGACACTAAGCTCGGAGCTATGCTCAACCTCTCCTTTATACCGGAAAACCGGAATCACCGGTTCGAGTGGAAGACAATCTATAACCGCATAGTGAAGAACCGCTATTCCGAGCGTGCGGGTTTCAACGCGCAGCCCGACAGTATTGGCGAGACGGAGTATTATTACACCACACGCAACACCCTTAATACTCAGATAGCGGGACGGCACGAGTTCACCGAGGCGTCTCTCTGGGACTGGAGCGCAGGCTACGCTTACTCAGACCGCGACATGCCCGACCGCCGTCTCATACAGCTCAACGACCGCACCTCCTCGCGCATGGGAATATACCGTATCAGCCGCGAGTTCACCAAGCTGGGGGAACACACCGCCTCGCTCAACACCAATTATCGTAACACGCTGACTATCGGCATGTTGGCGCCGACAGTGAAAGCAGGACTTTACGCAGAATACCGTGGGCGCACATACGACGTGCGCGAGTTCCAATACGGCTGGCAACCTGACAACAACCTCCCGGTCGGCTTCCAATTCTCAGGCGATGTGCCGGGCGACGTGCTCGTTCCCGCCAATTACGGTCCCGACAAGCTCTACCTCTACGAGAACGTCAACTACCTGAACAGCTACAAGGCGAGCAGTCGGCTCCTTGCGGGCTACGTGGGATTCGTAATACCGTGGGAACGGCTCAATGTCTCCGGCGGTGTGCGGTATGAATATATGGACCAGCTTCTGAGAATGAACACGCGGCAGGCGGAAGAGAGCCTTCAGGACACGCACTACCGTTATAGCAATCTCTTCCCGTCGCTCAACGTCACCTACAAGTTCTGCGAAGAGCACCAGTTGCGCGCCGCCTACGGCATGACCACCAACCGTCCGGAATTCCGCGAACTCGCTCCGACGGTCTACTATGACTTCGACCTCGGCAGCAGCGTAATGGGCAACTACGACCTGAAAGCCGCCTACATACAGAATTTCGATCTCCGCTACGAATGGTATCCCGCGAAAGGGGAGAGCGTCTCCGTAGCACTCTTTTACAAGAAGTTCACAAACCCTATAGAGTGGACCTACACCGTGGCGGGAGGTACCGACCTCGTTTATTCCTACATCAACGCCAAAGGGGCAGACAATTACGGCATAGAACTGGACATACGCAAGAACCTCGGGTTCATCGGCCTCGAAGACTTCAGCCTGTCGTTCAACGGAGCCTTGATAAAGAGCAAGGTAAGGTTCGACGGCGGCAACGACATAGACCGTCCCATGCAAGGACAGTCGCCATATCTGATAAATGCCGGCCTCTTCTACAACCGCAACGGGTGGTCGGCGGCCGTGCTCTATAACCGCATCGGGAAGAGGATTGTGGGCGTCGGCAACAAATACGGCACCGGAGCCGACGGCAGCTCGCGCAACATCCCCAATTCCTACGAAATGCCGCGCAACTCGCTCGACCTCTCTTTCGGCAAGAAATTCGGCCATTGGGAAGTTAAAGCCTCCGTGCGCGACCTCCTTGCGGAACGGTATCTCTTCAATCAGATAGAGGAGATAGTGTGCGCCTCGGGCAGCAAACGCATAGAGGAAGTAACCCGCAGCTATAAGCCCGGACGCAGTTACAATATTTCTTTAACATATAGTTTCTAAAGCTATGGTAGACATAGTATTAAACCAAACAACAAAATTCATGGACAGAAAAACAAAACAGTTGGCGCGCCGCTCGGTGACGGCAATAGCCTGCACTCTGGCGCTTCTTACAGCAAGTTGCTCGTCGGACAACAACGAAGAGCCGAAACCTCAGGACAACAATCCCGAAGTGAGTTACAAAGGTAATGTGGCTTACAGCGACGGCCTTGTCTTCAACGGCAATGAACTCGGCAACGGAACCCAGAACTTCCACCTCACCGGCGACGTAACGCTCCCTAAGGGAACCTATCTGCTGAAAGGGTGGGTTTACGTAGACGAAGGGGCACGACTCCGTATCCCGGCAGGAACCGTTATCAAGGGTGACAAAGGCACTATGGCAGCGCTCATAGTGGAGCCCGGCGGTTACTGCGAGATGAAAGGCAACGCCCGCGAGCCGATAGTAATGACTTCGGCACAGGCTCCCGGACAACGGCGCCCCGGCGACTGGGGCGGACTCATAGTCTGCGGTAAAGCTCTCAACAATCAGGGCACCCAGCAGATAGAGGGAGGTCCCACCACAATCCACGGAGGTAACGTACGCACCGATAACTCGGGAATCTACAGCTACATACGCGTGGAGTTCGCCGGTTATCCCTTCGACACCGACAAGGAAATCAACGGCGTGACATTCGGCTCGGTGGGCAGCGGCACACAGATTGACCATATCCAGGTTTCCTACTCCAACGACGATTCCTTCGAGTGGTTCGGCGGCTCTGCCAATTGTTCTTACCTCGTGGCCTACAAGGGATGGGACGATGACTTCGACACCGACAACGGTTTCGACGGCAACGTGCAGTATTGCCTGGCGGTGCGAGACCCGCGCATCGCCGACACATCGCAGTCAAACGGCTTCGAGAGCGACAACAACGCCAGTGGTGCGGACACCACCCCCTTCACCTCGGCCCGTTTCAGCAACGTTACCCTCATAGGCCCGATGACCGCAATAAACAGCGGATTCGAAAACAACGCAAGCTACATAACGGCCGGCGACTTGTTCCCCGACAACGGCTCGAAGCTCGGACTCTTCCAATCGGCCGTACAGATACGTCGCAGCAGCAAACTCAATATCTCCAACATGATTGCCGTAGGATTCCCCGTCGGCCTGATAGTGGACGGCGAGAAGGGACACTCCGTGGACTATGCCCGCGACGGCGCCTTCAAGCTCGAGAACTGCATCTTTGCCGGAATGGGAGTAATCGGCAGCGACAAGAACAAAGAGTATGAGGATTACCTCTACGATTACACCACCAAGACCGAAGACCGAATACGCGACTCCTTCTCGCACACCTTCTTCCTCTCCGGCCTCGGCAACAGGATACTGACGGAAACTCTGCTGAACCTCACCGACCCCGCGCGCCTCGGCCAGAACTATTGTCCCCCGGTGATGATTTCCGACGGACGCGGCGGTTACATAGGCGCTTTCCGCGACGCCTCCGACAACTGGCTCAGCGGCTGGACCAACTTCGACCCGCAGCACACCGTCTATTGACGCGCAGCTGTGCAGGCGGGTGAGTGGGTACCCCGAACAGTGAAACTGTGCACCTTAAACCATAACAATAAGTATAGGCCACCCGGTGTGGGATGGCCTATGTTTCTGTCAGCGGGCGTTACTTGGCGGGCCAGGGGAAGTTGCGGGGGTTGACATCGATGTGTACTTCGGGGATGTGGAGGCGTACCTTTATATAATCGGTCATCTTGCGCTGCTGTGCGGCGTCTATGCCGCCCGGGGCGTTCACGAAGACTACGTTGACGGTGTCGCGGCTCAGCGAATCCACCGTGTTGGTGGCGATGATATTGCTCATGGCTATGTCGCGGACATTTGGAAAAAGTACTTTCAGTTCGGAAGCTATGGAGGCTCCACGGGCTGAGAAGGTGGTGAATTGGCCTATGACGTTCCGCAGCGAGTCCACGGTGTTCTGCCTGGCTTCGAGCTGCGACTGCATCATGGCGTAAAGTTTGCTGTTGTCCATCTCCTGCCCTTGTGCGGAGGCTGCGATTCCGAAACCTTGGCGGATATCGAGGACGGTGCCTCCGAGTCCTGCGGAGTCGAGTTTGTTCATCATGGCGAGTTGTAGAGAATCCTTCGGCAAGGTTTCGCCGATCAGCGTCACAGAGATATAACGCTTGCCGTTCTTTATGTATTCGTTGTGGTTCAGTACCTGGGTGTTGGGAAACACCATCTGGTTCTCTACAAAGGAAGTCGCCGCAGAGATGAAGATATTCTTCCGTATCATCTGCACGGTGAGGTAAGCGGACACCCCTATCGTGCAGGCCACAATGGTGTAGACTATCCACTGGATGCGGCGGTATCGCCGGGTTATGCCGGTACGGTGGCGCCTGTACCCCATGAGTTTCAACCCTACCCAGGTGGCGAAGAAGATGAAAATCATGTTGGTGAAGAAGAGGTAGAAGGCTCCGAAGAAGAAGTGAGCCTGCCAGGTTGCGAGTCCGTAACCGGCGGTGCAGAGCGGTGGCATGAGGGATGTGGCGATGGCCACGCCGGGGAGCACTTGTCCCTTGTTCCTGCACGCCGTGGAGACGATGCCCGCCGCGCCACCGAAGAGGGCTATGAAGACGTCGTAAATGGAGGGGGAGGTGCGTGCCAGGAGCTGGCTGCTACCTTCGTATTGCGGGGAGATGAGGAAGAAGATGGCCGACGCTATCACCGAACCCAGTATTGCCATCCCGATGTTCTTAAGCGAGCGTCGCAGCAGGTCGAAGTCTTCGACGCCGAGTGCGAGTCCCATTCCCATGATAGGACCCATGAGAGGGGAGATGAGCATGGCACCGATGATTACCGCCACGCTGTCGGTGTTCAGTCCTAGCGACGCCACGAAGATGGCGAAGATGAGCACGAGCAGTTGCGAGCCGCGGAAGGAGACGCCGTCGCGGATGTCCTGTTCCACTTCGGCCTGCGGCAGGAGGTCGGCGCTGACGTTGAAGTATGACAATAGCCGCGTCATCTTCTCTTTGAATGTGGGGCGTTTGCCTTGTGGCGCGGTGGTTGCCGCTGTTTGTGTAGATGAGATTGGCGAGGCGTCTTGCTGCCGGGTATCGTTGTCGTTCCGGGGCTGGGGGGAGGCCATGGAGTCGTTGTTGGTAGGTGTGGTTTTGTTCATATTAATATTACGTGTAACCCGCGGCGAATGTTCACTTTCCGACATTCGTCAGACAAAGCCGGTAGTTTCGTCAGAAATATTGGCGGTAATTTTGTGCCGTTACAGAATAATCATTAATTATGCAGTGTAGTGGATGGTCTCTTCGTCAAACCGGACCTGAAGCTGAACCGTGCGCAATCCCTCGACTGATTATTCTGAACGCCGGTGATAGATTACCGCTGCGGAGAGTATCTTTTCCCATACTAACGAATAAAACCATTAGGATATACTTAAAAGACTAATTAAACTCAAATACCGTAAACCCATGAACAGGATATTATTGGCACTCCTTCTATGCGTCACATGCATTATCACCGCCGTTGCGCAGTCTTACGGCGAACTGCGCGCTACGGTCGAGGAGCTTCTTTCCCTTGCAGAGGCGGGGGACTCGGATGCACAGTTCCAACTCGCGGAAACGTACTATTATGACGTAGTGCCTCCCGATTATGAAGCTGCGGCCAAGTGGCATGCCGAATGTGCTAAAAAGGGGGATTCGCGCAGCCAGGTGGCACTCGGTATAGCGTATTACTTCGGCCAGGTGTCCCGGAAGACATTGACGAGTCAATACGGCTGATAAAGATGGCGGCCGACCAAAATAATGAGACAGCGCAGTATCTCCTCGGTTACTTCTATTATCAAGGCGTAGGAGTGGAAGAAGACTACGACAAAGCGTTCCTGTGGATGAGCAAAGCCGCCAAAGCCGGTGACAGCGATGCCGAGAGGCAGTTTGGCTCGTTCTATTATCTTGGTATAGGAACGGAATGTGATTTCGAAACGGCGCACCGGTGGTATTGCAAAGCCGCTGACCATGGTAATGAGGAAGCGCAATATAATGTCGCGGTTGATTATTATTTTGGCTTAGGGGTGGAGCAAGACTGGGATGAAGCTCTGCGCTGGTACCGGATATCGGCCTAAAATGGCTACGCTGAGGCACAGTACAGCCTCGCCTGTATGCTTGACAAAGGGATAGTGATACAGCAGGACTCCCAAACGGCATTGGAATGGGCCCGGAAAGCCGCCGGTCAGGGCTTTTACCCCGCAAACCTTCTGATAGACGAGATTATGGAAAGACAACAATCCCAGCGTCCGTGACTGTCCGACCTCCCCCTCATTCGTAACATAAATCACATCAGATAGACCAGCCATACATAAGAAATAACTTGCGGCGAGGAGGAAAGTCCTCTTCGCCGCAGTTGTTATTGTATGGCGTCTGCCGTAGCTTACCATATGATGATTCGTTCCTCTTCGGGGCGGAACATCGGGTCTCCGGCCTTTATCTTGAAGGCATCGAAGAAAGGTGCTATGTTGCGCAGCGAGGCGTTTACGCGGTTACGGCCCAGCGAGTGAGGGTCGGTCTTGGTACGCACAAGTATCTCCTCGTCGCGGATATTGCCTGCCCAAAGGTTCGCGTATCCGAGGTAGAAACGCTGTTCTGGGGTGAAGCCGTCTATCTTCTTGGCTTTCTTCCCTTTCTGCGAGTTCTTGTAGGCGGTCATAGCCACGCGCAGTCCGCCCTGGTCGGCAATGTTTTCGCCGAGGGTGAAGCGTCCGTTGGCGTGTACTCCGGGAGCCACCTCGATGGCGTCGAACTGGGCAGCGAGACCGTCGGCGAGTTTGGTGAAGCGAGCGGCATCGTCGGCCGTCCACCAGTCGTTGAGGTTTCCGTTCTTGTCGAACTGGCGTCCCGAGTCATCGAAACCGTGGGTCATTTCGTGGCCGATAACCACACCGATAGCGCCGTAGTTGATGGCATCGTCGGCCGTCACGTCGAAGTAGGGGGCCTGGAGGATGGCTGCCGGGAAGCAGATTTCGTTGGTCGTAGGCATGTAGTAGGCGTTGACAGTCTGCGGTGTCATGAGCCATTCGGTCTTGTCTACGGGTTTGCCGAGTTTGGAGTAATTGTCCTTGGCATACCAGTTGGCGGCGGCCAGCACATTGTCGAGATAAGAGCGTGTGGGGTCTATGTCAATGCCGGAGTAGTCTTTCCACTTGTCGGGATAACCGATTTTCACCGTGAAACTGGCCAGTTTCTCGCGTGCTTTCTTCTTGGTGTCGTCGCTCATCCACGTGAGGTTGTCGATATGCTCGCCCAGGGCTGTCTGGAGGTTGCGTACCAGCTCTACCATGTATTCCTTGTTCTCTTTGGGGAAGTATTTGGATACGTAAAGTTCGCCGAGCGCTTCGCCGAGCATGGAGTTGGGGATTCCCATGGCGCGTTTCCAGCGGGCTTCCTGTTCCTGCTTGCCGCTCATGGTACGGTCGAACATCTCGAAGTTGGCGTTCACAAAGTCGTCGCTGAGCAGGTTCGATGATTCGGTGATGAACTCGATGGTCATATAGTCGAGGAGTTGCTCGGGGGTGAGGGTGGGGAGGTAAGAGTTGAGCCAGTCCATGAAAGCCACGGAGGAGACATTCACCTTGTCGACTTGCGGAGTGCCGATGGCGGCGAAGTAAGTGTCCCAGTCGAAGTTTGGATACCGGTCGCGTATTTCCTGGATGGTGCGCATGTTGTAGCGGAGCTGCGGGTTGCGGCGTTCCTCACGCGTCTTCTTGTGCTTGGCTATCTCGGTTTCGAGTGCGATGAGGTTGTCCCAGGCACGCTGTGCGCGGGCCTCGTCATAGCCTGAGAGACGCATGATGGTCTTGATGTAGTTCTCGTAAGCTTTCATTATGCGGTCGTTCTCCTCCGATTTCTCGAGGTAATAGTCGCGGTCGCCGAGTCCGAGGCCGGTTTCGCCGAGGTGCATGATGTTCATGTCGGAGTTCTTGGGGTCGGCCGAGACGCCGGTGCCGAAGAGGGGGGAACCGATTCCGCCGTGCATCCATGCTATGGTCTTGGCCAGCTCGGTGCGGTCGGTGAGGTTGGCTTTCCCGAGGCGTTCGAGGTAGGGACGCATCGGGGCGGCTCCTTCGCGGTTGAGGCGTATGGAGTCCATTCCCATGTCGAAAAGGTCGCTCACCTTCTGCGCGTTGGTGCCTTTGACTTTTGTGTCGGGGTTGTCCTTGAGGTTCAGGATAAGTTCCTGAAGCTGTGTCTTGGCGTTTTCGCGGAGCACGTCGAAGGTGCCGAAGCGGCTGTATTCGGCGGGGATGGGGTTGGCCTGCATCCAGCCGCCGCAGGCGTACTCGTAGAAGTCGTCTTGCGGGCGCACGCTCTTGTCGAGGTTCTTGGTCTCGATGCCGTGCGGCGAGGCTGCCATCATGGCCATCGGAAGGGCTGCCGCCGCTCCGATGAAGGTTTTCCGTAGGTTCATGTCTTCTGTTGTTATATGGTTGTTATTCATTGGCTTGTTTTTATATTTGGTGAAACATTATTTTTTGTCGGCAAAACCGTTGTTCTTGTTATAATAATAAGAAGAAGAAATAGCGGGTTTTATTGCATTATCCTGTCATATTCCTGCTGGGCGAGTTCCCAGAGGGACATTGCGTTCTCGAGTGCTTTGGTAGCGGCATTGTATTTCCCGAGGATTTCCGGCGATGCGTCGCCTTGTGCCAAGAGTTGTTCGGCGGCCTGCTGCTCTTCCTCGCGGGCGGCAACTTCCTCCTCTGCCTTTTCAAGTTCCTTGCGTGCGCGGCGTATCATGCGTTCCTGCTCCTTCTGCTCGGCATAGCTGAGGCGAGCTTTCTGTTTCGGCGGCTCGGGGGCGCCGGGTTCTCCATGCTTCTCCACGGTCTTCTCCTGAGGTTGCCGGCGGCTCTTTCCGGTTGAAGCCAGTTTGGCGAGTTCGGCGTTGTGCTTAGCTAAGAAGTCGTATATGCCGCCGATGTTTTCGCGTATCCTGCCCCCTCCCACTTCGTAGACCTTGTCCACGAGGCCGTCGAGGAACTCGCGGTCATGGCTTACCACTATCACGGTGCCGTCGAAGGCCTTGATGGCATCCTTCAGGATGTCCTTGGTCTTCATGTCGAGGTGGTTGGTGGGTTCGTCGAGGATGAGTAGGTTAACGGGTTCGAGCAGCAGTTTTATCATCGCGAGACGCGATTTCTCGCCACCGGAGAGCACCTTCACCTTCTTGTCCGATGCCTCGCCGCCGAACATGAAGGCGCCGAGAATATCGCGTATCCGGGTTCGTATGTCGCCAACGGCCACACGGTCTATTGTGTCGAAAACGGTAAGCTCGCCGTCGAGCAGCTGTGCCTGGTTCTGCGCGAAGTAACCTATCTTCACGTTATGCCCGGTTTTAAGCGTCCCGGTGTAGGAAATCTCGCCCATGATGCACTTCACGAGCGTGGACTTGCCCTCGCCGTTCTTGCCTACGAGTGCTATCTTTTCGCCTCGCCGCAGCGAGAAAGTGGCGTGGTCGAACACCTGGTGGTCGCCGTAAGCTTTCCCCACGTCGTCGAGTATCAGCGGGAAGTCGCCCGAGCGCGGTGCCGGGGGGAATTTGAGGCGCAGATGCGATGTGTCCACCTCGTCGACCTCTATGGGCACAATCTTCTCCAACTGTTTCAGGCGGCTTTGCACCTGCACGGCTTTCGTGGGCTTGTACCGGAAACGCTCCACGAAGTCCTTGATGTCGGCTATCATCTTCTGCTGGTTCTCGTAAGCCCGCATCTGTTGCTCCACGCGTTCACGGCGTAGCACCACGTATTCCGAATACTTGGCCTTATAATCATAGATTTTCCCGCAGGAAATTTCGATGGTGCGGTTTGTCACATTGTCGATAAAAGCGCGGTCGTGGCTCACCAGGATTACGGCCTTGGCCTTCTGCACGAGGAATTGCTCCAGCCATTGTATTGACTCTATGTCGAGGTGGTTGGTTGGTTCGTCGAGAAGCAGCACATCGGGGTGGGCGAGAAGTATCTTTGCCAGCTCCACACGCATACGCCAACCGCCGGAGAACTCGGAGGTGGGCCGGTCGAAGTCGTCGCGGCTGAAACCGAGACCTATGAGGGTGCGCTCCATCTCGGCCTCCATATTGTCTGAATCCTCTATTGCGATGCGCTCGTTGAGATATTCGAGACGGTCAATCAGGGCATGGTATTCGGGCGATTCGTAGTCTGTACGATCGCCGAGTTTCCGGCTTACCTCCTCCATTTCGGCACGGCGTCGCAGGGCGCGGTCGAAGACTTTGCGCACTTCGTCGAGCAGTGTCGTGGAGTCGGCGAGTTTCATCTGTTGCGGCAGATAGCCCACCGTGGTGTCGCCGGAACGCGAAACGGAGCCGGAGGTGGGTTGCTGCAATCCGGCTATTATTTTAAGCATCGTGGACTTGCCGGCGCCGTTCTTGCCGGTGAGCGCCACGCGGTCGTTGTCGTTGATTACGAACGAGGCGTCGGCGAACAGCGGCCTGGCCGCAAATTCCACACTCAAACTGTTTACACTAAGCATACTGCAAAATTAGTAATAATATTTGTGATATGTAGCATCTTATGACCATTATCGTTACTTCGCCACTCATTAACCTTGTCGTTTTCTACGGAAAGTTGCTTGATATTTCAAGTGTATGAAATTTTTCCAAATGATAATATGGATTTGATTCAAACAGCGTATTTTCTATGCTGTTATGGCAAAAGTCTACAAAAGACCATTTGTTGCGGTCGATATTATAAGTATCTAATTGCTAAATGACTATAACAAAAATTAAGCGGTTAACATAATTTAACTGTAATAATAATAAAATATAGCAGATTAAAGTTAAATTTGCCGTCTGAAACGGGATGATATTATCATTCCATTCGTAATCTAACATTAACAGAAAGTATGAGAAAATTTTTATTATTGCTAACCATGCTCGGCAGCCTCTGCGGCTTTGCGGCGGAGAAAGACGCCCTGCGGGTTGTCCTCAAGACGGGGAGCCCGATGCTCTTCAAGTTCGAGTCCAAGCCCGAGGTGACGTTTACACCGGAGGGATTCGATGTGGTCTGTCCCAACGAAGAGGGTGTAGTCTTTCAGTTTGACGAAGTGGACTACCTCGACTTCGCCGAAACTGTAGGCATCGCCCAGTTGCCAGTCTCCGAACTCCTTTTCCGTGTAGGACAAACCTCTATCACAGTCGAGAACGCCGGTCCTGAAAGCCGCCTCGACGTTTGGACCCTTGACGGTAAGAGCGTACTGTCGGCCATATTCAACGACACCTATACCATAGAGCGCCCGCGGCTCGGCAAAGGTGTCTTCATCTTCAAAATCAATAACTCAACCTTTAAAGCCTCTCTCTGATACCAATGAAAAAACTTCTACCATTATGCCTCGCGGCCTTGGCTATAACCTCTCTTAAGGCCGAAACGAAAGTGATGCGCATCTACTTCGGCGACGGCACCTCGCAGACCATCACTATCGAGAACGTACAGAAAATAGCATTCGAGGACCAGGGCGAAATCATCACCGACCGTATGGTGGATATGGGCCTCTCCGTTAAATGGGCTTCCTACAACGTCGGTGCTTCCGTGCCCGAGGGTTACGGCAACTTCTACGCCTACGGCGAGATAGAACCCAAAGATGAATACCGCTACGAGAACTACGTTTGGCGTTATCCGGACTATAACGACTGGGACTGTGACGAATGGGAGAAATACTTCAAGCTCGGCGCCACCATCACCGGCACGCAGTATGACGTGGCCCACATGAAGTGGGGCGACAAGTGGAGGATGCCTACCCGCGCCGAGTGGAACGAACTTATCGACAACTGTTCCTTTACATGGACCGGCATCAACGGCGTTACAGGTATCCTCGCTACCTCGCAAATCACAGGCAACTCCATCTTCTTCCCCGCCGCCGGCAATATGGTGGACGAAAAGCACACCCACGATCAGCTCGGCTGCTTCCTCTGGACCGCCACCGAATATGAACAGTCGGACATCTCGCAGGAATGCCGCAACTACCGCGCCAACCTCGACGCCACCAACCATGCCGCAAACGGTTATGACTATCCCGAAGTTGGCTTCAATGTCCGTGCTGTGTACGGCGATGTTCCAGCGCCCGAGAAACCGCAGTACAAGGTGCCCGATGACTCGCAGATGGTAGACCTCGGCCTCTCCGTGAAATGGGCTCCCTTCAACATAGGAACCGACTCAGACACACGCACCGGCGAGTTCATCTGCTGGGGCGAACTGTTGCCCAAACAGTACACCCACTCCTATAACTACAAGTTCTACGACGCCTACAACGACACCTACGAGGACATCGCCGACCAGATTTCCGATACGGAATATGACTGCGCCAAATACCTGTGGGGCAACGGCTGGCGCCTCCCGACCAAAGAGGAGTTCGAGGAACTCGTGACGCGTTGCACCTGGACCGTCTCCTCAAGCGGTTACACCGTGACCGGCCCGAACGGGAACTCCATGTTCCTTCCGGCCTGCGGCTTCATGACCTACAAAGGTGCTCCGCGCTCTTCCTACGAATCGGGCTATTATATGTGTGGCGACGCCGACACGCGCGTGCGTCCCAACGGCGAAAAAATGCTCAGCAACTGCGTGGCACTCAAGTTTACACGTACGGGCTACACCCTGAACGCCCCGGTGGTGGATTATTTCTCCAAAGCCGGCGGCATACAGGTGCGTCCCGTTCATGAATAATCGATTTTTTACGCCGGGGAGGAGATGCCGTGCTTCGGTGTCCCTTTTCCGGTGACTTAGCTAAGAACCAAATAATTAACCTATGAATAGACTTACTTCGACATTATTATGTGCGGCGTTGTCGCTGGCGGGTAGTACCCTAATGGCGCAGACCACCATCTTCGACCTCAGCTCGCGTGACGGGTTCACGCAGTGCACGCAGGAGTGTCTGCGCTATGACCGCGACAACCAGGTCTGGTCATGGAGCAACTATCGCAGTGCCCTCCAGATGTATCATTATAGTGTAACGGAACCATACTATGACGATTATCTCGTGACCCCCGAACTTCCCCTCGAAGCCGGTTCGCTCTACCGCGTGACCCTCTCACCCACAGCCTACAGCAGCGGCAAGACAGGGCATATTAAGATTGGTTGCGGCCAGGGTGCAGATCTCGAATCGTATAACATAGTCGGTGAGATAGATAACATCCCGTATGTCTCGAACATGGATGATGCCGAAGAGCGCACCGTTGAGTTCAATGTGCCCGTGAGCGGTAATTACAAGCTCTTTATAGAGGGTGTGGGCAACGGCCTCTACATTGGAGGCACCACTATCCGGAATGTAGGAACATCGACCGTTCCCATGGCAGTGTCCGACCTTGCCGTGCTTCCCGACCCGGCAGGGGCCGCAAGCGCGATGATTATGTTCACGATGCCCGACAAGTCGGTGAGCGGCACGGCCCTCGACGGTCAGATGAGCTACCGTATCTACCGCAACGATGCCGAGACAGCCGTCAAGACCGGCCGCGCAAACGCCGGGGAACAGGTGTCTTGGACCGACACTTCCGTTCAACCCGGAGTCGTGACTTATTCAGTGGAGATAGTCAGCGGCCAGGAGACGAGCGCCCGCGCTTCCGTATCCTCGTTCGTCGGCCTTGAAACCCCGAATGCCGTCACAGACCTTACTCTGGCAGAGGGCGAAGGGGGCTACACACTCTCATGGACAGCCCCGGCCAAAGGTATCCATGATGCCCTCATCGACCCCGCGTCGCTCCGTTATGACGTGGTAAGAATGGTCGACGGCGCTGCTGACGCTTCCTTCTCAAACCTCACAACCACTTATTATACAGATAGTTACATAGTCGAAGGCCTGCACCGCATACAGTATTCCGTAACGGCCAGGATAGGGGAGAACGTTTCCGAATCCGCCCTTACCGAGATTCTCACGGTAGGTAACGCCATGATGCCATTCGCATGGTCGTTCGCCGGCGCCAGCTTCGGTGATATGCAGACAGAGATTGTCAGCGGCACCCACAATTGGGAAGCGATTGCATCCAAGCATGACCAAGGGCCGCAGGCCGACCCGGTCGACAACGACGGCGGTATGGCTTTCTACAATACGTGGAATGCTCCGCGCGGCGAGTCGGCACGGCTGATGACACCGCCCTTGGTTTATACGGCTGGCGATAGCCCGATAATCGAATTCTATATCTGTCACCACTCGATGGGTAATGATAAACTCTCAGTTCAGGTTTCAAGCGACGGCGGGGAATGGAACAACGTTCCTGACGCCGAAGTGACAGTAACAGGAAGTCCTGCCGGATGGACCAAATATTCCTTCCCGCTCTCTGCTGCCATCGCCGAGGGTTGCACTTCGTTCCGCGCAGCTCTGCTTATTACAAGTGCATACGGTGCCAATACGCTCGTCGACGCCATCCGCGTATTCTCGCTCAAGGACAAAGACCTCTCCGTGACGCTCGTTTCCGCGCCCGAGGCTGTTGTCTCCGGAAACGACATCGTGCTGAAATACAATGTGGCTAACAACGGGAAGAATACCGTGGCAGCTTCAGACTATACACTGGAAATGACTACGGACTATCCTGCCGCCATCCTGCTTCCCGAAACCGTCGAAATCCCCTCGATGGGCACGCAGGAGGTTGAAGTTACCGTTCCCCTTACAGCCATCGAGACACTCGGCAATCAGCAATACAGCTTTGCCCTCAAGGTGAACTATGCCGGCGACCAGGCTGCGGACAACAACTCCTCCGCAACTTCGCCCGTGCAGGTATCCTTCCTCGAGAAAGAGGCTCCCGCCAACGTAACGGCCAATCTTGAGAATGACGGCTCGATAACCGTAAAATGGGATGCTGTGGCAGACGCCGCTTATGTGACCTACAAGACGGCTACCTCGTTCGAGGGACTCGAAGAGGGAACCACCGACACGTTCGACGGCTGGACTTCGCTTGACCTCGACGGCAAGGACGGCGGTACTTACTACACTACATCGGGAAGCGCCTTCAAGGTTGTCAAGCCCTCAAGCACTCCCAAGGGAACGGACGGCGAGAAGTGCATCGGCCTTACCCTCCCCGCCAACGCACAACAGGACGACTGGCTGATTTCGCCGCTCGCCGAGTGTCCCGAAGGCGCAACCATGACGCTTGCATTCGACATCGCGACCCGCCAGTTCACGAGCTACTATTATTATAACTTCGACGTTGTTTACGCTACCGGCGAATATGACGCAGCCAACCCCTCCGCGGCTTTCACACACTTGGTGAAGAGCATGGAATCCAACCACTACAACGGAGAGTTCCGCGACAACGAGAACTTCGTGCGCCTGACCTTCGACAATATTCCCGCCGAAGCCAAATATGTGGCCCTCCACTTCAAGACTAAGACCACCGTCGCATCGGCAGTGTGGATCGATAATATCACCCTCTCGGAGGACAATCTGCAGCCGCTGCTCGGCTATAACATCTACGAAGCCGACGACTCCAGGCTGAACGGCGAACTCCTCCCTGTGGAGAGCGTTTCATACCTGGTAGAGAACCTTGTACGCGACAACGGGCGCCGCTTCTTCGTGACGACGGTTTATCCCGGCGGCGAAGGCACACCCTCCGACATCACAAGCCCCGTTACCGCCATCGAGCAGTTCGAGGCCGAGAAGATGAACGTAATCGTCACCGGCGACGGCATAATCTTCAGCGGCGTGACAGTTCCCGTAACGGTTTATGACATCTCGGGGCGCACGGTAGCCACTCTGCGTGAGGACGGCCTGTTGCGCACCGCCCCGGGCGTCTATGTCGTGAAAGCCGGCAACAGCGCCCGCAAAGTGATGGTCAAGTAACACTCCTTGTTTGAAGAAAAGGCGAAGCCGTAAGGCCGAGCCAACTGGCAAAAGTCCAACATAGCCAAGCCCCGCAGCCGGAAATCCGTGCCGCGGGGCTCTTTTTCATGCAATGGAGGAGATGATACCTCCGCGCAAACTTCTATAAATCTTATAGCTCTGATAGACTTGCCTGCTCATCAATTCTAAAAAAGAGCTCCGGCGCAAGTTGGCCGGGGCTCTTCTTGTTTCTTTGTCGGAAGCCGCTTGATTAGCAGGGGAGGGCTTCGTTTGTTTTGTGGACGGCGGCTGCGCTCTTGGCGAAGAGTACGCGCTCCTCGTCGTTGAGGTCAAGCTCGATGATGCGTTCGATACCGTTTTTGCCTATGATGGCGGGTACGCCGATGCAGAGGTCTTTTTCGCCGTATTCACCTTCGAGCAGGCAGGAGCAGGGAATCATGGCCTTTTCGTCGTGGATGATGGCTTCAGCCACTTCAGCTGCGGCTGCGCCGGGAGCGTACCATGCCGATGTGCCGAGCAGCTTTGTAAGTGTGGCGCCGCCAACCATTGTGTCGGCAACCACTTTCTGCATTGTCTCCTCGTCGAGCAGTGTGATGGCGGGGACTCCGCGGTAAGCGGCAAAGCGCTTCATCGGAATCATGGTGGTGTCGCCGTGGCCGCCGATTACGAAGCCTTCGACCTCGTTGGGGTTGGCGCCCAGAGCCTGGCTAAGATAGTATTTGAAGCGGCTGGAGTCGAGCGCGCCACCCATACCGATAATGCGGTTTTTGGGCAGACCGGAGATACGGTGGATGAGGTAAGTCATCGTGTCCATGGGGTTGGATACGCAGATGATTACGGCGTTGGGGCTGTGGGCCAGCACGCTTTCGGTCACTTGTTTAACGATGCCGGCGTTTACGCCGATGAGCTCTTCGCGTGTCATACCCGGTTTGCGGGGAAGGCCGGAGGTGATGATCACCACGTCGGAGTCGGCAGTTTTGGAGTAGTCGTTTGTCACGCCGATTACGCGGGTGTTCATGTCCAGAAGGTTTGCTGTCTGCATCATATCCATGGCTTTGCCTTCGGATACGCCTTCTTTAATATCGATCATTACTACTTCGTCGGCCACGCCGCGCACGGCCATGACGTTAGCTGCGGTTGCGCCTACGTTGCCGGCGCCTACAACTGTTACTTTTGACATTGCTTTTAACTTAAATGTTTGGATAATATATTGATGTTCAGTCTGTTATCAAAGTTGTAATTTATAGTGGAACGTTCCGGAGAAACCTTTCGGCCATACATCCCGGAAATCTTTTGCAAAATTACAATTAATTTTGTACAAGAGCAAAATTGTTGCCTTAAACTTTTCAGGGTGCGGTTTCGGGGTTCACCGGAAATTCCGTGTCCTCTTTGTGGCGCATCAGTTGCCAGGAGTTGAAGAGATTCTGCCAGATGATGTATGCCGCCATGCCGATGGAAGACAGCGGGTCGAGGTAAGTCAGCGCGAGCCAGACGCCGAGAACGGTGTTCTTCTGTCCGAAACTCTGTCCGGCCGATACCTTGTCGCCGAACTTTCCGCCCAACCAGCGTCCTGCCTCGAACTGCACGAGGCAGACAACCAGGGCTCCCAATGCCAGAAGAAGCATCGGCACCACATTCTGCGCCGAATAATTCTTTATGGCGAAGCTGACGCAGTTGCCGACTACTATGAAGAGAGAGAAAGCCCAGATGTAGAACGAGAGCGCCTGATGGTTGGCTATTACATGGTGCGCCTTCGGAGCCAGTTTTTTGAGCAGGAAAGCCACGGCCATAGGGCAGAGCAGCAGCGGGAAAACCTTGCGGCAGATGAGCCATGCCGACTCGAAGAAGGTCAGCTCGGGGTGCGTGCCCACGGCGGCGAGTACCAATGGTCCCACGAGTGCCACGAAGATGTTGCATACCAGTTGGTAAGAAGCCACGAACTTAAGGCGTCCCCCAAGCAGCGACGTGATTACGGGAGCCGCCGTGGCTGTGGGTATGAAGACGCAAAGCATTGTTCCGCCGGCGACGGTGTCACCCAGCGGAAGGAGCGCAAAGTAGACCGCTGCCGCCATGAGCATCTGTATGGCAAGCAGCTCGAAATGTTCCTTGCCGACTTTCAGGTCGCTGAATTTCAACCTGCAATAAGGGATACAAAGCATCACGAAGATGAGATATGGCGAAATCCACTCCAGGTATCCCATCCACGGATAGAACACAGCACCGAGTACCATCGATACCGGCATTACCAGATTTTTAGCATGTGCCCGGCTAATCATTTTAAGCAAGAATTAAGGACGCTGGGATGCTCACCTCCGGCTCGGTTATAGGTAGTTGGCTAAGATAGTTAACATAGCTAAGTTGGCAAAGCCATTGGCAGTCAGCTAAGATAGCTAAGAATAAAAAAGCAAAGGGAGTCCTGAAGCGTCCTGATTATCGGATTGTCAGTCTATCTGTTCGAGAAGGCGTAACAGGGTGTGGAAGGTGCTCTGCGGGGCATTCTCCCAGAAGCCTTCGTATTGCTCAATGTTATGTCCGCTGCCCGGCGTGTCGCTGATAGCACGCACTATGACGAACGGCACGCCTTCGCGCAGGCAAGTCTGCGCTATGGCACCCGATTCCATGTCCACGCCAAGCGCGTCGGGGAAATGCACCTTTATCTCCACTACCTCTTCCGGTTTGCAGATAAACTTATCGCCGGAGCAGAGCAGACCGAAATGCACCTTTCCGCCGGTGAGCACTTCGCGGGCTTTCTCCACCGTGCGGCGGTCGCACTCCATGCGTGCCGGAAGTCCGCAGGCCGCACCGTATTCCGTCTCCGGGCCGCACCATACGTCGTGGTAAGCCACCTCGTCGGCAACCAGCACGTCGCAAATGCCGGTCTTAATGTCGGCTCCGCCACACACACCGGTATTGATTACCATGTCCGGACGTTCGGCGCGGATGAGGGCATAAGTGGAGAGGGCGGCGTTCACCTTGCCGATGCCGCAAAGTACCACTACTACATCGTGGTTGCCAAGACGCCCTTCGGTCACTTCCTTGCCGTCGATGCTACGCGTTTTCTTGTCCATGATAAGCGGGAGAAGCAGTGCCAACTCCTTCTCCATCGCCACTATAATAGCTATCTTCATTGTCGTTACACGTTTTGACACTGCAAAATTACCGCTTTTTTTCGTCACGCACAATATTTGGCAGCCGCGAATTTGCGGATTCCATAAATAATTGTTAATTTCGCAATTGAGTATACTTGAATCAGCAAACATCATGAAGACTATAAAGATATGGAACGACGCGCCGTCTGACCGTCAGTTACAAGAGATAGCCCGCGACCTTCGGGCCGGCCAGACCATGATATGGCCCACCGACACTATGTATGCGCTTGCCTGCGACGCCCTTAACCCGAAAGCCATCGATGCCATCTGCCGCCTCAAAGGCATCAATCCCGAGAAGCAGACGCTTTCGATAGTATGCGCCGACATTGCCGAGGCGGCGAAGTATGGGCGCCTTGACAACGACATCTTCATGATGATGCGCCGCAACACTCCCGGACCGTTCACCTTTATCTGCCGCGCCGCCTCCACGTTGCCACGCGCTTTCAAAGGACGCAAGAGTGTTGGAATACGCATCCCGGCCTGCGGGACCGACCTCGCCATAGTGCGCGAACTCGGCAATCCCATTCTCACCACTTCCGTAGAGGCGCCGGACGACGATTACATGAGCGAACCCTCGCTGCTCCTCGACATCTATGACGGCCGGGTGGACATCCTGCTTGATGCCGGGCGCCGTCCCGCCGTCCTATCCACGGTAGTGGACTGCACCGGCCCGGAAATCGAAATTACCCGCCAGGGGGAAGGGGAACTCGCCTGACCGACTCTCCCGTATAAAGCCGCTTTCTCGTAGCCATCTCGGCTAACCGCGACGATAAAAAGAAAACCTCCGCGAGGCCTGGGCCTTTGCGGAGGTTTATTGTCAGTGAAGCAAAAACTTATTTGCGGAATTTGAGGGTCTTGTTGCCGCTTACTGCGATGTAAAGGCCTTCGGCAAGCTGTTCAAGGCTTACGTTGCCGGCTTCGGAGGTAAGTTCGCCGTTGGCTTCCACACCCGAAATTCCCTGTCCTTTCTTACGCACTATCGCGCATACCCAGATTTCACCGTTGTCATCGGCGTCTTCGGCCTTGATAACGTAATCCGCGGGGATACGGTTGTTGGGGAAGCCTCTCATCAGGCAGTATGACTCAACTTTATAATTCTTGGCTATTTCCTCTGAATTTACAGTAACGCGGAGATGAGCGATGTCGCCTGCGTAACCGGTGAACTCGCGTTTCTGAGTTCCATCGGTCTGGAGGATTACAACTTCGCCGAGCGGTGAGGTAGTAACCTGGCCGGATTCGTCGAGTTCCCAGGCGTTGTTGCCGCGGACAACGAAGATGGGGTGTTCATCGTCGACTGTGAACACACCTTTGAAGAGGAGGTTCTCCTGGGCGATGTCGGTGGCTGTGAAAGTGTAAGTTTCACCCTCAATGCGGGTACCCTGGCCGTCGAGAACGCCGGGATAATAAAGTTCTATGTGGTCGAACTTATAACCGTGGTTGGCCTTCGGGAGGAGTTTGACTGTCATGCCGGTGGTGGCCTCGAAGGAGCTTACCACTTCGCCGTTGACTTCAAATTTCATTTCGCCCATAATTTGGTGGCGCTCGTAGTCGATCGATGAGCCTCCGGAAACCTGGCAGGGAACGTATGAAAGGGCGTCGATGGTGGTGCGTTCGTCAACTATTACATAAACGCTGCGCCCGGAGCACTCCACGTCTTTGCCGTTGACGCGCACGTAGCTGTAACGGGCAGCGCCCGTCTTGAGATAAACCTGTACGAAGTTGCCTTTTGTAACCTCGTTGACAGTATTGTTTTCGAGCACTTTAACCACGATGTAGCGCTGTTCGGCATCGCTGTAGACCGTCTCGTAGAACTTGATGTAGTTTTCATCGCCGTTGGCAACTACTATCACGTTACCCTCCGAGGGGTTCTTTTCGGTGATTGTAAGGGCCACGTTCACGGTGTTGACCTCAGCGTCCTTGAGGTAGATGGTATAATTGCCTTCACCCTTGGTAACGTCGGCGGCTGCGGATTCCCTCACAGCCAGGGAGAGGAGGTCATAGCCGGCGGCGGGAGCTACGGTTATTTCATCGTAGGTACGGACGTTGATAGAGTTGGCGCTTTCCACTTGCTGGCCGTTTACGCGGAGTGTGAACTGTGCGGTATCGCCTGCGAAGTTGACTGTCGTAGCCACGGTGGAACGGCGCGAGCGTATCTGGATGTAACCTCCCTCGGATGCCGTCACGTTGTAGGCTCCCTGGCCGTTGGCCTGCACTGCGTCGCCGTTGTAGGTCACTTCGGTGAGCTGGTAGCCGTCATTGGCTTTGATGGAGAGTGCGTTGGTGAAGGAGGAAGAGCTGAGGGTGTTCACGCCGTCGGCGAGCGTTATGACATTGCCGCGGCCGCCCTTGTCGGTGAGGGTGATGGCAGCTGCGTTGTCAACGTCGACGGTAACGCCCTGAACGCTGCGTTCGCCGCTGACCATAACGAGAGCCGGGGAAGTACCGTTGGCGTCCGGAACTATGCGGAACCAGTTTTCGGTGTCGTCGCTCGGGTTGGTTTCCATACCGTTGGAGCCGAAGAGGTATTTGAAGGCCGTGCCGGGGCGCGGGGAGACTGTAATCTTTTCGCCCTGTTTGCCGGTGAGTGTGGCTTCTGTGCCGGTCAGTTTCTCAACGGTGCCGTCGCGATGTGTGAAATAGAAGGAGTCGAGGCCGGCTCCCCCTTCCACGGCCTGGACTGTTACTTCGCAAGCGGGGCCTTCGGTTTCAACTACGAAGTTGTCGCCGTTTTCAACTAATATCTGGTAACCGACCGAGCCTTCCCAGCCTATGGGGTTGACTGTCTCGCCGTTGTTTGTGACTTTGAGGATTTTCCCGCCTTCGACGGGAGTGAAGACAAGGGGGTTGGCTTCTTCATAAATAATGAAGTCGGTCTTTGTGCGGCCGATGGTCAGCGTCTGTGCCCCCTTGTCGCTTTCGCGGTACTGGAGCACGGCTGAAAGGTTCTTGGCATAGTCTGCCGTGATGGAGAACCGGATGGCGTTTGAAGCTGCGCGGAGCGTGAGGATGGCACCGTCATAGTCGGGGATAGTGTTCTTGAAGAGGAAGGCACCGTCCTCGGTGGTGCCTTCGATAGCGGCACCGGTGCTTTGGATCTTCAGAGAGGCTACCTCAAAGCCGGCGTTGGGGATTATGCGCATGTCGGCGCCCGAGGGTGCCGAGTACATGCCCCAGCTGTTTTTCTCGACTGTTTTCCAGGCGTCGCCGTCTTTGTAGTCGAAAGCGAAGGAATTGTCAGGAACGGTGATTCCCTCACCCTGCGTGATGAGGTTGAATTGTACGGTAGGAGTGGTCTGCTGGCCTGAACCGGAGGTCACTACGTCCACTTTCATGCTGTTGGCCGACGGGCCCGTCTTCAGGGTGGGATTCTCGGCAGAGGACAACTTCACACAAGAGAACTTTTCCGAATGGAAAGTCATCGACAGCAACGATGACCAAAAAACCTGGTTATGGTCAGAAGACGGTATGCCCTCGCCGGTCTATTATCAGTATCACTCCGCTAATCAGGCGGACGACTGGTTTATCTCTCCGGAAATAACGATTCCGGCCACAGGTACATACTTAATGCGCTTTGTAGTAACAGGTGCAAGTTACGGCGAGTCGCTCGACGTCTATATGGGCAACGCGGCCACCGTGGAGGCCATGACTATCGAAGGGCCGAAAATGACCGATATCAAAGGTAACCTGACTCCCGGATACATGCTCGCTGACTTTAATGCCGGCGACAGGACTTACATCGGTTTCCACTGTGTCTCTCCCGCGGACAAATGGAGACTCTATCTGAATTCCGTAGAGCTCGTAGCCGTAGAGAATCCGTGTGACATCGGAGTAAGCGAAATTCTTTCCCCCATATCCGGCGAAGGTCTCGGCCTGGAGGATATTAAAGTGAAAATCAAGAATTACACCGACATTCCGGTCGATGGTTTCGATGTGTGCTATACCATCAACGACGGAACACCGGTAACCGAGCATGTTTCGCAGACACTTGCAGGCAATGCCGAAATGGAGTACACCTTTACAGCGAAGGGTGATTTCTCCACTCCCCGCGGGAAATATGACATCAAAGCCTACACCGTTCATGAGGGCGACATTTCAGAAACCAATGATGCCGCAACTCTCAAAGTGATACATGTGGCTCCCGCCGGTGTCCCCTACATCATGGGATTTGAGCCTGACGACGATACATCGAACTTCATCTACCTGAATCTCAACAACGATGACGGCGACTGGAGCGTAGGCACCAACTCGTTCTTCTCCCAGTTCTCACGCACGGGCGACGGATACATTGCCTATAACTATAACCGCGACAACGCCGGCGACGACTGGGTATTTATCGACCCGTTAGAGGTTGAAGCCGGGAAACTGCTCATGAAGTTCTGGTATTCCGCTACGGAGAATCACACCGAGCGTATGCGTGTCTGCTGGGGCAACGCACCCACTCCGGAGGCTATGACAAACACTATCGTTGACCTCAACGAAATTTCAAACGAGCATTTCGAAGAGTGTGCGGCCCTGCTTGATATTCCGACTGCGCAAAAGATATTCATCGGCTTCTATTGTTACAGCGATAAGGACGAGAACTGGCTCATAGTCGATGACCTGAGTATCGAGAGCGTAAATCCTTCGAGCTTCGATGTCTCTGCCGGACAGTTCTCCGGCGTTAATGATTTCTACCGCGCGCCTAACCGCCGCGATGTAACAGTGGCTGTGGTAAACAACGGTATAACTGAAAACTATAATACTCCCCGATTTTCAGACAGACACAATTATGGCGGTATGACGAGA
>ERZ780208.605-NODE-605-length-34580-cov-3.865257_pt1 | contig 34580 bp, 30 predicted proteins | sample MGYA00511167_ERZ780208 | MGnify/ENA primary metagenome ERZ780208 (study PRJEB29588, sample SAMEA2159202) | human gut metagenome | biome: human gut; feature: human-associated habitat; material: faeces | place: Denmark | collected 2008/2010 ...
TCGGCTTCTCGAAGCGGTTAAGCATTTCACGCATGCGTTCGACCTGCTGGTCAACAGTCGAAACGGCAGTCGGCAGCAGACCGCTCAGGCCGTATTCGGCGCGTTCTTCTTTGGTGAAAGCTTCGCCCTTATTGGCGAAGGGACAGCGAAAGAGGGCGGCGCCGGCCTTGTGACTGCAATTAGACATGGAAAATTCCTCCTTGAGAACGCGGAAAATACTGTGCTCGAACGGATTCCGAGACGTACTCGAGACACAGTCCAACGATGCATCTTATCGGCTGCAGGACCAAAAAACTTTGACATACCTAAAGGGTGGTATTGAAAACATGCGATTTCAACCGGAATACGGGGGTGGCGCAAGGCTTAGGCTGGACCTTGACCGCTGCCTTTGCGGCAAAGTTAAATCGGCGGTCAGCTGCCGCGGCAAAATGTTTGCAGGGCATCGCTGCCGGTTCTCTGGTGTAATTTGGAATTACCGGCAGTTCTCTGACATGAAAAAAGGAGAGCCCGGCAGGACTCTCCTCATTGCAGCAGCGGATTGGGAAAAGGCTATGGGAAATACCAAAAGCCTGGGCCGAAAAATGGGCCGTGCATCCAGCCGCCTTGGTAATAAAGCTGCAGGCGGCGGCGATCCGCTTCGGCACGTTTAGCGCGCTCTTGGGCCTGCTCCAAGGCAAACCGAAGATCTTCTTCCAAGCCTGGCGCATCGGCCGGGCGCTGCAGCTCAATCTGCGCGCCGTATTTGAAATCACGCACGACATACGGCGCTTCGGTAGCGGCTTTGGCGCCGGAGGGCCACGTGGCTACAAATCCCGGGACTTTGCCCAGATTCGCTTCAAGCGTGTCGCGGTCATATTCGATGGTAACGGGTGCGCGGCCATAGGTTTCGCTGCCGTCAGCACTGGTGATGACGGCGCCCTCGGGGTCGCTTGCGACAGAAACGTAAGTCGTGCAGCCCGAAAGAAGCAGTACGGCTCCAAGTACTCCAAGAACCGTAAATTTGGCAGATCGGCGCATGATCGGGAAGCCTCCGAAATCCATAAAACAATCATTGAGGCGAAGATTCAGTATCTCCGCTTTATCTGTCTTTGACTATAGCTCAGACCTTTTGAGCGCATTGAGGAAAGCGTTGCAGACTATTTCAAGCAGGCTCGGGCGAGGATTTTTTTATATTTCGATAGCGTTGTAGCGTTTGGCTTCTTCTCTGGCGCTTTGAAGCAGCACGCCGCGAACCCACTGCAGAAATGGATCCGTATGCGCCCCATGATGCCAAATAATCGCCGGCGTAAAGGGGGAAACTTCCGGCGGTGCAGGCAACACTCGGAGATTGCAGTCCGGTAGCCGCAGGCAGTGCATCAAAGTCACAACGGGGCCAATGTAGACATAGTCCGTGTCCGCAAGCACATAGGGGACGCCGAGGAAATAGGGCAGCGAAATACCTACCTCGAAGGCATATTGCTGATAAGCCGCAGGAGAAAGCACCGGCGTTCCCGGCAAATTCATCGTCACGTGCTTAAAAGCACGCAGATCATCGAGTTCAATTCTTCCGGCCTTTTCGTATTTCTTGATGAGCGGGTGACCTTGCCGAACAAGAATGCCGCGGCGGCTTTGATAAAGTTCAAGCCGATGGAAGTCCTTCGGAACCGTGTCTAATGGGTAAACGGCAATGTCGGCGCGGCCAGCGCGAAGCTGCTCCAAAAAATCCCCGGAGAGCGGATTGAGTTCAATAGAGACGTTGGGTGCGTCCTTGGCCATCTGACGAACCAGCAGCGGGAAGACTGTCATCACAGCGCTGTCGGCCGCAAGCAGCCGAACAATTCGCCGGCTGTCGGCTAAGCCAACGTTGTCACGCGAGAGGAGCGCTCCGCCCGCGGCGAGGAGATCAAGCACGCGAGGCAGAAGTCTGCGCATGCGCATCGTCGGGAGCATGGTGACGCCAGATCGGATAAACAGCTCGTCGTCAAAGACTTCGCGCAGATGTGAAAGTCTTCGGGACGCGGCTCCCATGCTGATGCCGTACTGCGAAGCGGCGGTCGTCAGACTTTTTGTCTTGGCTACCGTCACAAGGAAGCGCAGCTCTTCAAGCGAAAGGTCGGGCTGAGGAGTGTCTAAAATCGCCATGATGCTGTTCCAATTCCAATATTAAACATCGTAATACAAAATCGGTGACGTAAAGAAGAATCATTCCTTTCGTCGAGATGAAGGCCGGACGTGTTTCGCAATCTTGATTGTCTGGCTTGCAATTGGATCACTTTTTCTAGTTTCCGGATAATTGGGCTATGTCTCAGATTTACGCTGACGAAGTTATTCCGCCCCGTGCCGCTGACAGCCGGGGGCAGAACAAAACAAACGCTGAAGATGCAGGTTCAGATTGGGACTTCTTGGAACTCAATGGCAAAGCGGCCGCCGAGCGCAGCAGCGCAATGCAGGGCGACGGATCCATTACGCTCAAATCCAGCAGGGATGAGGCTGTTCGCCGTCAGCGGGCGCATTTTCGCGGAGCGCCGGATACGCCTCCTCCGAAGCTTTCCCAAAAAACAGAGCCGGATACAGGGGACAGGGCTTTCAGAGAGGTTCTGGCTCGTCTGAAAGAAGCTCAGCAGAGGGCTGCCGCCGACGGAGCCGCTGCAGGCGGCGTTTTTCGGGCCATGGGGATGGCGGCTGCCGACTATGAGGACGTCAGCGGGTTGCGGCAGCGCTTTCTCGCTTTCTGTCCGGCCTACGACATGATGACGCAAGGTCAGCTTCGCACCTATTTTGCCTGGCGGACCGATGTGCGTCGGGCGATGGCCGCGGCGCAGCCCGTTCCGCGGCCAGTCTCTTCGAGCTATGCCGTGCTTTATCTGATGGAGCTTGTGAACGGCATTGGAACGAGCGGTCCTGAAGAGAGCTACCAAACGATCCAAAATTTTTGGGAGGCTTACCGCCGATTTGACTTTACGATCGACAGACTGGCCATGAGCTGGCTGCAGGATCTCGCGGACTTTTGGGGGTTGGTTGGTGAGCAGCTGTCTCAGAATCAATGGGCGCCGTCAAATGCGCTGAACGATCAGCAGCTGCGGGCGCTGATCGATTGTCAGGCGGCCTTGGGTGACGATCTTGCCATCGGTGGGCTTCTCTTTACGCTTTCGGACTATGCGCCGGAAAAAAATGCGTTTTTCAAGCGTACTGGGGCTTCACAGGCTTCAAAGCAGGAAGGCATGGATGAAGAGCGCCTCACAAAAGTATTTCGTCTTGCAGGGACTGCCTGGCGACAATGGGTACAGGACGTTCCTCGTTCACAGCGCTTAAAGATGCTCGGGTGCGCCGCGGGAGCGAGACGTCGGCTTTTTCAGAATGGTCTCTTTGACATGACGCAGGCGCCGGACCGTTCGGTGGTGACCGCGGACGGCAGAACGCTGACTTTTTCCGACGGCTTATGCTTTGAAGAACGCATTGCCGAATCGCGCATGTCCCGCATGATGTTTCTGGCTTTTCTGAAGCAATCGGAAAACATGATCCGGCGGCAGACGCCTGGTTTTAAACCGGTAAAGAATTCGGCTGACCCGTCCGTTGTGCAGGCCTTTGAGACCGCTGCCGCAAAGGAAGCTGAAGCCAGGCGGCGGGCTGCCAATCCGGCGCGCAAAATTGACTTCACCCGGCTGGGGAATATTCGCACGGATGCGGAGGTCAATCGTGATCGTCTGGTGCTTGCCGAAGAAATCGCCGAAAGTGCTCAGCACGATAACCAAGCGGCGTATGAGGAGCCGCATCCAACTCCAGCAATTCAATGCCTCTCAGCCCGGCAGAGCGGAGTGCGCGACGGCTCTGCGGCCGAGGATTCATCAGCATTACGCAGAACGGACAAAAAAACGCCAGCGCCGGCAATGCCGGTACCGCCGCCGCCTCGGTTTGAGCCGGAATCCGTACCGCTGTCGGGCGCTCTAAATGTTCCTCCGGCAGGTGAAGGTCTGACGCCGGAGCTTCAGAAGGCGCTGGCAGAACTGCTTCACCACGGCCGGACGGACTGCGCCGGTCTTTCTCCCGCGATGTTTGTGGACCGCATCAATGAGCTTCTTTTTGATGCAGTGGGTGACGCAGTGCTGGAAATGAGGCCGGCGGGACCGGCCGTCATTGAGGATTACATTGACGACGTGAAGCGTATCATTTTATGATGCTGATCACACAAAGAGTCCCCTAAATTCAAAGCGATGTCTACCTCTGATACCTCAAAGTCTTCACCGCAAAATCCGCAGGCACGCTCAGCCGCGTCCGGTTTAGCCAGCGCTGAACCCCCGTCGCCGCAGCCGCTGAAACCGCCCAAACGGATAGCCCGCACGATACTGGCGGCTTTGAAGGGCGGCGTTGTGCCGCGTATCGGACTGGGGTGGATTGCCGTAGGCCGCAGGCTCGAGATTGAAGCGCTTTTAAACGACATGGAAGTTGTGCGCGACGGCGGTGCGAGCTTTCGCTTCATCGTCGGGCGGTATGGCGCCGGGAAGAGCTTTTTGCTCCAAACGCTTCGCACTTACGTCATGGAACGCGGCTTTGTGGTGGCGGATGCGGACCTTTCGCCCGAACGGCGTTTGGCCGGCACGAAAGGACAAGGGCTCGCCACTTATCGTGAATTGGTGCAGAACTTCGCAACGAAAACCATGCCCGAAGGCGGAGCGCTCGGATTGATTCTGGAGCGCGGGATGGCGGGGCTGCGGGCGGAACTGGCCGCCGAAGGCGTCCAGCCCGGAACGCCTGAATTTCTCGCCGGCGGCGAAGCCAAAATTCTCGAGCGCATGCATGCTTTGGGCGAAGTGCTCCACGGCTACGAGTTTTCGCAGCTGCTTATTCGGTATTTCCGTGCAATGGAAACCGGCGAGGACGAAGTCCGCGCCCGTGTCGTGAAATGGCTGCGCGGAGAATACCCGACGCGCGCACAGGCTAAAGCAGAGCTCGGCATCAATTTGGTGGTCTCCGATGACAACTGGTACGACTTTCTGAAGCTCTTTGCATTGTTTCTGCGCGGCGCGGGCTATGAGGGACTGCTGATACTCATCGATGAGCTCGTTAATCTCTACAAAATTCCAAACAGCGTCTCGCGGCAAAACAACTACGAAAAGATTCTCACGATCTACAACGATATGCTCCAAGGGAGAGCTCGCGGGTTAGGCGTCGTCATGAGCGGTACGCCTCAGGCTGTTGAAGATCAGCGCCGCGGGATCTTCAGTTATGAGGCGCTGCGCTCGAGGCTCGCTGCCGGCCGGTTCAGTCAAGACGGGCGCCGGGACATGATGGCGCCGGTGATTGAATTGGAGCCCCTGACGCCCGACGAACTGCTGGTTTTGATCGATAAGCTCGCCCATATGCACGCGGACTTATTTGCCACGGGTCTCGTGCTGAGCGATCAGGCGCTCGCACGCTTTCTCGAGCTCGAATATGACCGCGAAGGCGCGGCCACGCATCTGACGCCTCGAGAAATCATCCGCGACTTCATCGAAGCGCTCAACATTCTGGCGCAAAATCCGGACCTCACCGTTGATGCGCTTTTTGGCACGAAGGCGTTCCAGAGCGCAGAGCATTCTGAGGGTGACGGCGAGGCAGAGGACGAGTACGCTGAATTTAATATTTAACGCAAGAGGCAGCTGATGACCGTCTTTGAGCGCTACGCACCGTTTGTTCAGGACTTCATCTATGCGCATCGCTGGGAGAAGCTGCGGTCGGTGCAGGTGGCGGCGGGCAACGCAGTCTTTAATACCGATAAGCATGTGCTGCTTTGCGCCTCAACGGCCTCGGGCAAAACGGAAGCCGCCTTTTTTCCGATCCTGACGCTCCTTTCGGAAGAGCCGCCGGCTTCTGTCGGTGCGCTTTATATCGCGCCGCTCAAGGCACTGATCAACGATCAGTTCGAGCGTTTGACGGATCTCTGCGCCGAAGGCGGCATCCCCGTCTGGGCATGGCACGGAGACGTTACTCAATCGAGAAAGCGTAAACTCATTGAACATCCTTCGGGCATTCTCCAAATCACTCCTGAATCGCTCGAGGCATTGCTGCTCAGGAAGCATTCCGTCATTCCGAGACTTTTCGGCGATCTGCGCTTCATTGTCATTGATGAAATACATTCTTTGATGCGCGGCGACCGCGGCGGGCAGACCATGTGTCTGATTGAACGGCTTGCGCGTCTTTCGGGATCGGATCCGCGCCGCATTGGGTTGTCGGCCACGATCGGAGATCCGCAGAAAGCGGCGGATTTCCTCTGCGGCAGTTCCCGGCGAGGCGCAGTAGTGCCGCAGTTTGAGCAGCCGCCCGTGCGCTGGCGCTTGGCAATGGAGCACTTTTTCATTGCGAAGAAAGAGGAGCCGCACCGAACGGACTACGCGCCCGTGATGGTGGATGCGCAGGTCAGTGGCCAGTCGGCTGCGGATGCCTCCGATGCCGGGAAAGCTGCGGGCGACGCACTTCGACAGGCGAGTCAAAAGCCAAGACCGGGGGCTCATTCCAGCGAGGCCAGTGCTCAGCTTGAATTGGAATCCGCTTCCGACCAGGCGCCTGCTTCGGCGGATCCCGGACTGGCCTATGTTTTTGAGCATTCGGCGGGCAGAAAGTGCCTGGTTTTTTCCAATTCGCGCGAAGAGTGTGAGGCGGTTACCAGCACGCTGCGCGAATACTGTCGCCGGGCAGGCGAGCCGGAACGTTTTCTCATTCATCACGGGAATCTCTCCACGCCGCTGCGGCTTGATGCCGAAGCGCTGATGAAGGAGGAAAACGCACTGCTTACCGTCTGCACGACGGCCACGCTCGAGCTCGGCATCGATATCGGCAGGCTCGAGCGGGCTTTTCAGATCAATGCACCTTTTACTGTATCGGCATTCCTGCAGCGCATGGGTCGCACCGGCAGACGTGGGTCACCGCCTGAAATGCGTTTTGTTATGCGTGAAGATGAGGTCGACAGCCGGGAAATGCTTCCCGCTCAGCTGCCGTGGGAGCTGATTCACGGCATCGGATTGGTCGAAAGCTGGCGTGAGGACCATTGGGTGGAGCCGCCGCGGCTGGAACGCCTGCCCTTTAGCCTGCTCTACCATCAGACCATGGCAACGCTCGCCTCGGAGGGAGAGCTCACACCCGCAGAACTTGCTCGGCGCGTGCTGACTCTTTCGCCCTTCAGACGCATTTCACCGCAGGACTACCGCACGCTCTTGCTGCACCTTTTGGACACGGATCAAATTCAGCGCACTGAACGCGGCGGTCTCATCGTCGGACTCGCCGGAGAGCGGGTCACCTCCGGCTTCAAGTTCTACGCGGTCTTTCAGGAAAACGAAGAATATTCCGTTCGTGCTGACGGTCAGGAGCTTGGCACGTTGGTGCAGCCGCCGCCCGCCGGCGAAAAAATCGCCATTGCAGGACGCGTGTGGGAAGTCGAAGAAGTCGACCCCAAGCGTCATATTGTCTGGTGCAGACTGACGGAGGGACGCGTTCCAGCGTTTTTCGGCTTATGCCCGGGCGACATTCATACGCACATTCTGGAAAAAACCTGTGAAGTGCTTTGCTCAGACACGGATTATCCATACCTCATGCCCAATGCGCGAAAACGACTCGCACAGGCAAGAAGCCTGGCGCAGCATTCCGGCATGACGACAACTCCGCTTATTAATCTGGGCGGCAGCTTCTGGGCGCTTTTCCCGTGGCTCGGGACCTACCCGTTTCTGGCGCTCGAGCGGCTGATCCGCATCCATGCTGCCGCAGACATTGGTCTGACGAACTTTGAAACGTCGCGCCCTTGGTTCATTGTGCTGCGCATGAAAGCATCCGCACCGGAATTTTTCCGTGCGCTTGCGGATGCTGCCGATCGTGTTCAGGATCCCATGTGTTATCTCTATCCGGATGAAGTGCCGCTCTTTGAAAAGTACGATGAGGCGCTCCCTGCGGAGCTCGTCCGCAAAGGATTTGCCTGCGGCGTGCTCGGCATTGATGAAATGCGGGCCCGAGTAAAAAGCTGGGCCGGCGCTTTTCAAGCCGGGACGGAATCGGCTGCAAGACTGCAGACCGAAGACGACCGGCAGCTCTCGGGCAGCCCGCAGGGGGCTGCACCATAAAGAAGCCGCTCACAGCGGTTTGGCTTTGAGCGGCTTGAGATTGGGACTGTGCGTTTCCGGGTCAGAGTTTATGCGGTTCGCCCACCTCACGCGAGAGATCGTCGTGAGGCAGCAGTGCGGAGCCCGTACGGAAATAAACGCCGAGGCAAAAGAGCGCGCTGATCGTGATGAAAGTGCCGCCCACGAATGCCACAGGCGTAAAGCCGAAATGCTGCGAGACGAGGGATCCGACAAACGCTCCGCCGCCAATGCCGATATTGAAGATGCCCGAATAGAGCGATGTTGCGACGTCCGCAGCATCGGAGGCCACCACAAGCACGCTGGCACTGAGCGCCATGCAGATTGCCGTCTGAGCAGCGCCCCAGAGCAAAAGCAGCGGCACGAGCGAGAGCCACGAAGAGCATAGCGGCACCAGCAGAAAGAGCGACATCGAGAGAACCACCAGCGGAACCGTGAGCGAAGCCGAAGGATAGCGGTCCACCGTCTTAGAGCTCAGCACTGTGCCGATAATGCCGGCCAGACCAAAAAGAAGCAGAACATCTACGACGTCCGAACCAGACATCCCCGCGGAGTGCTCGAGAATCGGGCTGATGAACGAATAGGCCGTGAACTGCCCCAGCATCGTGATCATCGTGACGCCGTAGAGCTGCAGCAGTGCAGGACGCTTGAGAATGACGGGCAGGCTCTTAAGCGAGCCGGCACTCCTGCTCGGACACTGCGGCAGGACATACCAGAGGAGCATAAGCACTAAAAAGGCCGCTGCGCCGATGACAAAGAAGGATTCCGCCCATCCGAAGAGGTGCCCCATTTTGGTTCCGAGCGGGACGCCCAGAACCGTTGCAACGATGGTGCCGCCCATAACGGCAGCCAAGCCGGTGGCTCGTTTGCCCGCCGGCGCCATGCGTGCGGCGAGCGGATTCATGATGGACCAGAAAATCGAATGCGCAAGCGCTACGCCGATGCGGGTAGCGTAAAGCGACCAGAAGCTGTCGACCCACAGAACGGCGAAGTGGCAGATTGCAAAGAGTCCGAGGAGGAAAAGAAGGAGCTTCTTACGCTCAAAGCGGGCGGTAAGAAGCGCGAGCGGCAGCGACATGATCGACACCACCCAGGCATAGCCGGTAATAACGAGTCCCATGAAGGAGACAGATTCGTTGAGGCTTGCCGCCATGTCGGGCAGCAGCCCGACCGGCAGGAATTCTGAAGTGTTGAAGACGAAGGCGGCAAACGCAAGACCGATCACCGGAATCCAAGCTCGAAAGCCGGTTTGAGCGCTCTGAGATGCAGACATCGTAAGATGAAACTAAAAAAGAAGAGAAAAAGGAGTCGACGCCGTGCGGCGAGTTCAGCTCCGGAACCGCGCATCTTAGCATTTCGGCGGAAGGGAAATCCCTAGTTTAAGGGACTGCTGAAAGAATTGTGCTGGATTTGATCTGGTTTGCGTCAAACATTTGCTTGAGACGAATATCGACGCACAGCGCATGATAATGACGAAGGAAAGCCTTCATTTTCAGGCGGTGCGAAGGATGCTTATGCTGAAAAACTTCCGGTTCATTCGTATTCATTTGGCTGCGGCCGCAGTGCTGATGGGCGGCATCTTAGTGCTTTCGCCGATGGCTGCAGCAGAGCCTTCAAGCAGTATTTATGATGCGTCGGGGCGTTATCTTGGCCGTATCGATGCGGATGGGCGGGCGTATGACCGCAGCGGCCGGTATCTGGGAAAAACGGATGCAGACGGGCGGGAGTACGATGCTGCCGGTCAATACCAAGGACGTACGGACGAGAGCGGACGCCGGTACGATGCCTCCGGGCGCTTTACCGGCCGCACCGATGCAGACGGGCGCGTCTATGACGCCGCAGGACGTTATCAAGGACGGACAGATAAAAACGGCCGGCGCTATGACGCGTCCGGCCGGTATTTAGGACGAGAAGACCTTCGTTAGTGATCTCGTCCAGGCAAAGCGAGCGGTTACTTGAGATGGTCGAGGATCGACTTGGCCGGGAAACCCAGCGACTGCGCCGCAATAACGACTTCATCGGGCTTAAGGTGAAGCGCAGCGGAAATCTTGTCGGTGCGAAAGCCCGTACGAGCAACGCAGGCGAGATTCATGGCTGCGGCAGCCAGATAGACCGACTGCAGTTTGATGCCGACGTCCAGCGTGCAGGCGCGGATGCGTGCTTCTCGAATTTCAGCTTCGTCAACGGCCGTCTTCTTGATTTTCGGCGCAATGGTTTCAACGGCGTTGGAGAGAAAATTGCGGGCGCGGGCATAGTTGGCAACGAAAACGAGTTCAACGGGGGGCACCGTGAGCTGCGTCTGAAGCAGATACGTCTGATCACGAACATCATGGAGTGAGCAGAAGAGCACGCCGTTTCGTTCAGGAACCCAGCGCCAAATGCCGTTTGCCTTCAAAACATAGATATCCGTTTCGCGCCAATTGAGCGCGGTAGCGGTCGTCCGCCGTCCGCCCTTGCGGTTGATGCCGTCAGCAGCGTAAAGAATGTTCGAGAGGAGCTGATCCGGGAGCGGCTCATTGCTGAAGTTACGCTGCGAGCGGCGTTCGTTCAACGCCGTGAGCACAGACATATCCATGCCCTGCGGGGCTGGCAGGGGGCGGAAGACTTCGCCTTCAGAACGACGCTCGCCAAAGCGGCGGTCGATTTCGGCGCGCAGTTCATCAAACTGATCACCGAGTTCATTGGTTATTTCTGCGATAGCTGCAAGGGCCTTTTTTTGAATCTTCATTTGGAGTTCCGGGCGTATTCGTCCGGCCTGCTAATAAAATGTCGCTCGCCGCGTGCTCAACCGCCAATCATTGCGGGAGCTTCCGGCTGTCGACGATGTCGGCTTGTGCAAGAAAGGAAGTGCTGTGGCAATTCAAATTGAAAGGATACAAGAACCCGACGGTGCAATAAGCTTCCGGATCTCAATGCCGGCGGAAAAAGCAGAAGCTTTTGCGTCGCTCATCAAGGCTGCTTGTCGGCTCGCGGGCGAGGAACCGGCAGTGTGGGATTCCGCCTTGGGTTTGACACAGATCTCGGGCAGCAGATCGGCTGAGGCGCCCGGCGTGGCGTTGAAGCGCCTGCGTCAGGAAAATCACATGACTCAGCGCGAAACGGCTCGGCTGCTCGGCTGCACCCAGGCGCGCATCTCCGATATGGAAGCAGGCGTAAAGCCTATTTCAGCCGAAGCCGCACAGCTTTTTGCCAAACGCTTTGGGGTCTCTCCCGCGCTTTTTCTGAAATGAGTCGTTGCCTTCAAAGATCGATGTCAAAACCCGCACGTCGGGCGGCAATGAGTGCTTCGGTGCGGTTCGATGCGCCAAATGAGCGGTAGATCGCGGCAACGTGTGTTTTGACTGTTCCTTCAGAAAGATCGAGCTCTCGGCAGATGCGCTTGATGGGGGCGCCCTTGGCAAGCTGAGCAAGGACGTCAAGCTGACGATCCGTCAGATGCGGCGGAGCCGATTCGGGTGCTTTCAAACGTGCGGCTGTGCGGGTGAAAAAGCCGTCCTTTTGACTTTCGGTCAAAAGCTTTGAAGGAATGTACACGCCGCCCTTAAGCACAAAATCGATGGCACTTGAGAGCAGTTCCGTGTCGAGCGATTTAGGCACAAAACCTGCGGCACCCAGCTGCAGCACGCGCATGATGCTTTCCTGGTCCGCGAGGCCCGATACAACGAGAATTTTGAGCATCGGCTGACGGCGAACGATCTCCTCCATCAGTTCTGTGCCGGTGACGCCGGGGAGCGACAGGTCCAGAATGAGCAGATCGGCATCACCTTCACGGTCGACGAGCTCAAGAGCGGCATCGGCCGTCGCTGCCGTGTGTACGTCCGCTTCCGGATCGCGGTCTTCAAGAAGGAGCGTAAGGGCGCCAGCAACCAGTGCATGGTCGTCAACGATCAAATACTTCATCGGAATGCCTCAGACGATCTCAGCAATAAGCACTGAGACTGCAGTTCAAGCGGTGCGCACTGCACCATAATTCGAGAGTCTGAAAAGTGTAGCGGATGCGCGCAGAGGCGAAAGGTGTCTGACAGGTCAATTTGCCGATTTGCGCGCAACGATATGTGTCTTATGTCTACTGAAGTTTCATTTGCTGCTTCGGATAGCGCGTCGGCGTCTTTTGATGCGCTTCTTGCACGCCTCTCACACTCTCGTTTTAGAAGCCGCTTTCATTTAGGGGCTGTCGACATTGAGCTCATCGGCCGAAAAAGTCTCCCTGTAGTGCGCGAACACGCCGTGCGGTTTCTCTTGGAGCGTCTCGCGCCGGCCAACCCCGTCAACGACGGCAGGCAGACGCCGTGGCGCGGACATCCGGTTTTTCGGGCTCAGCATGCCTGTGCCTGCTGCTGTCGAGGGTGTCTCTTCAAGTGGCAGCAGATTCCGCCGGATCGCCCGTTGTCCGCCGAGGAGGTTGAACGTCTGGCGGATCTTTTGATGGCGTGGATTTCGCGAGAACTGGTTCGTGCTGGAAGGGATCCCCAAACTTATCAAGCGCCGCATGCGGCAGAATCGGGTTTTCCGTCCAGCTCGAATAAGACCAGGGGGCGCAAACGAGCTGAAGCCCCAGGTTCCCGAAGCGCGAAAGCGTCGTTTGCCGAACCTTCCCTTTTTGATGAAGTCTGAAGACCGCCCGCGTTAAGCTCTTGCGTTTAAGCACAAAAATGAAGCCGCCGCAGCAAAGAGCTGTCGGCGGCTTATCAGAGGCGCCTGCAGGGCATCAGCGCTGCAGATCCTGCGGGCGATTAATTTTCGTTGCCCGTCGGCGTGAGACCGTGACGAGCTGCCCAGGTCCAGGGGTTGGCGAGCCAGTCAATCAGGACTTCGCGCTGCGCCTGATCAATCTTGCCGACCTCAACCGCCTTGTCGAGAACCAGCGTGAAGTCGAGCAGTTCGTGGCAGACAACCTTCTCGTTCTGGAAGAGCTTGATCGTTTCATCGATCCCGAAGGACGTGATGGCGAGGCAGTCCTCCACAATCCCTTCTTCAGCTTTGATGCCTTCAACAGCCGAGAGCAGTGAAAGACCCGTCGAGATGTGATCTTCAATGATGAGAATGCGCTTGCCCTTCACGGAGGAACCTTCCACACGGCTGTGGTCGCCGTAGGTCTTCGGGCGCTGGCGCACGAAGATTGAGGGTTTGCCGAGGCGATAAGCCAGAGCTGCCGCGTGGGAAACACCGGCGCCTTCAACGCCGGCAATGATGTCGAACTTCAGACCGAGCTGGGCAATGCGCGAGCACATCGTTTCGATGATGTCGCGCCAGGCATCCGGATGCGCGGTCAGCGAGCGGTTGTCGACGTAGATCGGCGTGACGAGTCCGGACTTCAGACGCATCGGGCTGTCGGTCATGAAGGAGACAGCGCCGTAGTTGATGAGGTGGCCGGCGAGGATGTCGTTGGCAATAGGGGAAACGTACATTTGGAATTGGCTCCTCAGTCTGAATTAGTCGATGCCGATCGCCTTGCGGCCGTTGACGGTGGCGATCTTCACAAGTTCGTCGAAGTAGTCGAAGCGGCAGCCCGTAGCGAGCGTGGTCATTTCATGCCACATGTCGCCGGCGTTCCAGGGAACCATGGCGTCGCAGACATTGTCGGTACCCAGTGCGACCGTGATGCCGGCCGGAACCATTTCATCAACCGGCGTCATGGAGTTATGCATCGGCACGAGCTCTTCGGAGCGCGGCGTATCAATCCAGGCCGTCGGGCAGGCGATCATCATCATTTGAGCGCGGCGCATCAGTGCATAGAGGCGTTCGCGATAGGCCTTGGAGTGGGCGCCGATCGAAATGCCGTGAATGGCGACCACGCGGCCTTCCATACCGTGCTCGATCGTTTTTTCGCAGAGCTGCTCGGTTTCGTATTCGAGCGACTCATTGAACTGGTCAACGTGCACGTGAACCATCTTGTTGCGTTCTTTGGCCGTCGAGAGAATGATGTCGAAGGCTTCGGCTCCCTTGCCGTAGTCGCGTTCGTCGCGCTTAGGCAGCGCGCCGATGATGTCCACGAGATCGGCGCCGATGTCGAACCATTTGCGGGCTTCCGGATGGATGACGCCCTTGAGGGTCTGATTGGCAAACTTGACGGTCAGCTGGTCCTGATAGTGCTCGCGAGCACGCAGACCCGCCATGATGGCGCGGTCTTCGCTCTGCGGGTCGATGTCGACAAAGGTGGCGAGGGCGGTCACACCTTGGGCGATCTGATTTTCAAAGAAAAGGCTGAAGCGGCGGTAGAAATCTTCTTCAGTAGATTCGCGCTTCAGCCGATCCAGCGCATCCCACTTCTGCTGCAGCGTGCAGGTGCGGCGCATTTCAAGCACGTCGGGCGAGAGCGTATAGGCGCGGTCGGCGTGCGCATGCGTGTTGACCCAGCCGCCCGCGGCTTTGATCGCGGGCTCGATCATGTCGCGGATCGTCAGAGGGGCGTTATCAGTCGTGGACATTGACGAAACTCCTTGGGAGAGAGAATAGTGGGAATCCTAACTCTATGAAAACGCCGCGCCCGTGGGCTTCACGAATGCGCGGCTTAAACTTTCGGTAGTTTATAGAACGCTATTATTCTTCGCCAATGATAGCAACAAGTGGTTACATATTCTGTCGGCCAGAAAGGCTTTTCAGCGCTCTGCCGGCTGATGCATAAAATCGATTTGATGCTGCTTAAGAGGTGAGATCTTCTTGATTTTATTTATAAAAATTTCGGATGCGTGACTGGCGGAAAACAAGAATAGTCAGCCATGAAAAGAGTCCGCAGCCGGCAACAATGGCGCCTGCCCGCATCCAGGGCTCTCCCCATGCCATGCGCTGAAGAACAAGTTCCCACGCTGAGCGCAGCCATTCAATGCCCCAGAGGACGAGAAGTGCGCTTTGCAGCCAGACCATCCAGCGTTTCGGAATGAAAAGGAGCGGCACGGCAAGGAGCGGCAGCACTGAAACAAAGAGACCTAAGCCATGAAAGAGCAGGTGCGCCGCAAGCAGAATGTGAGCAAGGATCGGCAGGATAAGAAGCAGGAAAGGCATGGCTATTTACTTTTATTGTTGTTTTTGGGGGGCAGGGATGGTGACGGGGTTTGGGGCGCGGGTTTCACTGCCGGTTTAGCCCGGGCGGTGTTGCGGGGCTTGTTCGGCGCTTTGTGCACAAGTTTGTCGACGACATGACTCACTGCCATCAGCGGGTGAGAAAAAATCAGACGGGGACCGGCCCAGCGCATGACTTGCCGTGCGGTTTCCCGTTCGGCGGGTTTATAGCAGTGAATCTTGCAGCTGCCGCAGACGGGTTTGTCTTCGCCGTAAGGACAGCAGGCAAGACGTTTTAAGGCATAGTCGAGAAACGCCTGACATTTTGGGCAGAGCATATGTCCGCTCGTGCCATGGTGATAACTGCAGAACTCCTCGACCATCACCCGTATTGTTTGGGCTTCACTTTTCAGACGCGGGAGATCCTGCAGTCTCGACATGCGGTCCGGACGCGGCGCAGTGCGTGCGTTTGATCCCGCCGGTTTAGATTTGGGGTCAGGCGATGGGGCGGAAGAAACAGAAGTTGGCGCAGGGGTTTCAGACATGGCAGAAAGAGCAGACGAGTGCCGATTTTTTGGCCGCCGGCCGAGGTCTTTGGCGGCGGAAAGGAAAACAAGTTTGCTCGAGCGTAACATTGACGGATCGAAGAATACCTTAATTATGCTTTTTTGATGCAACATTTTCGTCAAACAGCATTCCGGGCAGACATATCTACTTCAAAGGAAAAAACGATGACGATTTATGACCCGACCGCTCTGCGCCGCGAGCTCCATGAAATGCCGGAACTCGCGCTCCACGAGAAACGTACCAGCGCTTATGTTGCTGAAAAACTGAAGGCCCTCGGCATTGAGACGCATGAGAATGTGGGCGGATCAACGGGCGTCGTCGGCATCATCCGCGGCACGGAACCGAGGCCGGTTTTCATGCTTCGCGCCGATATGGATGCGCTCCCCTTTGTCATTGACGGGAAGCCCTGCTGCATTCATGCCTGCGGCCACGACGGGCATACCGCTATGCTCCTCGCAGCGGCGAGCAGACTGAAGGACAAAATCAAACGCGGGACGCTCAAGCTCCTCTTTCAGCCGGCAGAAGAAACGCTTCAGGGGGCGCCCGTCATTATTAAGGCCGGTGTCATTGACGACGTGGATTACGCTCTGGGCGCCCATATTCGCCCGCTTCAAGATGTCCCGGCCGGCATGCTCTGCGCAGCAGTTCGGCATACCGCCTCAACCACTCTCACGATTGTCATTAAAGGGCGCGGTGCTCACGCATCCCGTCCGCATCTCGGCATCAATGCCATTGATGCGGCGTGCGCCTTAATGAACGGCATTCAGGCGATCTGGCTTGATCCGAAGATGTCTTGGTCGGCGAAGGCGACGCAGATTCATGCTGACTCAGGAGCCACCAATACAGTGCCGGATCTTGCCCGCATTACTTATGACTGCAGGGCGCAGACCAATGAACTGATGGATGATCTGCTCGCGCAGATCCGCCGAGTGGCAGCCGGCACTGCGGCAGCCTACGGCGCCGAGGCGGAAGTGATACTGCGTGATCAGAGCCCGGCTTGTCTCTATGACGACGATTTTGTGGCGGAAGTGGCAGAGGCCATCAAGGAAACCGCCGGCCCTGATCAGCTCGCGCCCGACTGCGGCGGCGGCGGGGAAGACTTCCATAACTACAAGCTGGCTCGTCCTGAAATCAAGGCCGCCTATTTTGGCGTGGGTGTCGGAGCAACGCCTGGACTTCATGCCTCCACGATGCATTTTGACGATACGCTGCTGCCGCTCGGCGTGGCAGTTTTTGAAAACGTTGTGCTTCGGCATCTCGGCTGAGCGGCGTTTTGGGCGATTGGATGGTTTGGTTCCGGCGCAGTTAAGCCGGAACCGGCATGAAAAAAGGCCGCAGTTCATGTTTTATTTGAACTGCGGCCTTTAAATTCGCCGGCAGAAGGATTAAAGACTCATACGCAGAATCTCAAGGACGCCGCTGCGGCTGATCGGACGCAGTGCGCCGTCAAAGGACCACCAGATCTTGGCAACATGATCGGCCATTTCTTCAAAGTGCTTATCATCGATGCCGACTTCAGAGAGCTTAGAAGGCAGGCCGATGGATTTGAAGAATTCGGCTGTTTTTTCGATAGCCTTTTGAGCGTTTGTCATGACGTCGTCCTGGGGATTCAGATGCCACACGCGAATGCCGTACTGCGCAAAGCGCGGAGCCGTTTCCGGCGTCAGACTCCAGCGCATCCAGTTGGGCGTGAGAATAGCGAGACCGACGCCGTGGGTGATGTCGTAGAAGGCAGAAATCTCATGCTCCATGCCGTGGCAAGGCCAGGGACTCGGCGTACGGCCGATCGAAAGGAGGCCGCAGCAGCCAAACGAACTCACCATCATGAGCTGGGCGCGGGCTTCATAGTCGTCGGGAGCCTCAATGGCCTTGGGCGCATACTCAAAAACAGTCCGCAGAACCCCTTCGCACATGGCATCCGTGAAGGGATTGCCCTCTTTAACGAGATACTGCTCGAATGTGTGAGAGATGATGTCCGCCGATCCGGCTGCTGTCTGATTGGCCGGCACCGTGAAGGTATAGGTCGGATCCAGAATGGAGGCTTGCGGAAAGAGATTTGAGGCGGCGAGGAACATCTTTTCATTCGTCGCCGAATTGCTGATGACGCCGGAATTGTCGTAGTCGCTCCCCGTAGCCGACAAGGTCAGCACGGCGCAGAAAGGAATGGCGCGGCCAATGCGGCTGTGGTCGAGCACTAAATCCCAAGGGTCGCCGTCATAGTAGGCGCCGGCAGCAATGCACTTCACAGCGTCAATCACGCTGCCACCGCCGGCAGCAACGATGAAGTCGATTTTTTGCGCTTTGCAGAGTTCAACAGCACGCCGAATCGTGGAAATTTTCGGATTGGGTTCAATGCCGGAAAAGTCGAAGACTTCGTAATCAGAGAGCAGCTCACGCAGTTTGTCGTAAAGACCGATGCGGCGAATGCTGCCGCCGCCCATCGCAAGCAGGATGCGGCTGCCTTTGGCGGGCAAAAGAGAAGGCAGCTCATCAATGCGTCCGCGGCCGAAGATGAGATGTGTGGGCAGATAAAGATCGTAGTTTTCCATGGGGATCTGAATTTTTTTAGAAGAAATAATCCATCAAACCCCTTCACTTGGAATGGCGTTTGAGGATTGAACTGTTGAGCATTATTCTGCCGCTCGGCGGGGACGGCGAAAGCGCGGTTGCAGTCAAAGAACTGCCTGAATTGCTCACCAGTCAACTGCAGCCTTTTTTTTGCTTGCGGCATGCTCGGGCATGCAGTTAAAGACCATGGGTTCCGGGCGAAGAGTTGTTTAATGGCCCAAAGCCAAAAATTCAGCCCTCATATTGGTTAGGGAGGCAAAGCAGCCAGTGCTGCGCTGGTTATCGGCCGTCCCCTGGACGGCCGGATATTCAAGATTAAAAAAGATCAAGGGCGGCTAGGCTCTTGAATGGATAGGAGGCTAGGGAAGTTGAGCGCTTTGCTGAAAGCCTCGCGAGGAAGTCACAGCTGAGTCACCTTGATGCCGGCACGCTCGAGAAAGTCCAGTCCCTCGCGGCTTCTGTAAAGCTCGTGATAGAAAACCTGTGAAATGCCGCATTTTTGAATCAAGAGCGCGCAGTGGATGCAGGGGCTGTGCGTAATAAAAATCGCAGCATCTTTGGAGGAATAGCCGTTTTCGGCGAGCTTCGCGATGGCATTGAGCTCCGCGTGCTGGACCTCCGGACGGGTGACGAGTTTGCCGTCAACTTCCATTTCACAGCAGTTGTCGTACCCCGTCGGCATACCGTTCCATCCAAAAGAAATAATGGAGTGGTTTTTCACGATGACGCAGCCAACCTTGAGTCGCTTAGCGTAGCTGCGCTCCGCGGCAATCTGTGCGATACGCATATACATCTGGTTGTCTTTGACGATATCCATTCCATTGCTCCAATGACAGCTGTTGCGGTGAGCCGAAGCGAAGAATGAATTCTAGCGAGTCAAAGCGTGGGTTTCAGAGGTGAGCTCAATAAGCTTTTTGGATGTCTTGCAAAAAACGAACGCCTTCCAGACCGCTGTCAGGAAGGCGTCGAGCAGCTCAATGTCTGCGCTTAGTTCAGAGTGAAGGCTTTTTCAAGATTAATCGGGAAAGCCTGATAACCGAACGTATCCCAAAGGACAATATCGACGACAGGTGTCGTTTCTCCCCACTTGTATTCACAGATATGAGGATTAAGGCGGCCGAGCTTATTGCCTTTCTTTTCCGGAGAAGCGCCGAGACCGGCTGTCGACCAATACACCATCATCGTGTCGGTATCTTCCATGTACTTTGTGAGACCCGTCACAGGACTGAAATACGGATGGCCGAGTTCCTTGCCGACCTCCCAGATCTGTTCTACCGTCATCTTCTTTTGATCGATCTTATAGATCACCGCGCGCGAGTACTTCATGTCGGGCAGCGGGGGTTGCTCCATGCCGCGGGCATCACCGTTATCAAAAACCGAGAGGTACAGCACGTCTTTATTGGATTTGGAATCAATTCGCCAGGCGGTGTGTTGAGTCCAGGACCAATCAAAGCTGCCTTCGCATTTAGAGTTTTCGCACTTGATGGGTTTGCCGTTGTGGTCGACCGGAGTCAGAACTTTTTCTGCCCAGCCTTTCTTCCAGCCTTCCGGAGATGCCAGAATCCATTTGACTTTCTTATCACGGCCGATTTTCACGATGCCTTGGTGACGAGAGGAAATAATGATTGCATCGTCGGTCGGATCATAGTCAACGGAGTTCACATGCGCCCAATTGCGTCCAGGGCCCGTACCGGCGATATCGCCGAATTGTCCGTTGGCATCCATCTTGGCGAGGTCTTCAGCCGATAGCGTCTGCCCCGACTTTGATTCGTCAATATTGAGGCATACGGCTCCCTGATCCATTGCTTGAACCACATTGGAACGGTACGGGTCAAGAATATCAAACAGTCTGAAGTCGTCGACAACACCGCCGTTCTGATCAATTTCGACGATAACATCACGAACGGTATGAACGCGTTTGCCGTCAGGACGGCGGTAGTCAGAAGAGGCTACACGCAGGAAGCTGTGTCCATTCTGGGCATTGTCGAAGGCGTGTGAATAATCCGAATAACTTTCCGGCAGGCGGCGATTGAAGATCTCTCGTCCCATCAGATCGTATTTGACATAACGCTGACCGAAGCCCCAAGTAAGTGCGCCGTCATTGGTTTGTTGGAAGCCCATCATGAAGCCGGAGGTCCAGGGATCCGCCGGGTCATTGATGATGCCGTTGAGAAGATACCAGCGCAGATCACCGGAAGTATCAATAATGCCGACCTGAGAGTTGAAAGCCCACTCCAGAGCACCGCCGGAAGGATTATTCCACGTGAATCGAGCACCGTGCGGCGAAATCGGCGAAAGCTGATTGTCGACGAGATAGAGGCGATTCTTGAACTGAGGATCTACCTTAATAACTTCAGTTTGAAACATCGTGCCTTTTTGTGCAGGCATGCCATTGGACAGTGTGAAAACGGGCGGTGCATAGAACTGATAGCTTTCAGAGAATTTTTCAGCTTTCCCATTGAATAGGCGTGTGTATTTCACCTCAACCGTATTGAGATAGTCTGGATAAAGGCCAAAAATGGGAATGCCGGCATTATTTTTCAGCTGTCGTTTGGAAACTTTATATTTGATTTCCTGTCCGTTTTGCTTGGGCACAATCCGAACTTCAACATCCTGCAGTTCATAGCCGCCGTTGCGAATGATGGCCGTGAGCGGGGCAAGTTTGTATGGGTTGACAATGACTTCACCAATGTTGCCTTGAACCGCAAAAGTGACCGTGGGACCTGAAGGGCCGCCGCTTGCGGCAACAAGGCCGGGCAGTGATAGGAGACCTGCAGCGCAGAGCGCAAGCGCCGTCTTTTGAAATTGCATAAACGTGACTCCCTGAGGTGGTTTGATATCGTCGAAGTTGATCTTTATTCGACATAAAAAGTCTATTAATTCAGGGCGTTATGTTGTATACTCTTTTATCCGATATAAAAATGAAAGACTGCAATCCTTTTTTGCGAAAAATAAAATGATGATTGACCACCAAGATACAGATCTGCCTTTGAGTATTCGGGATGAAGCGTTTTGTCAAATTCTGAGACTCACGTGCGGACTTCTAAGGGAGCCCGTTTTGACACGCGTAGCGGAGAGCTTAGGCATCACAACACCAACGGCATCACGGCGACTTGCCCGCGCGCGCGAGTGGTTCGGAGATGAACTCTTCATTTATTCTGCGGGCCGTATGGTTTCGACGCGCCGAATGATTGAACTTGAACCCGTGTGCCGGCGCATGATTGAAAATTTAGACGAACTCTTTACTTCGCCGCACCCGTTTGATCCTCACAAGGCCGAAGGCGTCATCCGTATCGTGGTTGTCGACAATGCTTTCTTTACGCTGCTTTCGCCATTGATTGTTGAATTAGAAGCGACAGTTCCCGGCGTGAAGTTTGAGATCTACGATCGCTATTCGAACATGCTTGAATCCATGCGCGATGCCAAGATAGACCTTGCCATCTATTCAACCGAAGGGAAGACTGTGCCGGCAGGATTCATTGAAATGCCGCTTTTCACATCTGACCATGTCTTGCTTGTACGCCGCAATCATCCGCTGAAGGCCATTGCTGCGCATAACGGCGGGCTGACTTTCGAAGACACAGCTCGATTCAAACATATCGGTATTGCACTGGTGATGGGGTCCACTGAGAATCGGTTCATTATTGGTCAGCAATGCAATCTGGCTGACAAAATTTTGTGTGAGATGCCTTATTTCGTGGCCGGAGCCTGCCTTTGCTCTGAATCTGATCTTTTAATGCGTATGCCAAGAGAGACCGCATTGAAGCTGGCGCGTTATTTCCCTGTTGAAATCCTTCGGCAGGAGCGAGGTCTCAAATTACCTTGGCGTCCGGGGCTTTTTTGGTATCGCAGCTCAGATACACCGTTGCTCACTTGGGTTAGGTCAAAAATAACCATTGGCGCAAAGCGGATTTTTGAAGAAGCCGAGGAACTGCTGCCTTTTGATCGTTGATGTATTTGCAGATTCAGATGAGAAACCCGTGAAAAGCAGGACTGGCAAAAATATAAAAGCCCGATCCATAACAGATCGGGCTTTCACGAACGGAATCGCTCTTTGCTAATCAAGCAGAATTACTTGACGCGGTTGCGGTATTCGCTCGTGCGGGTGTCGATTTCGATCTTGTCGCCGGTGTTGACGAAGGCCGGAACGGCGAGTTCGAAGCCGGTAGCCAGCTTGGCGGGCTTCATGACCTTGCCGGAGGTGTCGCCCTTGACGGCGGGTTCCGTGTAGGTGACTTCGCGAACGAGGATCGTCGGGAGTTCGATCGAGATCGGACGGCCTTCGTAGAACACGCATTCGGCGGGCATGCCGTCTTCGAGGTACTTGAGGGCTTCAGCCATCACATCGGCGTCGACTTCGTACTGGTTGTACTCATTGTCCATCCAGACATAGTGCGGATCAGCGAAGTAGGAGTACGTGACTTCCTTGCGTTCGAGTACGAGGTCTTCGAACTTGTCATCGGCGCGGAAGACGGTTTCGGACGTGGCGTTCGTCAGAAGATTCTTCATCTTCATCTTGACGGTGGAGGCACCGCGGCCGCCCTTGGAGTATTCAGCCTTAACGACGACCATCGGATCCTTGCCGACCATGAAGACGTTGCCGACGCGCAGTTCCTGTGCGGTTTTCATTTGAATAAATTCCCTGTAGCAGAGTTTGCGAGCCCCGGCGCTGTGAAATGTGCGCAAGGACGAAAAATCTTTAAGCGGCTGATTATAGCCGACTCAGCGCTGCTTAGAAATCTCCGGAGAGCGGCTTTCGCTGTATATCGCCGTTTCACATGCCCAGTTCTGCACGTTCAAGCATATGCCGTGCCAGATCACCTCGCTCGAGGAGCTCTCTGCGCCAGACGTCAAATCCGGGGGCATAACGGCGGGCTTCAAGCAGGAAGCGGCAGATGTCCTCGCTCGCTGCCGAACCTTCGAGCCAGTCCTGAGCGAGCTTTGTGTACGAGGGGCTTAATCTCCAAGGCGCGAGTTTGGGCACAAAACGGGTGAGCCAAGCGTCGAGTTTCACGCGATGCGCATGATCTTCCGTCGGATAAGTAGACCAAAGCATGGGCAGTCCTGCGAGCTGCGCGCGTATGAAGCTGTCCTCACCGCGAATAATGGCCGCATCCGAAGCCCACAGGAGCTTATCGAAATCCTTTTGCGCAACGAAGGGCGTGCGCACTGTACGGAGTTCACTGCCCGCGCCGGAGAGGAGTTTCTCAAGAATGTCGCTGGCTTCACCCGGTGCGAGCAATGCATTCATCGGCCGATTGGCGGCTGCCTGCCGAAGGGCTGCGGCAGCGGTTTGCAGGTCATTCACCGGATAGGTGAATATAAAGACGGTGGTGTGTTGAGGATCAGCACCGAGCTCAAGGAGAAAATCCTTCTTTTGCAGTGCAAATGCCTGCTGACGCTTTTCATAGTCGTCTTCAATCAGTACGCCGCCGGTACGGTCGGTGACGCCGGGGAAGAACCAAAGTTTCGGCAGGTCCAGACGCGGGTGAAGACCGACCATATTGTGGCTTCCTTCCACCCAGTCTTCTGCGGAAAGATAGTCAAGATTGAAGTAAAAGGGCGGTGTTTGGCGCGCCGCAAGACGCTGAGCCCGCAGCTTGGCCGCTGCTTCGTCATAAGCTTCGGGGAGCCGGCATCCGAAGGTTTCAATGATGAGTTCTGACGGCTGAAAGTCGGGCTGAGCGGCTGCTTTTGCAAAATCATCCCAGACAGCAATTTGGGCTTCCTCTGCGGCATGAGGGGCGATGAGCTGCAGCACGTCCGGACGATCTGTGATGAAGCGCACGGCGATGCCGAGGGACTTCAGTCGGCAAGCCAGACGCCAGCAGACGCCGGCATCGCCGAAATTGTCAATTACGCGGCAAAAGATGTCGGCGGAGGAAAATCGAAAGCTCATGGCAGCAGTTAAAAATGTTTTTGGGTTCTCAGCAGCCTTTGGCGGAAGATGCCTGGGCCCCGAGGAGCGTCAATTTAAGAATGACTGGACAACTTATTCCGCGCGGCGGGCAATGGGTTCCCCGTTAGCGTTAAGCAGCCCGGCAAGAATACAGTTGCGGCCGAGACAGCGGAAATCCGCTGCCGCCGCAGGTTCATAGCGATGCGCTTCGCCGGACGGAAAGAACCACCGACGCGGGACTTTGGGTTCGCCCGCCAGTGCAGCGAGCTCCCACTGTGTTCCCTTGGGACAGGCCGAAACAGTGCCGTCGCGGCGAAGTTTGGCGCCGACAATGATCCATTGATCCAGTTTGTCGGCTGTTTCCGCCTGATTCAGCGCAGAAGCATCGTTCGGCGGGTTTTGAGTGTTCCGCATGCTGAGGCAGAAGCCTTCGACGTGTACTGCCGCCTCGGCTGACTGTCGCACCTGCAGGGCCTCATCATCAAATGCGTAGCGCAATGCCATGAAATCCCCAAGGAGCATGTCTCTCGGGTCGGCTGGTACCAAACGCACAATACGGGACTGGCCATGTTCGAGCAGGTCAATGCGGTTCAAGGCGGTGAAGGCGACTGCGGCTGCGGTGATCATCAGTGCGGCCAAAGCAAAGCCCTGCTGCAGGCCAAAACCAAACATTTTGACGCTTGAGCCGGAGAATCGGCGCAGGCAGAGCGCCAGGCTGCTCAAAGCAAATGCCAGCCCCATGACGCCGTAGATTTTTGCCGCTTCCAAGAGCGGATTGACGCCGGGGGCTGCGGCTGTCCAGAAAAGGTCTGCTGCGCAGAATAAGAGGCCGCCGGTGGCAATGAACGCTGCCGCAGCGAGTCGTTTTCCGCCAAGTGACAGAGCGGCCAAAATGGCAGCAGAAAGAAGGAGTAAATCGGGTGCTGCCGGCAGCATCCATACAGCGGCGACGGCAGCTGCAGCGGCGGCTATAAAAGCGGCGCCTCGCTGAAGCGAAAGAGAGCGATGCCGGTCTGCCGCTAAGCCGCGCAGGCAGACAATAAGAAGAAGTGCGGCGGCGGCCATAAACCCAATGGAGGGCATTTGAGCAAAGTGCCCTGTCGGTACGGGCTGATGCACAAGACTCTCGGGCTGCAGCAGCCCGCTCGTCCAGGCCGCGGCAAGGAGTGCCGGAAGCAGGGATTCAGCGCGCTGCGCGGCAGATTTTCCGAAAAGCACGCTTAATCCCGTGAGCAGCGTGAGTATGAAGAGCACATCGCTCCAGGCAGCGTTGCCGGGGAGCGGCATATTGACGTAAAGCGGGGAGAGGAGCGCTGCAAAAAGCACCGCTCGCCAGGAGAAAAGCCAGGCGCACAGGAGTGCTGTCGCCGGCATGATCATGGTCCATGGACTTTGGCCGCTCAAATCAGAAGCAAGCATCAGCCAGCCGACAGCGGCAAAGAGCAGTCCCGCAGTCTGCAGTGTGATGCCCGAGGCCGACAATACCTTGACGGCATTGGTTTTCTGCGCGCGCTGAGCCTGTACTGCCGCCCAGCCTCCCAGCGTCAGACCGATGACCAGAAAGAGAACCTCAACGAAAAAGGTGCTGACGTCGAACATGAGGAGCGTCGATATCGCCAACGTAATCGCGAGCGCGCCGAGAATGCCCGCTGCAGCAGATGGGGCTGACGCCGCGGCTTTTTCCAGAGAAGCTCGCAGTGAATGCGAAGCCGCGCAGGGTTTTTCAGAACCCGTGCCGGGCTGTGATGATGCGTCCTGAGCCTTCGCCTGCATTGTCCGCCGGCGGGAGAAACGAGCCGCGCTCAAGGTCCCGGCGAGACAGACTAGGCCGTTGAGGAGCGTGAGGGCATATCCGAGACTGGCGCTCGAAAGATGGCCCAGATACGGGTGCATGAATAGGATGAGGAGTGCGTTGCCCCACCCGGCCAATGTCAGCATCGCCAACGCACGAAGTTCCGGCAGCCGTGAGCTCCAGAGTGCTGCGGAGCCGATCAGTGCGCCGGCAAGAAAAAGCAGTGCCAGCCCGGCGAGCGATTCAAGTCCGGCATTATCCAGAGCGAAGGCAACTGGCGGCAGCAGGCCAAGGAGCACCGAGAAATTGAGTGCAGGGAGGAGCGCTGAGGCACGAAGTCCCGGACTTGGCCGCAGCCGCAGACTCAGACCAAGCGCCGCGGCAGCCGCCGCGGCAAAAACCGCGGCAATGAGCATCGGCGTGAAGATATCAGGGGCGTCGCCAAAGCGCTCAAAGCCCTTGAGCCCCAAACCGATCGCCAAGGCGGCGTACCAGAGCGTAAAAATGAGCGGCCGCCGGATAACGAGCAGCCAGGGCGTCAGAATGGCTGAGAGGCCAAGGAGCAGGCTCGCGGCATCGTCTCCGGTCTGCCAGGTTTGCCCGATAACAACGAGGAGCAGTGCCGTGAGGAGACCGCCCAAGGCTGCAGAGCAGTCCTGCAGCGTGCGATGGATGTATCTGCAGCAAACGGTCGGCAGGAAACTCAGCAGTGCGGCGCCGCCAAAAATCGTGAGCCGCAGCGTATCGGACCAGGCGGTCCAATTTGCAGCTGCAAATGCAAGCAGTGCGCCCGAGAGCAGAAGGATTGCCCAGCCCCCGAGGATCATCCCGAAGGGACGAAGTGACCGAGCATGGTCTAAGTCCGCAGCAGGCGGAGCGCTCTCTTCGTCGGCAGTGTCTTTTTCTGCGTTCGCTGCAGCAAGCGGAGCCGGTTCCGCGGAAACGGTCGGTGTTTCTGCAGGTGCCGGTGCAATTGAGCTGGTGTCGGCCGTTCTTGTTTTGCGTTCGACAGTCGTTTCCGGCGGCGGCGTTGCTGCCACCAGGACAAAGTTCGGCGCCCCGGAGGGCGCAATGCTCGGGGCGGCGCCAGAGACAGCGTCTACGCCCTCGGTCAGATTCGTCTCTGGAGAAAAGACGATTGCAGTGCGCTGATCCGCTTTTTTTTCTTCAGAGGGCTCCACAGCAGCCGTTTCCGCAGGCCGTTCCGCAGCGGCGGGCAATGCCGCTGGTTTTGCCTTCGTTTGCGCTGATGCGTCAGATGTCAGGCATTCCTTGGGCGCCGATGCTTCCGGCTCCTCCAAAGCGCCATGGTCAGTCGGCGCGGCAGCTTCTGCTCTTAAAGCTTCGGCAACCGCAGAAGATATAGGCGCTTCTTTAAGGAAAGGCGCTTCCGAGCGCGGATGGCCGTCCTGATTTTGTCGGCGGGTGTTTTTGCGCTTGGACTTCTTTTTCTGGACGTTTCGCTGAGCGGCCATAGGATCAGTCTCCGCAGACAAGAATGGAAGGAATCATAGAAAAAGAAAAAGGTGCGCTCGGCGAATCGCGTCAGGCGCACCTTCAATATATGTGTTCTGATTCCTGCTTGTCGGCGTTCAAACGGTTTACTGATGTTTAAATTCTGCGCTTGCCTTGAGGACGGCAGCCTGACGTTCTGCTGCTCGGCGGGCACGTTCTTCATCAAAGAAGGGAACTGCGGCTGAAAGATAGACATACATCGAATAAATCGTCAGCACCGCCGCCAGCCAGATGAGTCCTGTTCCGATCAAGGCAATGTCGATGCCGAAGATTGGGTCGTTCCAAAGAAGACAAGGAATGGCCGTCATCTGTGCAATCGTCTTTGTTTTGCCGTACCAATTGACTTTGACGCGGCCGGATTCACCGATCTTGGCCATCCATTCGCGAATGCCGGTCACTGTGATTTCGCGTCCGATAATGATCATCGCAACGGCCATGTCGAGACGATCGAGCCCGACCAGAGCCACCAGGGCTGCTGACACAACAAGCTTGTCGGCAATCGGGTCAAGGAACGCACCCATGCGGGTAGCCCAGCCTTCGTAGCGTCTGGCCAGGAATCCGTCGAGCGCATCTGTCACGGCGGCGACAACAAATGTGACGCAGGCGATGACGTTGACCCAATGCGGCGCAAGCCATGTTTCAGGGATATAGAAAACGCCGAGAACCACAGGGATCAGCGCAATGCGCAGCCACGTGAGGACCATAGGGACGTTGATTTTGAAAGGCGGCTTGAGCTTCATTATTTTGCCGTTGGGCCTGGAAGGGGTTGAAATAATTAAGAATTCTTAATCAGGGCTGCTCGCCTGATTCGGTTGACAGAGCGGCGCCCGTATTCGCCGGGACTGCCGTATGCAGCTGACTATAGATTTGTTCGGCAAGTTTGCGAGAAATGCCGGGCACTTGAGCAATATCTTCAGCTGAAGCATTTTTGAGCTGCTTCATGCCGCCGAAGTGCCCGAGTAGTTTAGCGCGGCGTTTGGGTCCGACGCTGGACAAATCCTCTAATTTAGATGTATTTCGAGTCTTAGCGCGCTTGGCCCGCATGCCTGTAATCGCAAATCGGTGGGCTTCGTCGCGAATTTCGGCGATGAGCATCAGTGCTCGAGACATTTCGCCCAGAATGAGCGGTTCGCGTCGATGACCGTCGATGACCGGGAAGACGAGTGTTTCAAGACCGGTTTTGCGCCCTTCGCCCTTGGCTACCCCAACGATTGCGCCGACATCGAGTCCGAGATCTTCGAAAACTTCTCGGGCCATCTCCACCTGGCCGCGGCCGCCGTCAATTAATACAACTGTCGGCAGTTCTGCTTCTCCGCGTGCTGCAGGCGCATATCTGCGAGCGAGCACTTGCTTCATTGCGGCATAATCGTCGCCGGGTTCAATGCCCGCAATATTGAAGCGCCGGTAGAGCGACGACTGCATGCGGCCCTCTCGGAAAACTACGCAGGATGCTTGTGTAGCTTCGCCCTGCGTATGAGAGATGTCAAAGCATTCGACGGAGAATTCCATGGGATCGTCATTCTTCGGTGCAAAGGAAGGACCGAGCACCGCCATCAAATCATTCAGGCGCGCAGTCTGAGTGCCGGATTCAGCGAGTCTTCGGGCAAGCGCTATCTGCGCCCCCTGTATGCACATCTCAAGCCAGCGCCGGCGTGTTTCCTGCGGTTCGCTGACAACGGGTACGCGGCGGCCGGCAAGATCCGTGAGCAGTGACGAGAGGCGCGCCGGCAGCTCCGGGTCGGCGGGATCAGGTTCAACGATCAACAGGGCTGGAATGGGAAGTTCGGCGTAGTGCTGACTGACAAAGGCTTCAATGACTTCACCCTTCGAGGGCATCAGATCCTGAGCGGTTGGTGCTCGGTCGCCGGCTTTAGGAAAAATGGCGCGATCGCCTAAATGGCGGCCGCCGCGCACCATGGCGAGATTCACACAGACAATGCCCTGACCGATCGATGCCGCCACAATGTCGGCGTCAACATCTCCGCCTGTTGTCTCAATGGCCTGCTGATGCCGCATTTGAGTGAGCGCGGCGATGCGGTCGCGCAGATGGGCGGCTTCTTCAAACTGCCAGGCATCCGAAGCAGCCCACATGCGTTTTTCCAGATCGTTGAGTACGTCAATGGAGCGGCCTTCGAGAAACTGTTCAGCACGACGACAATCTGCCGCATAAGCCTCTTTGGTGATCAGTCCGCAGCAGGGTGCTGTACAGCGTCCGATCTGTCCCAAAAGACAGGGGCGTGATCTGTTTTTAAAAACGGATTCTTCGCAGGTGCGCAGCTGAAAAGCTTTTTGCAGCATTTCAATGGCGGTTCGCGCCGCACTCGAACTTGGGTACGGTCCGAAAAATTTCGACCGTTTATCGACGCCGCCACGGTAATAGGAAAGACGAGGGAAGTCGCCCGCGCCAATGCGGATGTAAGGGTAGCTCGCGTCGTCGCGCAGACGGATGTTGTAGTGCGGCTTAAGCGTCTTGATGAGATTGTTCTCAAGCAGGAGCGCTTCGGCTTCGGAACGCGTAACGGTGGTTTCAATCCGCGCAATGCGGCTCACCATCAGCGCTATGCGCGGGGAGAGTCCGGTTTTGCGAAAGTAAGAGGAAACGCGGTTTTTCAGGTCCCTGGCCTTGCCGACGTATAGGCAGGTGCCGTCGGCGCCGAAGTACCGATAGCAGCCCGGCAGATGCGGGAGCGTACGAACTTCTTCGCTGGGATTGAAGGTTCGCACATCGCGGACCGCACTGCAGGAAGCCGCTTCAGCATCGGCTGAGGCGTTGCCCCAAGGCGCAGGCGCAGACTGTTCATCAGCAGCGGGAACAGTCTGCTTTTGCTGATTAATCGCTTTCGTGCTCATCAAAGCAAAAGTTGAGCGGCGAATTAATTTTTCTTCTTTTTCCCATCGTCGCCGAGCAGTTCATCAAAATGCAGTGTAATGCCCTTATATTCCCGCTCGACCTTTTCGGGGCTGGCGCAGCGGAACTCGAGCCAAGCCTTGGCAGGCTGACCGTCGGCTGAGGCTGCCGATGAGGAACCCGTGAGCGGCATCATGCCCATGCCCTTGTCGGTGCAGAAGGCCTTGGCGCGCTCGTAAACAAAGTCGGCGATGCGGGCGGAAGATTCAACCTTCGGGCGTTCCGCCGAAATGCGCCAGATAGACCCGACGACCGGTTCAATATTGACACGGCTGTCGAAGGCCTTTTCAAGCTCTTGAGTCGCAGAGGAACAGCCCGAAAGCAAGAGGGCAGCACCGGCAGAGGCGCAAAGAAAAAGGGCAACAGAAGACTGGCGGGGCATGAGGAGCATGAATAAGTTCACCGTGAAGACGGCGGAAAAAGAAAACCTTCACATTATATGAATGGGCATGAATGAGCGACGGATAGGTTAAGACTCGGAGCGCTTTTCTCAGCCTCGGCACTGCTCCTTTAGGAACGGGCTCCCAAACCATGCGAATGAATACAAATCAATGTGTTGGCTGAAGATAAAAATAATCAAATCAATCAATAGATTGCATACAGTCACAGGCTGTAATTTCTGTAAGGCGGCCTTAATTTGCGGTTCCTAAACTGCCCCGCAAAATAGAACTCAAGCGTCCTTAGGCCCTGGACGCAAAGAACGCCGCTCATGACAACCCCAAGCTCGATTACCCAGCCTCTTATTGAAGTTCGCGGACTGACCTGCGAGCGCGGCGAACGTACGCTCTTTACGGGCATGTCGTTCACTGTGGCTCCGGGTTCGCTGGTCCGCATTGCGGGATCAAACGGGGCGGGAAAAACCACGCTTTTGCGTCTCTTGACGGGACTGATGCGGCCGGCCGAAGGTGAGATCTTCTGGCGCGGCGAACCGATTCTCAAGGCGGCTCAGGATTTCTGGCGCGAGCTCTGCTATATCGGCCACCGCAACGGCGTGAAGGATGATCTTTCCGTGATGGAGAACGTCCTCATCAATGCGCGCATTGCTTCGCTGAGCTGCACGCCCGAAGCTGCTCGCGCAGCATTGGCAGCCGTGGGCCTCTCAGACTACGAAGACGTTCCTGCCGGCCAGCTCTCGCAGGGACAGCGCAGACGCGTTGCGCTGGCGCGTCTTTGGCTTTCAGAATCTGTGCCGCTTTGGATTCTGGATGAGCCCTTTACTGCGCTCGACGTCAAGGGTGTCGCCCGGCTGGCGGACTTGGTTTCCAAGCATGTTGCCGAGGGCGGCGTGGTCATGCTGGTGACGCATCAGGAAGTGCCGGTGGATCCGAAGCACCTCTTTGTCATTGAACCGGAGCGTTGGGCTCCCAAGCGCCGATCGGCGGTTGAGCGGCGGATGCGGCAGCTGCCGAAGCCGAAAGCGCTGCCAGGGACTGAAGAGAGGAGACGCCAAGATGTTTAATCTCTTCATGACGATTCTGAAACGCGATCTGACGCTCTCACTTCGCCGCAAGTCTGACCTCGCTCAGGTGATCTTCTTTTTTGCGGTGGTTGTTACGCTCGTGCCTTTGGGCGTCGGTGCGGAAACCAATATCCTGCGCAGCATCGCCCCGGGCGTGGTTTGGGTTGCGGCGCTTCTCGCGGCGCTCCTTTCGCTCCCGCGCATGTTTGCGACCGACCATGAGGACGGCACGCTCGAGCAGATGCTCGTGGCTGCAGAGCCGGTACCGGTCATTGTGGTGGCTAAAGTAGCCGCGCATTGGATCGTTACGGGGGTGCCCATGACCATCTTTGCGACCATTTTCGGGGTGATGTTCGACTTGGAGCTCGATGTGACGCTCGTCATGGTAGCGAGTCTCCTGATCGGTACGCCGGTGCTCTCTCTCGTTGGTGCGGTCGGCGCTGCGCTGACGCTCGGACTTCGTGCCGGCGGCGTCCTGACGTCGCTTCTCGTGCTTCCGCTTTATATTCCCGTCCTCATTTTCGGTTCGGGAGCGGCAACTGCCGCTGCTATGAGTCTCTCACCGGCTTCTCACTTCATGATCGTCGGCGGGCTTTCGCTCTTTGCACTCGCACTGGCGCCTTTTGCAGTGGCTGCGGCGCTGCGGATTGCCGAACAGTAAACCTTCATTATTCAGAACAAAAATAATCCATCGCAGGAGAACAGAACCTGATGAGCACTTCAATTACATTGGAAGGCTTCTATCGCAAGGCCGGGAAGCTTATTCCATGGTTTATGAGCGCAGCACTGGTGCTCTTTATCGTCGGCGTTTATCTCGGGTTCTTCGTCTGCCCGATTGAGGCGCGTCAAGGCAACTCTTACCGCATTATTTTTATTCACATTCCTGCGGCCTGGCTGGCCATGTCGCTTTATCTGCTGATGGCCGTTGCGAGCATCGTGGGACTGCTTAAAAACTCCCGACTTGCTTTCATTCTGGCGCAGGCGATGGCGCCGACCGGCGCCCTCATGGGCTTTATTGCGCTTTTTTCGGGTGCATTCTGGGGACGGCCGACTTGGGGCACATACTGGGTGTGGGATGCTCGCCTGACATCCATGCTGATTCTCTTCTTCCTCTATCTCGGTTTTATTGCGCTCCATTCGGCCATTGACGATAAGCGCCGCGCTGATCAGGCTGCGAGCGTCATTTCCATCGTCGGCGCCGTGAACGTCCCGATTATCTACTTCTCGGTGCGTTGGTGGAACACTCTGCATCAGGGAGCCTCCATTACTTCGAGCGGTTCTTCGATTGCACCGATCATGCTCAACACCATTTTCATCATGCTGGCTGCCGGCACGCTTTACGGCGCAGCCGTCGTGCTTTCGCGGACTCGTACGATGATTCTTGAACGCGAACGCAAGAGCGATTGGGCGCAGAAGGCTGCGCTGGAGGGGAAATTATGAACAACTGGAACTCTCTGGCTGACTTCATTTACATGAACGGCCACGGTTACTACGTTTGGTGCGCATACGGCGCATTTGTGCTCGGTGTTCTGTTTGAGCTTTACGGGCTGGTAACTCGCCGCCGAGCGATCTGTCGGCGCATCATGCGCGAAGCACGTGCAGCGCAGTCGACGCTGGAAAGCTGATCCCCCTGCGATTGAGACCCCAAGGAAAATCACATGAACGCCAAAACTAAAAAACTTGCCTTGATCGGCGCAGCCGCCGTAGTGCTCTGCGCAGGCATCTTCATGGCACTGCAGGCCTTTAACGAAAATCTGGTCTTCTTTTTCTCACCCACTCAGGTAGCCGCTAAAGAAGCGCCTGTGGGCCGCACGTTCCGTCTGGGCGGCGTGGTTGAGAAGAATTCAGTCGTTCGGGAAAAGGACGGCGTAACCGTTCACTTCCGTATCACCGATACGGCGCAGACGGTTAATGTCGAATATAAGGGCATTCTGCCCGACCTCTTTGCCGAAGAGCAGGGCGTTGTTGCGCAGGGCAAACTCAACGAAGCCGGTGTGTTTGTCGCGAGTGAAGTGCTCGCTAAGCATGACGAAAACTACATGCCGCCTGAGGCCGCCAAAGCGCTCGAAGATGCGCATAAGGCCGGCGTAGCCAAGGCTCACGCTCAGGGCATGGACTCGAAGAGCCACGCCGAGGCGGTCAAATCGGGCGCTCCGATGCCGGCCAACCATCCGTAAGGATTAAGGGACATTATTCTTCGCGCTGCGAAGCTGCTCTGTGCCGTTTGACTCGGAACAACGGCAAAGAACGAACTGCGCAGCGCCTTCACCAGCGGCGGACACCTTAGAAGGCCCGTCCATTTACATTAGAAGAAGCCGATGACCGAGCGAGGCTCTGATAGAGAGCCTCCCGGTATGTCAACAACGGAGAAATCAAGTGATACCTGAGATTGGTCACTTCGCACTGATCCTGTGCCTTGCGCTCAGCATTGTCCAGGGCGTTCTGCCGCTCGTGGGCGCAGCCCGCGGCAGCGGTCCGCTCATGGCAGTGGCGCGGCCTGCGGCTGCAGCCAACGCATTATTCGGCACGATCGCCTTCGGGTGCCTTGCGTACTCGTTTTATATTTCCGACTTCAGCGTGCTCAACGTTGCCAACAACTCCAACTCGATGCTGCCCTGGTACTACAAGGTCGCAGCGACTTGGGGTTCTCATGAAGGCTCGATTCTCTTCTGGACGGTAACGCTTGGCTGGTGGGGAGCTGCAGTTGCATTCTCGGCGAGGAAGCTCCCAGAGGATATGGTGGCTCGCGTGACGGGCGTCATGGGGCTTGTCGGCATGGGGTTCCTGCTCTT
>ERZ780208.618-NODE-618-length-34225-cov-6.381446_pt1 | contig 34225 bp, 25 predicted proteins | sample MGYA00511167_ERZ780208 | MGnify/ENA primary metagenome ERZ780208 (study PRJEB29588, sample SAMEA2159202) | human gut metagenome | biome: human gut; feature: human-associated habitat; material: faeces | place: Denmark | collected 2008/2010 ...
CAAGCTTCTGAATTTTTTTATAGTGATCCTGCTTCTCCGCTGCCGTTTCCGGGTCTGTATAGCCTTCCAGAGCCCCACAGACCAGTGCCATTCCGCTGACACAGCCACATACCTCCCGAAGTCTTCCGAGACCACCGCCAAACGAGGATGCCAGGCCTGCCGCCATCTCTCTGCTGATTCCGCGTGCCTCCAGTTCATCCGCAAACGCCAGTGTCACTGCCTGGGAGCAGTTGTAACCTTCCTTAAATAGTTCTCTTGCCAGATCACCGCGCGATTTTAAACAGGCTGATCCGTTTTTTTCTGTGTTTTCCACAATCTCTGCTGTTTTTTCCTCTGTCATTGCTATACTCCTTTCCTGTCAAACCATAGTTACAGTTCTGCCATGCGCTTTCTCATCCAGATCAGCATATGGCGAACCAGATGGCAAGTCGCCAATCCTCTGCTTGTTTTTTTTTCAGTCTTATGATAGAATACTATTGTTATGGCAATGGGCCATCGCCAAGCGGTAAGGCACAGGACTTTGACTCCTGCATTCACCAGTTCGAATCTGGTTAGCCCAGTAGAGAGAATCCCTTGTAGACAGCGGTCTGCAGGGGATTTTGTTTTTTTTGGAGGGATGGAGAAAGGCAGAAACGTGTTACTGGGCATTTTGGGATGATTTCCATTCATTTTTGTCATTCTGGCCGCATTTTATGGCTGTGTTTCGACTTGTGCTGGAGTGAAAATACCGTTATAATATAACTAATAATGTTTGACGGTGAATGAGGGAGGCAGGTGAGTGTATGAAAAAAGTGATCGGTATAGGAAAACAGAGTTTTTCCTCCTTAAGAGAAAAGAATTACTTTTTTATTGATAAGACAAATTTTATAAAAGAATGGTGGAAAAAAGGTGACGATATTACATTGATCACGCGTCCCCGTCGTTTTGGTAAAACCTTAAATATGAGCATGATGGAATGTTTCTTTTCGAATAAATATGCGGACCGGGCAGATCTGTTTGAAGGGCTTTCTGTCTGGGAAGAGGAAAAATATCGGAAGCTGCAGGGGACATATCCGGTAATCTTTTTGAGCTTTGCTGCGGTGAAGGCAGATAATCTGTCAGATGTAAAAGAGCAGATCAAGCAGGAGATCGTCCGGCTTTATCGGAGAAATGGGTATCTGGCAGAGTCTGATTGCCTCAGAGAGGAAGAGAAGAGGGAATATCGGGAGATATCTGTGGAAATGTCAGATGCAAGATTGGCCACCTCTATCAGTGTCCTATGCGAATATATGAGCAGATATTACGGTAAGAATGTGATTGTTCTTTTGGATGAGTATGATACGCCAATGCAGGAGGCATATGTTCAAGGCTATTGGGATGAATTTACATCATTGATCAGAAGTTTATTTAATGCTGCATTTAAGACAAATCCTTTTCTGGAACGTGCAATCATGACCGGAATTACGAGGGTGTCGAAAGAGAGTATCTTTTCAGATTTGAACAATCTCCGGGTGGTGACAACAACGTCAGATCTGTATGCGGATTGTTTCGGTTTTACAGAGGAGGAAGTTTTTTCTGCATTAGATGATTATGGAATGGGGGACAGGAAAGAGGAAGTAAAAAAATGGTATGATGGTTTTACTTTCGGAGAGAAAAGAGATATTTATAATCCGTGGTCAATTACTAATTATCTGGAGGAAGGGAAGTTATATCCATATTGGGCATCGACCAGTTCCAATGGACTTGTGAACCGGTTGATCCGGATGTCATCTGCAGACGTGAAAGAGAAGATGGAGGATCTGCTGCAGGGAAAGACGATTGTTGTGAATTTTGATGAGCAGATCGTATATAACCAGCTTGATCAAAATGAAAATGCAATCTGGAGTCTTTTGCTTGCCAGTGGCTACCTGAAGGTGGAAGAGGTCGATTACCGCGGAATTACAAGAGAACCGTGGTACACATTGAAGATTACAAATATTGAGACATTGAGTATGTTTATGACGATGTTTCGGGGGTGGTTTCAGAACTCCGATGCGAACTATAATGATTTTGTTAAGGCATTGTTAAAAGGCAGCTTAAAGGAAATGAATATTTACATGAATGATGTGGCACTTGCTACCTTCAGCAGCTTTGATGCCGGAAAGAAACCTTCTGAGAAAAATCAGCCGGAGAGATTTTATCACGGATTTGTTTTAGGGCTTTTGGCAGAACTAAGGGATCAATATGAAATACGTTCTAATCGGGAAAGTGGATATGGACGATATGATGTAATGCTGACCCCATTGAATAAGAATCATAATGCAATCATTATTGAGTTTAAAGTACATGAACCGGAGGAAGAAACTTCTTTGCAGGATACCGTTCAGTCCGCTTTGGCTCAGATTGACGAGAGAAATTATGATGCTGAACTGTTAGTTCGTGGAATCCCGGCGGATAGGATCCGGCATTATGGATTTGCGTTTGAAGGGAAAAAGATTTTGATCGGATAAATGAAAAGGGCTGTCGAACTAAATAAATAGTTCAACAGCCCTTCGATTACTCACTTAATGATAAGACCAAATGATTCGTTTGATCAATAATCAATCATCATAGTCAATGTTATCATCACTTTACCAAGGGTAAAGAACCGTTCCGTCACTTTTTACCACTTTTTCTGCATCCCACTCAGAATAGTTTGTGGCGGTGCCGTCGTAGATGACCAGAGGAACATTTCTAAAAGCACCTCCTTCAATGGTGGTTACACTGTTTGGAATGCTGAGCGTGGTCAGCTTAGAGCAGTCAGCAAAAGCGTTGTAATCAATGTATGTTACACTGGTGGGAATGGTAATGGAGGTCAATCCACTACATCTGTTAAAGCAGTCGGAACTGATTTTTTCAATGCCATCAGGCAGAGTGATCGATGTTAATGAGCTGCAGCCGGCAAAAGCACAGGATCCAATTGTTGTCACTTTGTCCGGAATATTAATGGATGCCAGATTAGCACAGTCTCCGAAAGCCCAACTACCGATTTCGGTTATGGTATCCGGAAGTGTGATGGAGGTTAATTTATGATCACTATCCTCCCAAGTAGATTCTTTAAAAACCTCGTCCCCTATTTTGGTTACATTGTCGGGGATCGTAACATCGCCACTGACATTTTCACTGATATCCAATAGAATGCCATTTATTATAAAAAAGTCGTTGCTTTGCAGTTGATTCGTTAAATATGGCGTGCCATTGAATGCATTTTTTACAATCTCCGTGACACCGGAAGGAATATTGATTGTTTCCAAGTTACTGCAGTCCTCGAAAGCACTGTAACCAATACGGGTTACATTATCCGGAATATCAATGGCTGTCAAGCTGCTGCAACTTTTAAATGTGCCTCCCTCAATACTGCTTATACCGCTCGGAAGCTTAATACCGGTTAAACTGCTACACCCTTCAAAAGCATAATAATCAATGGACGTAACACTTTCAGGAATAGTAACGCTGCTTAAATTATTGCATCCCTCAAATGCTCCCCAATCGATGGTTGTAACCCCATCAGGAATGGAGACGCTGGTTAGATCTTTACAAGAGGCAAATGCGTCTATTCCAATGATGGTGACACCATCTGGGATTACGATATCTCCACTTGTTTTTGTTCCATGACGATATAAGATATCATTAATGATCACGAAATCCTCTGTCTGCATACGATTATTTAACCAAGGAGTTCCTTCGAAAGCAACGGAGGAGATAAAAGATACTGTCTTTGGAATGACGATGTTAGTCAGGCTGCTGCAGTTTTTGAATGTATCGCCCTCAATAGATTCTAAACCATCCGGCAGGGAGATGCTTGTCAATTTCGAGCAGCCTCTAAACGCATTGTCGTTTATTTCGGTTATGCCTTCCGGAATAACAAGCTCTCCGGATATGGTATCGCTACAGGAGGTAAGGATACCATTCTCGACCGTGATCAGACCGGCTTTCAGATATTCATCCCAGGATTTTGGCTCATCTACATCGTCTGTTGGCTTGCTGTCCGGAGCCTTGCTTGGAACTGCGGCTGTTGTGCCGGATGGATTTGGTGCAGCACTTGCAGAAGAGACAGGGGCATTGGATGCCTTTGGCGCAGCGGAAGCGGTTGCAGCCGGTACAGGGGATGTTACGTTGGCAGCCGGTTTAACAGTTACCTTGATGACACATTTTTTCATGCCTTTTGCAGAAACTGTGATTTTTGCAGCTCCGGCTTTTTTGCCGGTGATGCGGATGTTTTTCTTTACTGCTTTGACATTTGCTATTTTTTTGTTAGAGATTTTCACTTTTAATTTGTTGTTTTTGATGTTTTTGGCTTTTACCGTAACGGTTTTTCCGATGGATACGGTTATTTTGGTCTTATTGACCTTGATCTTGGCGGCGGCTTGAGCCCGACCGGTCTGAACCGGCGACAGGATCGTGGTGGTCAGGAGTCCCAGGACTGCAAGACCGGAAATGAGTTGTTTTTTCGTTTTCTTCATTGTTATCCTCCTTGTATTTTGGTGAATGATTGCATTGTATCAGGTTCTATGATAGCATTTTGATATTCAATAAGTCAACTTAAAGTATACATATATCATCGTTAGGATATATTGCGAATTCCAGCCGATAAACCTATATACAATGTGTTTTCATTGTAATACGAAGGGGGTTGTTGAGTTTTTCCTATTTTGCATCGTAGAATTTTGTTACGCCTCTTGTTTTTTTATGTAATCTTGGGTGGAATATTACCAAATCATGATTTACTAAATCGTGATTTGGTAATATCTGATATAGCATTCCGGGAGGTGTAGTTTATGTTTATTGGCAGAGAAGCAGAGCTTGATTTTTTAAATGATAAATATGAAGCAGAGGGTGGACAGCTTGTTGTTTTATATGGAAGGCGGCGTGTTGGCAAGACGGAAACGCTCAGAGAATTCTGTAAAGGAAAACCGCATGTCTTTCTTTCCTGATTATTCTGGACGGGATAAAGTGATTTCGTATTCCGTTCTTGGAGGTATTCCGCATTATTTAAAACAATGGGATCAGAAGCTGTCGGTTGCGGAGAATATTAAGAGGAATATTTTAACAAAGGGATGTATTTTATACAGTGAGGTTGATTTTCTGCTGCATCAGGAGCTTCGGGAAACTCCGGTTTATAATTCCGTTATTGAAGTGGTAGCACTTGGCAATACAACCTTAAACAGTATCAGTCAGAAGTCGTTAATGGAGGACACTTCCAAAACAAGTGTATATCTGAAAAATTTGATCGAACTTGGGATTGTCCAACGGGAATTCTCGGTTGATACGAAAGGAAAGGAACGGGCAAATGGCAATAGAGGAATATACAGGCTGACAGATAATTTCTTTCGTTTCTGGTATGCATTTGTATTTGCTAATTTCTCGCAGTTGGAGGATGGTGATGTAGACGGTGTTTATGAGTATATCGTAGAGCCGGCACTTCACGAATTTGCTGCTAGGAACAGTTACAGGCTTCGTCCTGTTAATTTTTGCAAAATTTCCTGTCGTTGCTACAGGAACTATTGTGGTGAAATAGGAGTTATGGTAACATTAAAGTAAGCACTAAAAATAAAAAAGGAGGAGAATAGGTATGGAAGCGATTCAACCGGCATGTATCCCTGTGAATCTTTGTTTTGCAGCCAATGAAAAATATGCCAGACATCTGGCAGCTGCTCTTTATTCTGTGTTGAAAAACAGAGATACAAAGCGGTTGTATGATGTTCTTATTTTGCATAAGGATATCAGTGAGGAGAGTCAGAAAAGAATTCTCGAAATGGAAAAAGAAGGAAATGTTTTTATCCGTTTTATTTCGATGGAACAATATGAAAAGCAGGTAGCATACGATGTGGGGGCCTATTATTCGGTCGAGACCAATTATCGTTTGTTTCTATTTGGTGAAATGTTCGCAAAGTATGACCGGATACTGTATCTTGACTGCGATCTCATCGTGGAAGGAGATATCAGCGGATTATATGATGTGGAGCTCGGAGACTGCGAAGCAGCGGCTGTCAGGTCGGAGGATTTTCGTCTTTTATCAAAGATTAAAAAGCCCATTTTCATGGATCGTTTTCCTTATAATGTAGACAATTACCGAACAGATGCTCTTGGCATGAAAACGCCGGAAAATTATTTTAATGCAGGTGTTCTTGTCATGGATCTGAAAAAAGTGCGACAAAGGATTACCCAGAAACAGGTATTTGAAATTCTTCATCGTCATAATTATTACTACAATGACCAGGATGTCTTAAATATTGTGTTCGATGGAAGAGTGAAAAATGTGGACTGCCGATGGAATTACATGACCTATATCCCGGAGCAGTTGGCAAAGGAAAATGTAAACAACAGAAAACTTTTTGCGGAGCTTTATCGTGAAAATCCCTGTATTATTCATTATACAAGTGCGGAAAAACCATGGAACAGCGAAACGAAAGTTTTCGGAGACCGATATTGGAAATATCGAAAGGAAATGGAGAGAAAGTATGCATAAAAAGTTTTATTTTAACAACAATCAGTCCCAGATTAAAAGAATCCGGAAAAATTTAAAGCAACAATGGACGAAAGCGGTATGTATTGGTACTCTTTCAGCGACGGTACTGACGGGAGTCCCGGTATTTCCGGTAACCCATGCATATGCACAGGAGGTAAGCGTTCAGGCAGAAAAAAACGTTACCTATAATCTTCAAGATACGGAATTACTTACCGAGAAGACCATTGCGGATTATGGCGGCACGAAACATGAAGTAACGATCATCGAGATTAATATCACGGAAGACGGTACTTACACGATCACAGGGAGCAATAAGATCAATGATACTTATATGGATGTACATATTACGGTGGCAGATGGAGTGAAGGCAAATGTGATCTTAGACAACGTAAATATTCAAAATGATGATCTGTATGATCTTGATATCAAAGGTTGTGCCGGCGATGATGAGAGAGACCAATTGTTCCCATTTATGGAGATTATGGGGACAGCGAACCTGTATCTTAAAGGGAAAAATACCATTACCATACCGGTGTTAGATAAAGGAAATGGAAAAGTTAATACCTCCGTTATTTTTAAACTGTATGGTCAGCTGACCGTCCGTGAAGATGCCGGCACACCGGGTTCTTCTTTAGAGATAAATAATGCAGGTTATTTGCTTCATGGAGGCGGCTCTGACGAATATTCCAGTGTCGGTGGAAGTTTTACGATGGAGTCGGGAACGCTAACGGCATGGGGCGCATCCATAAATTATTTGGAACAATGGCATATGCTGGGAGGCACGGTCAATTGTTATAGGTCCGAACTGGTTAATTATGGCGATTATCAGTTCCTGGGTGGAGATATCAATACCGGAATGGGGTATCAAGGGACATTAAAGGTAGGAGCGGCACGATTGCTTGGCAGTGTATCAAGCAGAGTGTCGTTGGAGGATAGAAATGGCTATCCGTTACAAAAATTGACGGTTTCAGATCTGCCGGCGAGTCGGAAAGTTACTGCGGTTAACGGGTATCCGTCAAGTACATTGGAAACATCGGAAACCGGAACATTAGAGGCTTATCTGCGAAAGGGCAGTAATGTCATTGAGATTGACGGTAAATCCTATCTTTATAAATGGTATGAAGAAACGTCGAAGCTGGAACGACAATCCGATGCAGAGTTGTGTACGGTTCAATTTGTTCTTGACGGAAGTGAAAGCCCATATTGTACGGTAAAAGTGGAAAAAAATACCGCATTTGGCAAATTATTTAATGATACCCAATATACTTACACATATCAGACGAAGGATGGCACGGAATTTAATGAAAAAACCGAGATCACATCAGACATGACAGTTACAATGAAGTCATATGTCAGAGAGTATAATGTGACAATTGATGGAGTTCCGGAGAAGATGAGTACTCTGCCGGCAGGTAAAATGTATTTGAATCCACCGGAATCTTATGATGGTAGTTCCAAGTATTATTATGATTATGGCAGCTGCTATTATGGGGGAAGCCGTGTGACACGGGATATGACCCTGGAAAGTCTGGATGTCGTTACAGATCATGGCACAGACTATGTGAAAATATCCGACAAAAAAGAACTGATCCGCTTTTTCAAGATGGCGGCTGTCGATGATCATATCAATGCCAGACTGGAGGCGGATATTGATATGAAGGGCGAAAGGTTAACCATTTATATTGGTGATTACGCAGGAATCTTTGACGGAAACGGATATTCCATCAAAAATATGAAGGGAGAACAAAATGCTACCGGTGCCATTTGTCGTACATTGAAGGGGACGATCCGGAATCTCTGTATCGAAGATATTTGGCTGCCGGGTTCGGAGGATGACATTGAAAAATATTACGGCAGAGGCTCGGCGGGTGTAATCTGCGGGATTAACCGTGGCCTGATCGAGAATTGTAAGGTAGCAGGAAGTAAGATTACGCTAAATTGTGTTTCTACTAGTGGTATTTACGAGAGTGGTTATGATCCGATGGGTACGGTAGCCGGTGTGAACCTGGGAGAGATCCGTAACTGTCTGGCGGTTAAGAATGAATTTGATACGTCAATATTTAAAAAATTTTCTACAAAACCGGATGAAAGCAAGATTCTTTTCCCAATCGCCGGAAACTATGGAACGATTACAAATTGTTACTATGATGCGACAGAAAATGTGGAGACAGAAGATACAGAGATTCGTGCCGGTATCGGAAGAACGGCAGAAATTTTCAAATCCGGGGAAATCTGCTATCTTTTAAATGATAAGATTTCGGATGGAACGCAAGTCTGGTATCAGAAGCTCTCGGAAGAAACGGGAGATGACTATCCAACGTTGGTGAAGGAAGAAGGAAACACAGTGTATGATGGTTATGTAAACTGTACCAAAGCATACACCAATGAAAAAGATACCAAAGAAACACATACATTTACCTATACAGCAAAGGACGATACACTGACTGCAACTTGTAAATGGGCAGAAGATCATCAGGCAAACGCAGTTTTGAAAGTGGCTTCCGCAGTTTATGACAAGAAGGAGCACGGTGCGGATGTGGACTATGAGGATGCGTGGACAGCACTTGGGATTGAACCGGCCGATATTCAGTATTTGCGTGACGGAAAACCTACGACGGATATCACTTCGGTGGGTACTATTACTGCAGTGCTCGCACAGGGAGATGTCAAGGCGGAGAAAGAGTATACGATTGCGAAAGCAGCACAGCCGGACAATGTGCCGGAAGCAAGTGCCTCGGTTCCATTTACGCAGAAGAAGGTAACACAGGATATGCTGAAGCTGGAAAATGGCTGGGAAATTTCCGAAGATAGCATAGGCATGGATATTCCGGAAAAGGAAAGTGTGACAATAGATGTCGTTTATACCGGTGAAGATGCACAAAGTTATGAAAATATTATGGCGAAGGTGCAGGTTCAGCGTGCGGCGTGCGGTCATGATCTGGTAAAAGTAGATGCTGTTGCGGCGACGGAATCCAAAGAAGGCAATAAAGAATATTATCTCTGTAAAGACTGTGGAAAACTGTTTGGAGATGCGCAGGGAACGAAAGAGATTACGAAAGAAAGCACGGTATTACCTAAAGTGGAGAAGCCACAGCCTACGGTAAAACCGACAGTAGTGCCGGCTACATCGGTTCCGGTCACATCAATCCCGGCCTCCGGAGCACCGGCAACGACGCCGGGAACAACGGCTCCAGCCTCCGGAGCACCGTCAGAAACCCCGGGAACAACGACCCCTGCTACAGGTGCGCCGACAGCGACGCCGGGAACAACGACCCCGGCCACAGGTGCGCCGACAACGACCCCGGGAACAACGACCCCGACACCAGATATACCGGCTCCGGCACCGGGAACCCCAACGCCGGCACCGGGTGCGCCGACTCCGATTCCGACAGCAGCGCCGCAGGAGACGGCACAATCATCTGCAAAACAGTCTTCCGTTCCGAAAAAGGAGAAAAAAGACAGCAAACTCACGGATGAGACGGGAGCAACGTATAAGGTGACCGGTACAACGGACAAAAAGCCAACGGTGACGTATATTTCTACGAAGAAAACAGGGAAAGCGTCCATTACAATTCCATCAAGTATTGAAGTAAATGGCGTAAAATATCAGGTGACATCCATTGCGGACAATGCTTTTCGCAAAAATAAAAAGTTGAAAAAAATTACAATCGGAAAAGAGATTGTTTCCATCGGAAAGCGGGCGTTTGAAGGTTGTAAAAATTTGAAAGAAATTGTCATTGAGACAGAGAAATTAAAAGCCAAGACAATAGGCAAGAAAGCCTTTGCAAAGACTTCTTCTGAAGCAGTTGTAAATGTGCCAAAGAAAAAGGCAAAAGAATATAAAAAGCTGCTGCGTAAGAGAGGCCTTAGTAAAAATGCGGTATTCAAAACAAAATAGAGAAAGGAGATAAAAAATTAGACTTCCTGAGGAAATGAATCAAAAACATTCTCACGACAATATATAGGTGAAGATCAAAATACGGGAAACCGGACAGGAGGTGTCAGCAGATGTCATCACAGGAAATGGAACAGATCATACAGGAATATGGAGATGACATTTATCGTTTCTGCTTTCACCTGACCGGGAGTCGTGAAGAGGCGGATGATCTTTATCAGGATACTTTTGTGAAAGCGATTCAGATCGGCCACAGACTGGACCGCGGTGGCAATATCAAGAGCTTCCTGATGGGTATTTCTGTCAACCTATGGAAAAACCGGACGAAAAAGGACAAACGTCGGAGAGAATTGATACCGGAAGTCAGTTATGAGAGCGCAGAATGGGTGATCAGCGGGCAGGACGATCCACTGGGCAATATTTTGGAGCAGGAAGTGGGGCGTGATGTGATGACAGCCGTTAAGCAGCTGCCGGACAAACAGAGAGTGGTGGTTCTTCTTCATTATACGCAGGACTATTCCACCGGGGAGATTGCAGGAATACTACACATACCAAGGGGAACAGTGCTGAGCCGCCTGGCCAAAGCAAGACAAAATATCAGATTGTATTTGGAGGGAAGAGGTTATGAAGTATGAAATGGATCAGTTGTTGAAGGATGTCTACCAACAGGAAGTTAAACCAGAGAGTATTCTTAATCAGAAAACCCTTCGAAGAATGCAGACGGAGGAGCAAAACGATATGAAGAAATTCTGGACTTGTAAAAAGATAGCCGTGGCGGCGGTATTATCATGTCTGGTGGTCACACAGGGGGTTGGAGCAGCATATGCGGCGATCAACCATACCAGCATCTTATCTCTTTTTTCGGGGGAAACAAAGGAGATCAGGGAGCAGGCAGAAAATCTCAGGGAGACCGATGTGGAACAGACGCCGGGAAGCAATACGGAACAGTCTGCATATGCCGATTTTTCCGTGAGAGAAGCTCTCTGTGACAAAAACCAGGTTTATGTGGAAGCAGTTGCAAAACCGGCCAGTGACAAGTATCTTCTGGTGCCGGCAGAGTGCTGGTCCGAGAGAAATACATTCTATGCATCGGAGCTGAAAATTGCAGGAGAGGATACCGGAAAGGAAACGATCGCACAGTACGCAAAGCGCATGAATAAGACATGTGTGGAGGTTGGAATGGGGATCAGGGCAGATGATGTGGCTTCCCAGTCTATGGATTACCAGACAGAGGCCGATGGTACTCTCGTATATAACATTAGCTTTGAAAATAATGCGAAGACGCAAAAGCTGGACTATTCCTGTGATACGGTTGTTTATACACCGGATCAGGAGGAACGGGAGCTGAAGGATTCCATTTCCTTTACTTTAAAGGATCAGTCCGGAAAGGCAGAAACACTTTCTTATCTGCCGGAGAAAAAACAAACCATAAAGGGAACCAGGCTGGTTCTTGATGGGATTGATTTTGAGAAGAGTGCATTGAATATGAATTGTACCGTGAAGTATCACACAACAGACCCGAAAGCGCAGACATGGGATAAATGGATCAAAACCAAAGATTCCGATGTGTGCTTCTATCTTCTTGATGAGGATGGAAATGAGATTGCGAGTGAGGGCGGTTTTGGAGACGATTCCATGGGCAAAGACGGTGCACTGACAGAGCACGATCAGTACAGAACAGCCGAGCTCCCGGATACGCTGACTTTCCTAGTGCGTAACTGCATGACGAAGGAAGTGTTGGGAACTGTAACCGTGAAAAGACAATAAGCAAATAAGAGCAAACAAATAACAAACATCTTTTTCTAAATCAAATGATCAAGAATATGGCCAGTCTAAATTTTAATTTAGGTTGGCTATATTTTTAGGTGCAAATTTTTTAAAATCCGTTGACAATTATCGACTATCGATATATAATGCGTTATATCGATGGTCGATATTGTTTTAGAAAAATATCAGGAAAGGATGGAGATTCACAATGGATAAAAGTTTATTGTCAGGCAGTAATACGATGCTGTTGCTGCAGCTATTGAAGGATCAGGATATGTATGGCTACCAGATGATTGAGGAGCTTCGGAAACGTTCTCAGGATGTCTTTGAGATGAAGGTTGGCACGCTATATCCGTTGCTGCATTCTCTGGAAAAGAGCGGATTTTTGCAATCCTATGAGGGGGAAGCAGCCGGGAAGAAAAGGATCTATTATCAGATCACCAAGGATGGCAGGCAGGAATTGGAGCGCAAAAAAGGGGAGTGGGCGGAGTATGCGGGAGCTGTGATGCATGTAATGCAGCTGCAGCTTGACTGACCGCATACGGTATCAAAATATGATGGGGGTGATACGATGAGCAGGATAGATCAAGGAAATGACAGAGATAATGTATTACGGGACGATGAGGGTACGATAGCGGAGGGGGATCAAAAGCTGCAATATCTTTCCCGGTTGACGGAGCAGCTGCAGTACCGCCCGGTACGGCAGAAAATTTACCGGGAATATGAGGATCATATTGATGATGAAACGGAATACCGGATCGCAACAGGCATGACGAGGGCGGAAGCGATGAAAGCTGCCGTAGAACAAATGGGAGATCCTGTGGAGACCGGAAAGGCGCTGGATCAGATTCATCGTCCGGAAAAGGTGCTTCTTCCGTGGCTGGGAATGCTTTTTATATTGGGACTTGGCATGGCGTTGGTTTATTGTATTCAACGGGATATGCGTGGGCAGCTCTGGTCGCTTGTTTCTGCTGCATTACCCCGGAGAATACAGATTAACTGGATCGACTTGTTTTTGTGTATTATCGTTTTGACGGCTGTGTCCTATATTTCGTACACCAAATATCAGAAGTTCAGTGTATGGGCAGGAATGATACTGATGATCACTCCGGTATGGTATCTGATACACCGGACAGGGATTGGGGGAAACATCTGTCCGGTTCTGGACGATGCGGTGCAGCACTTACTGAGAGGGGAAAAGGGCTGGATTACCAGAAGGTATTATTTATTGTATGTCCCGATTTACGGACTGATGATTTCTTACTGGAAAGGAAAACCGCATCAGATGGAGAAGTCTCTTCTGGCAATGGCATTGCCCCTTGTACTCTCCTTTGACTGGTCGGTGACGGACAGTGAGCTGGGAAGCTGGGGGAATTTCACGTTTTGGACAACGGCGTTATATCTGGCATTTGTGTTTGTGATGGCAGTACAGCTGAATATAATTTCTTTGCCCAAGAGGAAAACGGTCCGGATCACGGGAGTTGCGCTTGTGCTGGCAAAGGGAATCTACATGTTGTATGATTTTGCGGTAGTCTGTCATGCACGGTGGTCCGTATATTATCATCATGCAGGCTGGAACACCATGTTTTTGTTCTTCTCGGAGAAACGGAGGCGGGAATACAGTGCATTGTGGAAAACGATTGTGGGGGACGATCAGGTTTCGGCATTGCAGTTATTTCATGTGCAGATGATGCAGGGGATCAAATGGATCGGAACCAGTGACATTCTGACGCAGAAGCTGGCGCAGAATGAATATTCTGCAGAACAGGTGTATTTATATATTACGCATGGAGACTTGAATACCCTTATGGCATATGTGGGGATTTTGCCGGTGGTGTTTGTACTGGGAGCGTTGACAGTATTTACCGTCTGGCTGGTTAAAAAGGCATGGAAGCAGTCAGATCGCACCGGCAGACTGTTAGGAGTATCCATTGGATTTGTTATTCTATTCCGGATTCTTTATGCGGCGGCACAGGCATTCAGCCTGACACCGGGAAATCATTATGTTGGGCTGATACCGGTCTTTGGGGGAATAGGCATGGAGGACTACAGCGGTATTGCAGAGACTCTGGCACTGTATGGTATGCTGTTAAGCATTTACCGTTACCGGAATGTCTGAATGAAAAATGGAAAGGATTTTATCCTTTCCATTTTTGTCTGTATTTTTATTTCTTTTTGACAACAATGACTCCGGAGATCACAATCAAGATAATAACTGCTGCGGCAATTGGGAAAACCGGCACAGAAGAATTGCCGGAGGAATTCTCTGCTTCGCCGGAGGAAGGCTGGTTTTCAGAGGCGGAAGTTTCGTCGGCTGCAACTGCGTCAGGATTGTCATAATCAAAACCGGATACGGTAAAAGTGATTTCCACATTCTCATCACCGGTTCCCTGCAAAAGCTTCCAGCCGCTTTCCGCGGTTTCAGAAAGTCCCTTGGCAGCGACTTCTTTGACAAGCTCAGCACGCCAGTGATTCAACAGAAGAATGACCATACCACCCTGCAGATAAGGTTCTTCGTTTTCCGGAACACCTTCATCGAAGCTCAGGATTTCTCTGCCGTTGATCGATGCTTTGACATCGGTAAATTTGACTTTATCATTTAATGGAATATCCGTGGCAATGTGAAGCTGGGAGATGTCTGTTTCATTCATGGAATCCAGTCCCTCCAGCTTGACGGTATAGGTGCCATTGCCGGCGATTTCTGCATTGGTGAGTGTACCGGTAGCCGCGGTGTCTTTGTTTGTTTCTTTGTCCTTGTACATGAGCTTGTCTGCATTTTCGGTATTGTAATAGCTGTTCTGAGACTTTTCATAATAACCCATATGGGTCAGCCAGAGATTGGTGCAGGTCTGGATGCCAAGGGTTGCATGATATTTACCATTGGGATCAAAGGCCGCTTTCTTTTTCCTGGCAGCCTGTGCCGGACTGACCGAAAAAGCGGACAGTGCCAAAGCGGCAGTTAATAAAAGTGCTGTTATTTTTCTGATATTCTTTTTCATTTGAGACATCCTTTCTACTATAATATATTTCGGTATGTGTACGCCCGGCCTTTTTTGCCGGTACGTTCCACAATATTCAGGGAATACAGGATTCCCAGCAGTGTCTGGGCATACCCCACCGGTATACGGGCAGCTTTGGCAAAATTCTTTGAGGTGTAATCATTGGAAAGTCCCTCCGGGATAAAGCATTTATAATCGGCAGGTCCGCCAATATAAAATTCATCTACAAGCTCCGTAGGAATCCGGTCGAAACGGGAAGAGCCCTTTTTGCGGTCGCGGCTCCAGCCGTTTAATAAGCGGTATTCATCGGCGTCGATGAGAACCAGACACAGGTGAAGATTTGGATTATTCAGATACATTTTTATTTTATAAAGCTCCGGAACGGCATCGTAAATGGTGCCTGTTTTCGGAGATTTTCTTTTGGAAGAAATTTCTCCGGTTTCTTCGTCGATCCAGTAAAGATATTTGGTGTGGACGATCGGGTATACAATGGTGACGGGATAATATTTTAAAAAAGTGTCCAGCTTGCGGCGCAGCTTGTTAAAGCCTCTGGTCTGGATCTCGATGATCTCTCCATCCCGTAAAATATCTGCGACAAAATTTTCGACAGGAATCTCCTGATGCTCCGGATCCGATTCATAAAATGCCTTGAGAACGGCATGGACCGTTTTTTCGGACAGAGTGCCAATGCCCATGGATGCCCGCTCCTGATTGATGATCTTGCGGCATGCCTGATGAAACAGAATACTGTCGTTGTCACAGATAGACATGGAATCACCTCCAAATAAAATATGTAAAGAACCAAATGCTGCAAATAAAAATTACAGACCATATGCTGTAACAATGAAAATTTTAGACGAGATGATATAGAATGTCAACTTTGCTTTTTGCGGCAAGAAGGTATTGATCGGATAAAACAGGGCATACTAACTCCAAAAGAATAGTGCAGCCAAAGCCGCGGAGAATGTGGACTGCCGGCTGCTTAGAAATGAGGAGAAGAATGGCGGACATATTTCAGGGCAATTTTCAAAAACGGGATGAGGAGATTAAAAAGCTGCTTCGCATTGAGGACAGCTTTGATCTGATCCGCCGGCGTTTTGTGATCGGCGGCAGACAGGCGGCATTTTATACGGTAGATGGATTTTTGAAGGGTGAGGTATCGGAGAAGGTGATGGAGTTCTTTTACAAGATCACGTCGGAACAGATGCCGGAAGATTTTGCGGACTTTTTACAGCAGGAGATCCCGTATCTGGACCTGATGAAAATTGCAGATCAGGAGGCTTTTGTAAAAGCAGTGCTTTCCGGTATGAGCTGCCTGCTGGTGGAGGGCTATGACATTATTCTGGCACTGGATTTCCGGGAATATCCCGGCCGCAGTGTGGACGAGCCGGACAAGGATAAGGTGCTCCGGGGGGCGAGGGACGGATTTATTGAATCGTTGATTCCGAATATGGCTCTGATCCGCCGGCGTATCCGTGATCCGGAGTTATCCTTTACGCTGGTGGATATCGGTCGAAGCTCTAAGACGGATGTGGCGGTCTGTTATATGCGTAACCGTGTGAATCCCGGTGTGCTTCGGGAGCTTATGAAGCGTCTGCGGGGCATTGACGTGGATTCTCTGACGATGAATCAGGAGAGTCTGGGAGAATGTATTTTTAAAAAAGGCTGGCTGAATCCGTTTCCAAAGTTTAAGTTTTCGGAACGGCCGGATACCACGGCAGCATGTATTCTGGAGGGAAGTATTGTGATCCTGTGTGACAATTCTTCTGCAGCGATGATTCTGCCTACCTCCCTGTTTGAGATTATAGAGGATGCCAATGATTATTATTTTCCTCCGGTGACAGGGACGTATCTGCGGTTCAGCCGGTTCCTTATTAATGTGGTGTCGATCTTTCTTACGCCGGTCTTTATCCTGCTGATGCAGCATGAGGATTGGGTGCCTCATGCCTTTGAATTTATAAAGATACAGGATCCCATGTATATTCCGCCGGTGGCGCAGCTTCTGATCCTGGAGGTGGCGATCGACGGTCTGAGGATGGCGGCGGTGAATACGCCCAATATGCTGAATACTCCGCTGAGTATTATTGCGGGCATTGTGTTTGGGGATTATACGGTAAAGGCGGGCTGGTTTAATTCGGAGATCATGCTTTATATGGCGTTTGTGGCCATTGCCAATTACAGTCAGAGTAATATGGAATTAGGTTATGCGATCAAGTTTATGAGAATACAGCTTCTGATCCTGACGGGAATATTTGGTCTTTGGGGATTTTTGGCGGGAACTGTGATATTGATCGTAACTCCACTGTGTACCCGTACGATCAATGGACGCAATTATTTATATCCTTTGCTCCCCTTTGATAAAGTGCAGTTAATGAAGCGTTTTTTCCGGGTAAGTCTTAGTGAAAACGAGAAACTCAACCATCAAAGTTCTAAATAGAACTGCTTATGGACATTATGCACAAAACAAGACTGTTTCATCTTATTAAAAATGGTTGTTTTTTTATGAAATAATGTGTTAAAATGTGCGCGGTAGAAAATGAGATGAGTTTTCTGCCGTGCGTTTTTTTGCGCAAATTTATGATGAAATATGGAGGCGTAGATCATGAAAAAATTAAAATCTGCGGTATGGGGTACAGCCTTGGCGTTATGTGCTTTGATGGCGAACTCTTCCGTGGCGTTTGCGGCGGAGAAGGGTGCAGAGAGTGTTGGAAGCACATTATCACTTTCATATTGTATCCCGTTTGTTGGAATGCTGTTATGTATTGCAATTTGTCCTCTTGTAGTAGGCGAATGGTGGGAAAAATGGAAGCCGGCGGCGGTTATCTTCTGGTCACTGGCCTTTGTGATCCCATTTGCCGTATTTATCGGAGCGGGGACAGCTTGGGAGCAGGTTTTAGAGTCCATTATCGGTGATTATCTTGGATTCATCGTATTGCTGTTTGGATTGTTCTGCGTCGCAGGTAATATCGTGCTGGAGGGTGATCTGGTGGGTACCCCGAAGCTCAATGTACTATTGCTGTTGATCGGTACCGCATTATCCGGCTGGATCGGTACCACAGGAGCCAGTATGGTAATGATCCGTCCGCTGATCCGTGCCAATAAATGGCGTCAACGTAAAGCACAGATCGTTATTTTCTTTATCTTCCTGGTATCCAATATCGGCGGCTGTCTGACACCTGTTGGTGATCCGCCGCTTTTGATGGGATTTAATAACGGTGTCGGCTTCTTCTGGAGCTTAAATCTCCTGCCGGTTATGCTGCTCAATGTGGCAATCCTGCTTCTGTTATTCTTTATCATTGATAGCAATGCATACAAGAAGGATGTGGCAGACGGCCTCAAGCCGGAGACAAGTGAGGAGAAAAAGAAGCTGCGTCTGGCCGGCGCTCACAACATTATCTTTATGATCGTGATCGTGGCAGCAGTTATCTTGAGTGGTGTACTGCCACAGCAGGTACCGTTCTTTGCAAAGGGTATCCATTTCTACGGAGAGGTTGAGTTAAGTTATGCATCTATTCTGGAAATGGTAATGATCCTTGCTGCAGCATTCCTTTCTTTCCACACAACGAAGAAAGAGGTGCGTGAGGAGAATCACTTTACATGGGATGCCATTCAGGAAGTGGCAGTTCTCTTCATCGGTATTTTTATTACAATGATTCCGGCACTCCTGATTCTCAAGGCAAGAGGAAGCGAGCTTGGTATTGAGAGGCCATGGCAGTTCTTCTGGATGACCGGATTCCTGTCCAGCTTTTTGGATAATACACCGACCTATCTGGTGTTCTTCACCACAGCAGTACATTCCGCTTTGACGGGTGGCACAATGGTCAAGGTACTGGATGGAACCATTCCGAAGATCTTCCTGATGGCAATCTCATGTGGTGCCGTATTTATGGGTGCCAACACATACATTGGTAACGCACCGAACTTTATGGTTCGTTCCATTGCGGAGGAAAACGGAATTAAGATGCCTTCTTTCTTTGGATATATGGCATGGTCCGTTAGCTGTCTGATCCCGGTATTTCTGATCGATACATTGATATTTTTCCTGTTTGTTTAATTCGGATTTTCCGTTATAAATTAAAATGAACGATGACGTCCCCAATGATCTGTGGTATGATAGAATGCAGACATTGGGGATTTTTATTTAGAAAGACATGGTGAAAAGGATGATTTTTGATACACATGCACATTATATGGATGAACGGTTTGCAGAGGACCGGGAGGCACTGCTGGCTTCCCTGCGTGACGCCGGAGTAGGCAATGTTGTGGAAGTTGGCGCAAGCATTCAGTCCACAAAGGACGCCGTGGCGTTAAGCAGGAAACATGATTTTGTATATAGTGCCGTGGGAGTTCATCCCGATGGTGTGCCGGAAATGACAGATGAAACGATAGAATGGCTGAAAGGGCTGACCGGAGAGCCGAAGGTTGTGGCGATAGGAGAGATTGGTCTGGACTATTATTATGATGAGCCGGACAGAGAACTTCAAAAGAAATGGTTTATTCGCCAGCTTGAGGCGGCAAAGGAAACAAAAATGCCGGTGATCATTCACAGCCGGGATGCGGCGCAGGATACCCTGCAGATCATGGACGAGCATTGTGACTGGAGTCAGGGTGGCGTGATCCACTGCTTTTCTTATACGGTGGAGACGGCAAAAATTTATCTTAGAAAGGGCTTTTATCTGGGCATTGGAGGTGTGGTTACTTTCAAAAACGGCAGGAAGCTTGTGGAGGTTGTGAAGGAGGCACCGTTAGAGCAGCTTGTGCTGGAGACGGACAGCCCATATCTGACTCCGGTACCCAACCGGGGCAGGCGCAATGATTCCCGGCAGCTTACTTATGTGGTGGATGCGATCGCACAGATCAAGGGGATTGACAGGGAAGAAGTGATCCGCGTCACAGAGGAAAATGCAAAAAAGATGTATCGTATTATATAGAAAGGAGCGGTTATGGCAACATTAGGAAATCCGCAGAATACCATAGAGATTTTACAGAAATATGATTTTCATTTTCAGAAGAAGTTTGGTCAGAATTTTCTGATCGATACTCATGTGCTGGAGCGTATAGTGGAGTCTTCCAATATTACGAAGGATGATTTCGTGCTGGAGATCGGTCCGGGTATCGGAACTATGACGCAGTATCTTTGTGAGAATGCAGGAAAGGTGATGGCGGTTGAGATTGATAAAAACCTTCTGCCGATCCTGGCAGATACGTTAAAGGAGTATGACAATGTGACGGTGGTGAATGAGGATATCCTGAAACTGGATATTGGAAAGATCGCACAGGAATATAACAATGGCAGACCGATTAAGGTGGTGGCAAATCTGCCATACTATATAACAACCCCGATCATTATGGCACTTTTTGAAAGTCATGTGCCATTAGCAAGTGTGACAGTTATGGTACAGAAAGAAGTGGCAGAGCGGATGCAGGCAGGACCGGGAACGAAGGATTACGGTGCATTGTCTCTGGCAGTACAGTATTATTCCGAGGCGGAGATTACCGCCAATGTACCGCCGAACTGCTTTATGCCACGGCCCAAGGTTGGTTCTGCGGTGATCCGGCTGACCTGTCATCAGGAGCCGCCGGTAAAGGTTGTGGATGAGAAGTTTTTCTTCCGGGTGATCCGGGCATCATTTAACCAGAGAAGGAAAACGCTTCAAAATGGCCTTGGGAATGATGCCGGTCTGCCGGTAACAAAGCAGCAGACAGCAGAGGCTCTGAGACAGATGGGACTTTCCGAGACGATCCGGGGCGAGGCTTTGTCGCTGGAGCAGTTTGCAGAGCTGAGTAATATTCTGAAAACCATGTAGAGCAGAAGAAAAGGGTTATAATTTAAAAAGAACGTATAAATACTAAAATTATAAATTGGTATTTTGAAAGGTGGGTTAAGAGAGATGAAGGTGACGGAAAAATTAGCATTATTAAAAAATCTGATGCAGCAGTATGGGATTGATTATTATTATATTCCGACCAATGATTTCCATGGTTCGGAGTATGTGGCAGATTATTTTAAATGCCGGGAATATATGTCCGGGTTTACCGGGTCTGCGGGAAATATGCTGGTAAGCAGGACAGAGACCGGTCTGTGGACCGATGGCAGGTATTTTCTTCAGGCCCAGCAGCAGCTTGCGGGCAGCGGGATCACGTTATTCCGGATGGGAGAGCCGGGAGTTCCGAAGATTTTTGAATATATTGCGCAGCATATTCAGCCGGGACAGAGCCTTGGTTTTGACGGGCGTATGGTGGATGCATTTTATGCCCTGCAGCTCAAAAAGATCGTGGAGGGTAAGGGAGGCAGACTGATTACGGATTTTGATCTGGCAGGTATGGTGTGGCCGGACCGTCCGGCAATTGAAGCAAAGCCTGCGTACAGTCTTGCACCGCAGTTTACGGGAGTGACCCGCGGAGAGAAGCTGGATGCCGTTTGCAAATGGCTGGAAAAGAAGCGGGCGGATATGCTGGTGATTACATCTCTGGATGATATTGCGTGGCTTTTGAATATCCGCGGAGAGGATATCCATTGCAGTCCGGTAGTATTGGGATATCTGGTCATTAAGCCGTTGGAATGCTTTTTGTTTGCGCATAAAAGTGCTTTCAGCTCCCGTTTGCGGCAGGAGCTGGCGAGGGACAGTGTTATTCTGCGGGAATATGATGATGTGTATGATTATCTGGCCGGGGTCAAAGAAGGCAGCCGTGTGGCAATGGATATGTATGTGGCAAATTACCGGCTGGCTAGCGTGGTGCCGGAAAGTGCCAAAATTATTGGTGTGATCAATCCTGTCAAAATGATGAAGGCGGTAAAAAATCCTGCGGAGATTTCGGGAGAACGTATTGCGCATATTAAGGATGGTGTGGCATTAACCCGTTTTATTTATTGGCTCAAGCAGAATATTCAGAAGATGCCGTTGACCGAGAGGATGGTAGCGGCACAGCTGGAGGCATTCCGGGGGAGCGGAGGAGATTATCTGGGGCCGAGTTTTGATCCGATTGCCGCATATGGACCTCATGGTGCTATCGTTCATTACAGTGCTACAGAGGAGACAGATGCCCGTCTGCTGGCGGAGGGATTTCTTCTTCTGGATACCGGTGGCCATTATCTGCAGGGAACCACGGATGTTACCCGGACGATTCTGCTGGGACAGAAAGCAACAGAAGAAGAGAAGAAATATTATACAGCGGTACTCTGTGGAAATCTTCGTCTGGCAGCGGCAAAGTTTAAGAAAGGCTGCAGTGGTGTGGCTTTAGATATTTTGGCGAGACAGCCTCTTTGGGATATGGGGTGTGATTTTAACCACGGCACCGGTCATGGTGTCGGATGCCTGCTGAATGTCCATGAGGGGCCCAATGCGATCCGTTATCGTATTTTGGCACAGCCGGACGGTAACGTGGAAATGCAGCCGGGGATGATCACATCGGACGAACCTGGGGTGTATCTGGAAGGAAAGTTTGGTATCCGTCTGGAAAATCTGATTCTCTGTGTTGAGAAGGAAAAAAATGCTTTTGGAGAATTCTTAGGATTTGAAACGCTGACTATGGCTCCGTTTGACCGGGATGCCATTGCGCCGGAGCAGATGACAGAACAGGATAAGAAGCTGTTCAACGCATATCATGAAAAGGTGTATGAAACCATTTCACCATATCTGGACCGCAACGAGGCAGAATGGTTAATGGATGTGTGTGCACCGATCGACTGAATGACGTTGTAACTAACCCACCCTTTTCATCTGAAACATAAGAAACACCCATAATATTTCTTATGTCCAGAAAATTGAATTGTGATTTTTGCTCCTGTAAGTATGTGAAGCCGTGGGCTGTGATCTGAAAATTGACGTAGATCGCTAGGTTTTCTGAAAAATCTTTGCTTTGCATGTTTCGATGAATACGTGGCTGGACGATCGAGCCTCCTGGGTGGGCTCAGCTATTTCGGTGGGCACGCTTCCGCTACGTCGCACTACGCAATGGTGCATAACGCCACAAAATACGTGGCGTAAACACCAGCGAGTGCGAAAGTGCCCTTCGAAACATCTGAATCCCACCCGGAGGCGAGTACGGGAAGACACGTTCATCGAACATCGAAACAACAAAGCATTTAGATTTTTCGAAAACCGTAGGGCGACAAGACAATTTTCAGACACAGCCCTCCGCATTCAAAAATTTAAAAAGCAAAAATCACATTTCAAGTAATCAGACATAAGAAATATTATGGGTGCATTTTTGGATCTGGTATGAAAAGTGTGAGTTACGAACAACTAACAGTTTGTTTTGGAAGGGGTCTGTGCGGGAATATTTCGTTTGAGGGCGAAAAACTCCGAACGGTACACGACCATATAATAGAAAATGTATAATAGTATGGCACATCCTACATCTATAATGGAGTGCTGTTTGAGAAACATGGTTGAAAGACAGATCAGGATGCAGAGCACCAGAGAGGCTGTCTTCCAGCCTTTTTTATTTTGCAGGGCATAGCTCTGGAACAGTGCAACATGAATTGCAATGGAATTGTAAACATGAATGCTGGGACATACATTGGTTGGGGTATCGCCCTCATAAAGACTTGCTGCGATGCGTGTCAGAAAATTGTCTCTTGGCATAACATCGGGGCGGAGTGGCTGAGCATTTGGAAAAATGGTATAAATGATCAGACAGGTAGTCATGCCTAACATCAGGACTGCGCTGCACCGGTAAAAATCAGACATATGCTTTGACTGGAGAAATAAGAAAATAATAGAAACAAATACATACAAGAACCACAAAAAATACGGGATGGCAAACCATTCGCAAAATGGGATCATATCATCCAGTCTGCAGTGTATCATTGCAAAATGTGGAACCTGACGGCGCTCCAGCCAGTTGAACCAAAGCATATATATTGGGAAATACAATACAAGGATCATATATTTATATTTTCGTAGAAAGTTGATAATCTTTTTGCTCATAATATATTTTCTGCCTTTCCAAAAGCCTGCAGCTTGTGGGCTGCAGATAATATCTTTTCGATTGGAAACACCGATGATCATTCCGGGTTCAGGGGTCGGATTAATGCTTAGGAGAATGTTTCCAATCTACTTCCCTGCGAATATAGGAGAAGGTTGCATCTTCCCCTTCCTCGGCAAGCATATGGAGCAGCTTCTCCAAAAGTGCCCGTGCCTCCGGATGCAGTGGATAGTGGTCTTTATTTTTTTCATAATAAGCAAGTGCAAAGGAGTCGTCGTAGTTTTCGCGGTTGTAGTTTCTGCTCGCAGCGATACGGTCACAGAACATTTCCAGAACATAACGTGTAGGCATTGGCATGCCCTGTAGGCCCTCCTTTGGATCGATCGCCATGTCGATCCAGTATTCAAAATGATGACGATTACGTCCCTTGTGATGAAGCCAGGCAGAGGAGTATCCCTTTGCCATTTTCTCTCCGTAATTGGGACTGCGCTTTCCACCCTGATAATACTTTACTCCCTGAATGAACTCGGTGGGAGAATATTTTGACCAGTCGTGCATGATCCCCTGCTTGTAAAGGCCTGCTTTAAAACAGTAATGGCGGACCAGATTCTTGTGGTGCAGGATCGTTTTCAGATGACCGGTAAAATTATGCCAATAGTTCATAGTGTCTCCTTTCCGTATAGGGAAAGAACCCTTCCAAGTCACATGATAACAAGTATACCATAAAATGACCGTTTGAAAACTAAAAAGTTTCTTATTTTTCGTTATTTAAGAGTTTTCTTCCATTGCTTTGGTGTCATTCCCTTCCATTTCTTGAAGGTGCGGATCAGATGGCTGCAATCGGCAAAGCCTGTCTCCTGACTGATATAGGTCAGATCCTGATTGGTAAAAAGAAGCAGGTCGGTTGCCTTATTGATGCGGGTAAATTCGATATATTCCTTGCAGGACTGATTGTAGGTTTCCCGGAACAGTTTGGCAAAGTAGGAATAGCTCATGCCGCACATCTGTGCCAGCTCATGTACCCGCAGAGGTTCTCCGCAGTGCTGCTCGATGTATTTGGAAATAGAGTAGATCGAGGCATCACAATCGTCCGGTGCAGTAATGATGGTGTCTGTATCCACGCCCTTTTTCTGCAGGCACCGCATCAGATAGGTCAGCAGAGAAGCAATATTGGAACAGATCAGTACATCATACCCGTAGGAATGTGTTCGTTTTTCCTCCAGACTGTGGGATAGAAGCTGCAGAATAGGAAGCTCCTGAAGCTCCGTACGGCGGAAATGGATATAATCCGGGTTCTGCTGGTATGCGATCCGGAACAGCTTGGAAAAACGGGTCCGGTATTCATTTGTGATATTTAAAAAATTCAGGTCGATCATAATCACAAAATATTCGACATCCTCCTTCGACTCCGGTGCACGGTGCATAGAGTGAACCGCCTGGGGATAAAAAAGGATCAGATCACCGGGATGCAGCATGTAAAAATCGTTGTCGCACTGGGCCTGAAGATCACCCTTCAGAATGTAGAGCATTTCCAGGTAATAATGCCAGTGAGGACTGACCCCTGCACCGGAAGGTGTTTCCTCCAGCATAAATACCTCCAATGGGGCATTGAGGCGGTCAATATATTGAAAAAATACATTTTTTTTATCAATCGGTTTCATTTTCGGACTCCTTATAATAGGTAAAATACATATTTTCCGGTAAGTGTTCATAAAAAAGTTACAAAAAAATTAGTTTATAAAATAGATTTATTCAGTTTTTTTCAAGATTCATTATAGCATGCTTGAAAGCTCCATGCTACACTAATTTTCGCTTCATAACAAAATGTAAATCGATGTGAAAAAGAGAGAATTATAAGAAAATAAAAAGGGGGTAGTCGAGAATGACTCCGATGCAATGGTTTTACAGTTTTTTGCGGCAGTATAAGTGGAAAATGTTCTGGGGGCTTGTGCTGGTGACGATCCTGGCTATGGCATCCCTTGTCAATCCTGTTATTTCGGGAATGATCGTGGATGATGTTATTAATGACGGGCAGACCGGGATGCTGCCATATCTGATCGCACTTTTGCTGGGAACGATCATTATTAAAGGTCTTTGCCGTTTCTTTTCCCAGGTTCTTTTTGAGAAAAGCTCTCAGGGAGTGTTGTACAGTATGCGTGATAAGGTGTACCGCAAGCTTCTGCAGGAGGATTTTGCATTTTACAATAAGAACCGTACCGGTGATCTTATGAGCCGTCAGACCGGAGATATGGATGCGATCCGTCATTTTGTGGCATATGTTATTTATATTGTTTACGAAAATATATTATATTTTGTCTTTGCATTGCTGATGATCTTTATGACAGACTGGAAGCTTGCAGTTTGTATGCTTCCGGTGCTGCCATTGACGGCGCTTACCACATGGAGCCAGTCCAAAAACGTACACCCGGCATTTGGAAAGTGCCGTCAGGCATTCTCCAGCCTGAATACATATGTGCAGGAAAATATCAGCGGCAACCGCGTGGTCAAGGCGTTTGCCAAGGAAGATTATGAGATGGAGAAGTTCGCGGTGGAAAATGACGGTTACCGCGAGGCGGAGCTGGGGGCTGCAAGGATCTGGCGCCGATATGTTCCGTTGTTTGAGCTGTTGTCTAATCTGCTGACTATCATTTTGATGCTGATGGGAGGCTGGATGGTGATCAAAGGGGAGATTACCATGGGTAATTTCGTAACCATCAACGGATATCTCTGGATGCTTATGCAGCCGCTGCGCATGGCAGGATGGTGGATCAACGATGTACAGAGATTTACGACATCTGTAGAAAAGATTTACACTACTTATATTGCGGAGCCGAATGTAAAGAGACCGGTGCATCCGGCAAAGCACAAAAAGCTGGAGGGCAGAGTGGAGTTTAAGGATGTCTCTTACCGGGCCGATGATGAGGATATTCTGCAGGATATCAGTTTTCAGGTGGAGAAGGGACAGACTGTGGGCATTATCGGTACTACCGGTGCCGGCAAATCTACAGTGATCAACCTGTTGTGCCGCTTTTTTGATGCCACAGACGGCGAGGTGCTGGTGGATGGCATTAATGTGAAAAATTACGATATGTATGAGCTTCGTGATAATATCGGTATTGCCATGCAGGATGTGTTCCTTTTTTCGGACACTATCGAGGGAAACATCGCATATGGCCAGCCGGATTGCAGTTTTGAACGGGTGAAGGAAGTTGCGAAGATGGCAGACGCCAACCTGTTTATCAAGGAGCTGCCGGATGGGTATGATACCATTGTGGGAGAGCGTGGAGTTGGTCTTTCCGGAGGACAGAAGCAGCGTATTTCATTGGCAAGGGCCCTTTTGAAGGACCCGGCGATCCTTGTGTTAGATGATACAACATCTGCGGTGGATATGGAGACGGAGAGTTATATTCAGAAGCAGTTAGACAATATCAATCATAGTTGTACCACGTTTATTATCGCATACCGTATTTCTTCTATACGAAATGCAGACAAGATCCTTGTGCTGGATAACGGCAGGATCATTGAGCAGGGAACTCATGACGAGCTGCTTGCCCGGGATGGATATTATGCGACGGTATATCATCATCAGTATCCCGAGATGGCGGGATAAGTCAGAAAGGATGTGAAAATAAATGGCAAGAAATCGATATGATGTGGATGAAACCTTAGAGGATCACTTTGACATAAACCAGTTAAAGAGACTGGGAGGGTATGTGAAACCATACCTTGGCAAGATGTTTTTTATCATGGTACTGATGCTGAGTTCTTCGGCACTGACCATGCTGATCCCGAAGTTTGTTCAGTTGGAAATGGACCGATATATTCCGCAGAAGGATATGAATGGTATTATCCGTCTGGTGATCTATACCTTCCTGATCGTACTGTATTCCGTGATCTGCATGTGGTTAAAGATCGATCAGATGACAAAGGTGGGACAGGATATTATTCACGAGATCCGTGAGGACTTGTTTGCCCATCTGCAGGAGCTTCCGTTCAGCTATTATGACGAAAGGCCTCATGGCAAGATTCAGGTGCGTGTGGTAAATTATGTCAACAATCTCAGTGATCTGTTGTCCAATGGTATTCTGAATACCATTACGGATCTGTGCAACCTGATCTTTATTCTGATCTTTATGTTCTGCACCAGTCCGAAGCTCACATGGATCTGTCTCTGCGGCCTGCCGGTGCTGATCATTTATGTGGTGGTATTAAAGAGAAAACAGCGTGCCAGCTGGCAGCTCCAGAGCAATAAGCAGTCCAATCTCAATGCCTATATTGCGGAGAGTATTAACGGTATCCGTGTTACCCAGGCATTTGTCCGGGAGAAGGAAAATATCAAGATCTTTAATTCGTTGAGCATGAGTTACCGGAAAGCATGGCTCAAAGCAGTTTATTATAACTTTATGATGAGTCCTATGGTGGATCTGATCTCTGTGATCACCACATCCTTTGTATATGTGGTGGGTGTATCATGTATTCTTGGAGGCGGCAGATCCGGTGTGACGGTCGGTGTGCTTGTGATGTTTACGGCATATATTTCCAGATTCTGGCAGCCGATCAATACCATTGCCGGATTTTATAACAGCGTTCTGACGGCAATCTCCTATCTGGAGCGTATCTTTGAGACCATTGATGAGCCGGTGGAAGTAACGGATGCACCGGACGCAGTGGAGATGCCGGAGATCAAGGGCACGGTAGACTTTGATCATGTTACTTTCAGTTATGAGGATGGCATCCCGATCCTGAAGGACGTCAGCTTTCATGTGGATCAGGGACAGACGATTGCCATTGTGGGTCCGACCGGTGCAGGCAAGACCACGATCGTCAATCTTCTGAGCCGCTTCTACAATACCGACAGTGGATGTGTACGAATTGACGGACAGGATATTTCCAAGGTGACACTTCATTCCCTGCGTACCCAGATGGGTGTTATGATGCAGGACAGCTTTATCTTCTCCGGAACTATTATGGACAATATCCGTTATGGCAATAAGACGGCTACCGATGAGGAGGTCATCCGTGCTGCCAAAACTGTGCGGGCGCATGATTTCATTATGCAGATGGAGGATGGATATCAGACACAGGTTAATGAGAGGGGAAGCCGTCTGTCTGTGGGACAGCGTCAGTTGATCTCCTTTGCGAGGGCACTTCTGAATGATCCGGCGATCCTGATCCTGGACGAGGCAACCTCCAGCATCGACACGGAGACGGAGATCGCTTTGCAGAAGGGACTGGATGAGCTGCTGAAGGGCAGAACCTCTTTCATCATTGCCCACCGTTTGTCTACGATCCAGGGAGCAGACCGCATTATGTATGTGGATAATGGAAATATTATGGAGGCCGGCAGCCACGAAGAGCTGCTGGCACGAAAAGGTCTTTATTATGATCTGTATATGTCACAGTATCAGGGATAAGGTTTTGAGCAGGTTTTTGTCACCCGCATCCCATTTGTAATTTTATTAGAAATCCGCTATACTTGAAAGCACAGTATAGCGGATTTTTTGTGAAATGCAGATGGCAGTCATGCGGGCGGAAGAAGGGATGAGGATTTTATGGAAAACACTTTAAAATTACCGGTCGGAATAGATAGTTTTGATAAAATTCGAAAGAATGGATTTTATTATATTGACAAATCAGGACTTATAGAGCAATTAGTGCAGCTTGGAGGGGAGGTTACTTTATTTACACGGCCCCGTCGTTTTGGAAAGACTCTCAATATGAGTATGCTGCGTTCTTTTTTTGAGACAGGTACGGATGCGTCATTGTTTGATGGCTTGTATATTTCCGGGAACAAAGAGATTTGTGACGAATATATGGGAAAATATCCGGTGATATTTCTTTCCCTTAAGGATGTGGACGGATTAAAATATGAGAATGCAAAGTACCGCATCATGGAGTTGATCGGAAGAGAAGCGGAGCGTTATTTCTTTTTGGGAGACAGTGACAGGTTATCGGAAAACGAGAAGGAGCAGTATAAGGCGGTGATTGCACTGCAGAACGGTAAATATTCCATGGATGAAAATGTTCTGACATCAAGTCTCCGGCTGCTGTCGCATTTATTATTTCAGCACTATGGAGAAAAGACCGTGATTCTTATTGATGAGTATGATGTTCCCTTGGACAAAGCTTTTCAGAATGGCTATTACCAGGAGATGGTCTCGCTGATCAGAGGTCTTTTCGGAATGGCTTTAAAGACCAATGACAGTCTGCAGTTCGCTGTTTTGACAGGCTGTCTTCGGATTTCTAAAGAAAGTATTTTTACGGGGCTTAATAACTTTAAGGTATTGTCGATCCTTGATTCCAGATTTGATGAACAGTTTGGATTTACAGATCAGGAAGTACAAAAAATTCTGGATGATTATGAATTGTCTTCGCATTTCGAAGAGACAAAGGAATGGTACGATGGATATCGTTTTGGAAAGGCTGATATTTATTGTCCGTGGGATGTGATTAATTATGTCGAGCAGCTCCGGTATGATCCGGCGGCCGTTCCACAGGATTTCTGGTCTAATTCAAGCGGAAATGCCATGGTGCGCAGATTCATAGATATGGCAGATGTTTCGACAAAAAATGAGATAGAGAGACTGATCGCAGGGGAGAGTATTGAAAAAGATGTCACTCCCGAACTCACATACGATGAGCTGGACAAAAGTATAGAAAATCTTTGGAGTGTTCTTTTTACGACGGGATATCTGACCCACAAGGGACGAACCGAAAGTGGAAAATATCGCCTTGTTATTCCAAACCGGGAGGTCAGAAATCTTTTTGTAAAAAAAATCAGAGAATGGTTTTCTGATGTGTCGAGAAAAGACGGACAGACTCTGGAGCAGCTTTGTGATGCATTTGTAAATAAAAATGTAGAAAAGATAGAACAGATCTTTGGCGATTATCTTTGGAATACGATCAGTATCCGGGATACGGCAGTGGCAAAAGAAAAAAAGGAAAATTTTTATCACGGTATTTTGCTTGGACTTCTGGGATATAAATCAACCTGGCTGATCAAGTCGAATGCAGAGTCGGGAATCGGCTACAGCGATATATTGGTTGAGGTTCCAACGAACCGGACCGGGATCGTGATCGAACTCAAATATGCCGAGGGCGGAGATATGGATGCAGCATGTGAGGAAGCAATGAGGCAGATCGAAGAAAAAGGATATATTGCAAAGCTGAAGCAGGATGGTATGAGAAATTTCATCCGGTATGGAATTGCATGCTTTAAGAAAGACTGCAGGGTTGTGGTGGACTAAGGTATTTGCTATTACATCAGGAAGCTTGGCAAAAAGGGGCGGGAGACTGCCTCTTTTTGAGTTAAATATTCAAAAAACGGGGCAAAATGTCGAAAAATAAGATTGAAAAACGGGGCAAAACAGGATGATGATGCTTGAAAAAACGGGGCAAATTTTGAAAATGCCGTTGCACAGCAATTAAAAGCCAATGGATTTGAGCCGTATTTTGGTAAGAAAAAGAATATTGGTGAGGTGGATTTTGTGATCGAAATGAATGGAAAAGTTGTTCCGATTGAAGTAAAGTCGGGAAAATCATATAAAGCACACAAGGCATTGGATCATTTTATGAAAGTACCGGACTATTATTTGGAAAAAGCATATGTTTTTTCGATTGGAAATGTCGAAAAAGTAGGTTCTGTTATGTATCTGCCGGTTTATATGTGTTATCTTTTAAAGGAGAGACAGCTGGGGCAGATGATTGTTGAGCTGGATCTGGATGGCTTGTAAAAAATAATTATATGAGGAGGAATGGAAAATGGCAGGGTTAGAAAATAATAAGGGCTTTATAAGCAATGTGTCAGAGGGAAATGTGATCTGTTTTCATAATCCGGATGAAGAAAACGGATATTTAAGCAACTGGTTTCGTTCAGATTTTATTGTTAATGGAATTTGCTATACTTCTATGGAACAATTTATGATGCATAAAAAGGCAATTTGTTTTTCTGATGATGTAGTTGCGGCAGAAATATTAAAGACAGATGATGTTGCTAAAATTAAGGACTGGGGGCGGTGTGTTTCCGGATATAACGATAGTGTCTGGAATGGTGTACGTCAAATTATTGTATATGAGGGACTTATGGCAAAGTTTTTTCAGAATGAAGAGTTGAAGGAAAAATTACTGTCAACGGGAACGGCAGTTTTGGCGGAATGTGCAGTAAGAGATTGTATTTGGGGAATTGGCTTAGCAATGCATGATCCGGAAAGATTAAATGTAGCTCAATGGAAGGGTCAAAACCTATTGGGTTATACGCTTATGCTGGTAAGGGATAAGCTGAGATAGCACGGGATCAATGTAAAGTAACAAGCTGTGCCATATCCGGATAACAGATATGGTACAGCTTGTTTGACGGTGTGAAATTCTTTCTGTAAATTCAGATCTTCTATGATAATTGATACGGCTTAACAGCAGGTTTCTGTGGTGGTTAAGCCGTTGTATATTTAATAACAAAAATAAGCTGGTATGTCAAGAACACCCAGAAAATCTGGGTGTATATTTACTCTTGACGATTCGGCTTTTATTGCCATATTGACATTCGCTCAGGGTACATAATCTCGAGTTCGCCACGAACTTTGCCCCAGTTGCGGATTGGCATTGTCCACTTTTTGGCTATCTCAAAAGTTCCTAGGTATAGTGCTTTCATTAGCGCCTGGGAACTCGGAAATACGCTTCTCTGCTTGTTTAGTCTGCGATAGCATGAATTCAGCGATTCAATGGCATTTGTGGTATAAAAAGCAGTACGGACCTCTTTGGAAAATTTGAAAATCGGGGAAATTGCATCCCAGTTATCATGCCAGCGGTTCATGGCACTCGGATATTGTCCCGACCATTTTTCTGTAACGGTTTTTAACTGCCTTCTGGCAGTTTCTTCATCGGCAGCTGTATAGATTGTTTTTAAATCTTTAGCAAAAGCCTTCATATCCTTGTTTGCAACGTATTTGAGTGTATTTCTTACCATATGTACTATGCAACGCTGCTGCTCTGTTTTTGGAAATGCTGTAGAGATTGCATCTTTGATTCCCGTTAATCCATCAGAGCAGAGAATGAGAATGTCCTGGACTCCACGATTTTTCAGACTGTTCAATACGGACAACCAATATTTACTGCTTTCATTTTCTCCAACAACAATACTTAAAACTTCTTTCATGCCATCTTCGTTGATACCGAGAACAACATATGCGGCAAGTTTTCTAATTACTCCATCATCACGGACAGAGAAGTGTACAGCATCAATGAAAACGATAGGATATACCGCAGATAAAGGACGATTTTGCCATTCTTCGATTTTAGGAAGAAGCTTATCTGTAATATCAGATACCATTCCTTCGCTTACTTCAAAGCCATAAATATCCTCTATCGTTTCTGAAATCTGTCGTGTGGTCATTCCTTTTGCATACATAGAAATGATCTTGTCATCAATCAAAGAGATGTCTTTCTGACGCTTTGGAAGCACCTGAGGTTCAAAGGAGCTCTGTCGATCCTGAGGAACATCGACCTCGAACTCCCCATACTTACTACGAACAGTTTTTGGCTTTGTGCCTGTGATCAATGGTGTCACTGTTTTTTTTAAACACCGGGACAAATTGTTTAGTGATAACAATGTAAAGGATTTAAATAGCAGCTTTTCTAGTTTTGAGTATAAGGTTGATTCATCAAGAATATATTCTTTGGTTAGGGTAGGATATGATAAACAGGACTATGAAAGTATGAATGGTCGTGACGAATTCCGATTTACTACTGAATATACTACTGGCATTGATATAACTGATAATGTATTAGAGTTGATTAGCCCTTACCGTGCTGATGTTTATGGAATTGAATTCTTATCGCAAAAGAGAGGCCAAGATACAACGGATAGTGAAAGTGACAATGATGTGTTTTTTGTTTGTGCCAGTACTACATTACATGATAATGGCGGAGTACAAACATATAAAGAGTATAGGCTTATAAGGAGCGGTTGGGAAATAAGTGGCGTACTTGATCCTAGAACGATGTTTAATGCCATGTATTGGCAAGGAGGCATATTGCAAGCAAATGCCGGCTATATTGGTATGTTCACTAAAAAACTATCTTATTCTTCTTCTGACGGTAATAGTGATGTAGTTGTCAATGGTGTAGGAATGAAAGACGATTTTAATGTTGAGAGTGGTATTGTCACTTGTG
>ERZ780208.620-NODE-620-length-34193-cov-6.732468_pt1 | contig 34193 bp, 19 predicted proteins | sample MGYA00511167_ERZ780208 | MGnify/ENA primary metagenome ERZ780208 (study PRJEB29588, sample SAMEA2159202) | human gut metagenome | biome: human gut; feature: human-associated habitat; material: faeces | place: Denmark | collected 2008/2010 ...
AGTGAACCGAATTTATTTAATTTTTAACCTTGTCCATTTTTAGTGGACAGTAGTGAATTGTTTCAGTTTTTGCATAAAGACTTCATGTGTTTTATAGTCCTAATATGATTATTTATAAGAGTTTATAGGTACATAAATTAATATATGTAAGCAAAGCTAATCTTAGCAAAGATACATTTATCGGGAAAATCTAAGGCGTTAGTTTATAAGTCTTCAGTGTTATATGTAGACAAAGCCTACAACATCATTTTAGCCATATTTGCAGGCTTCATAATTCGGCATATGTGCATGTTATTACTATAATCATAATCATTAAATTTCCAGTTTTTACAAGGATAAAATGACTGCATCCTCATTTCTTGCTGCAAAAATAGCTGTTTGCCGCGCAACTCCCGCAAGGCGGCCCTGCCGGGCTGGTTGGCGGAAAAAAATCATCCTCGCTTCGCTCCGGTATTTTTTCCCGCCAAGCCTTGCAAGGATGCGGGCAAACAGACAACAGGGACAACAAGAAATAAGAATGCCTGTACCTTACAGGCAGACGATATATAACAATAAATATCAGAAGTCATGATTACAGACCAGAAGACACAGAACAGGCTTCACGCGGATACCGGAACGGCACTGTTCTCCATCAGAAAAAGGAAGGAAGCCGTCACAAGGATGCTGGACATTCTGAAAGAGACTCCGGAATATCTGCAGGTTATGAACCATATACCGGCTTATGCCATGGATGACGATACGTCAGAATGGTGGAATTCCGAAGAATCGGAAAATTTCATGAATTCACTCATGGAAGTGATGGAAAGCTATACTCCAGACGGATACAGGTTCGGACCGAAATCCAGTACGGCCGACCTTTACGGATACTGGGAAAGCAAGACCGGACGGACAACCCTCTTCCATCTGCTTTTCAGTCTGGAAACCGGATATGAATGGGAAAAAGATCTTTCCCATGAGAAAACGGACGCATTCTACAAGGAAATAAAAGAGAAATTTCATGAAGAAGAATTCGATACGGTCAGAACCGGCTGTACATCACTGGCCATGTATCTTGTAAAAGGAAAGACACGCCTGCACGTGCATCCTATGGAAATAAGCGGCTACTGTGAGACATTGCATATTCCAAAGGTTACAGCCATACTGAAAAAAGGAGGCAGCACATTCCGTCTTGTAAAGAATACGATAGCGGAAGAAGTGTATTCCTTCACCGATGAAGAAGAAATGGAATATTACCGTGCCAGATACGGAACGTGCATCCACCGGAATATACTGGATGCCTTCAGCAACCGCCGGGCAGGGAAAGAGGACATACTTTCCATGATGGCATCACGGATAAATGTGGCGACGACATCACATCTGCACGGTATCGGATATGATTCGCCTGCATACAGGTTTGTGCATGAAGCATACGACAGACTGGTAAACAACGGAAAGCTGAAGGAGAATGTCGGGGAAATCGGTTGCTGCAACATCATAATGGCCACTTCAAATACCAACGCAATATGAGACTGAATTACAATGATATGTTGCTTCTGGCAATATGGGAATACAACAGGAGACAGGACGAGGATCTGACACTGGAACTGTTTCAGGAAACATTCGGACAGGTTCCCGGCGCACATTTCCATGACAAATGGGTGCATTATTACAACAAGAACCTGCTGATGATGGTCGCCTATTTCAGGGGTGAGGAAGAAAACGGCCAGAAATTCTGTGATATGATCACCCGACAGGCTGAACGCTATACATCTCATCTCAGAAAAAGAGTTACGGAAAGTGGGGTTACCGCATGGATATAAGGGAAATATCACGTGAGCAGTGGAACGGTATGGGACAGCACGGACAAATCCGCATGAAATTCATGGGATACGGTCCGGTCAGAATCCACACGGACAATGAAAACCATACCGTAACAGTATACAGAATCAACGACAGTCTATAACCATTTATAAAATAAAGGAATATGGCACGATATGAAATCTCCAACGAAGTCAGGCCGCTCGACAGGCTCATCACAGGCTTTGCCTCCTCATGCGGCTATGAAATACAGACCGTATTCAACGACCTGCTGCGTTTCATCATCCACGGCTTCTCTCCGGGAGCACCGCCAATAAGCAACTGGAAATACAAGCGTCAGCAAAACGCCTCGTTCATGGAAATGACAGCCGAATGGACACGTATCATGCAGAAACAAATCGGCAGGTCGGGCTGGTTCGACGCTTTCGGTGAACTCCACATGGCTTACTGCTCAAAACCGGGACAGCAGGCAAACGGACAGTTCTTCACGCCGTCACATATCTGTGAACTCATGGTCATGTGCGCGGCAGGTAAAAAAGAGACCGGACAGAGGATGGGAGACCCCACATGCGGCAGCGGAAGGCTCCTGCTGGCATACCATGCGCACAATCCGGGAAACTATCTGGTCGGAGAAGACATCAGCCGGACCTGCTGTATGATGACCGTATGCAACATGCTCGTCCACGGATGTGTCGGGGAAGTGATCTGTCATGACAGTCTCCAGCCGAAGGCATTTACCGACGGATGGAAAGTCAACCAGGCTCTGCCCTTAACGGGAATACCTTCTATAAGACGCATGAAGGAAGAGGAATACAGGAATCCTCTTCCGGAAAATATCGGACGCTTCAAAGAGGCAGTCCGTATCATCAACCTATTGGACAAATAATTACCAACCTTTAAAAAAATATAATTATGGAAGCTTTAGCAACATTGAACAATCAGAGACAGTTTGATTTCCAGAACAACGGAATCGAAGTAATGGACCTTGAAACACTCCAGCGTACCTACAAGGAGAACGACATCTACGGCAATCCGGTAAGGGGAATCTACCACTATCAGGTCATCCAGCGCATGACGGACATCTGCCGCCGTCACAACCTGAACTACGAGGTGGAGGAAATCTTCGCCGCCCAGAACAAGAACCGTACACAGCCCGGAGTGGTCATCCTGCCGCAGGTGGAACAGACCTATGGAGAGAAGGCGGTAGAGGCACATGTACTGCGCAGAATCTTCACCACCATCCGTATTCTGAACGGGGATACAGATGAACTGACAACCACACTCGTGGTAGCCTACCATCAGGACGGTATTCAGGCGGCAATAGGTCCCTGCGTACGTATCTGCCACAACCAGTGTATCCTTTCACCCGAACGAAGCGTTGCCAACTACGGCAAGGACAAGGTGACTACCGAGGAACTGTTCGGGAAGGTGGATGACTGGATGCGAAATTTTGAACGTGACATGGATGCGGACAGAAGCCGAATCCAAAGGCTCAAGGAAAAGGTGTTGACACCCGGTGAATTGTACATGATCATCGGTATGCTGACGGCTCTGCGTGTATCCCATGACAGTGCAGACAAAAGACTGGCATCACAGGTGGATACCTATCCGCTTAACCAGGGACAGATTTCCGTGTTTACGGAAGAACTGCTCAAACTCTTACTTGAACAGCCACGCATTACAGCATGGGATGTATACAATGTAGCGACAGAAATCTACAAGCCTGGAAAGACTGATTTTCCTGCCATGATTCCACAGAACGGAGCAATGGCCGATTTCCTGCTTTCATATAACCAAAATTCCGAAACAATGTATGCAGACTGGTATACAGCCTTAAAGAATAAAGATTACTTCAGACCAAGTTTCTTCATTTTCTTGTACAGGGCTGTACGACTGCAACCGAGTTCCGCTGCTGTCTTGCTGACATTACCATGATTTTTATCAAGCAGATTTCGTATCCTTTCCTTTTCCTGAATGATACGAATATCCAGATTTTCACTACAATCTACATTGTCCAGTCCCAAGTCACAGACATCCAATAATGCATTATCCGCAACAATTACCGCACGTTTGATCTTTGCGTTCAATTCCCGCACATTACCCGGCCAGTCATATCCCAACATACATGCTTTTGCTTCTTCGGTAAATCCCTCATTCTTAACACGGATTCTACCGGAATGTTCTTTTCTGAAGTATTCGGCAAGCGGAAGAATATCGTCTTTGCAATCTTTTAATTGCGGTTGAACAATTTCGAGTTCTGCAAGGCGATAATACAAATCCTCACGAAAGCGACCTTCCTCCACCGCTTTTTTCATATCCTCATTGGTAGCAGAAATAATACGTACATCGGTATGTTTCACTTTATCACTTCCTACCGGATTAAACTCCTTTTCCTGAAGGACACGCAGAAGAAGAATCTGCATGGAATACGGCATATTACCGACTTCATCCAGGAATAAGGTTCCTCCATTGGCCGTCTCAAAATGTCCTTTCCTATCAGCAACAGCTCCTGTAAAAGCTCCTTTGACTGCACCGAAAAATTCAGAAGCCTGCAAATCGTTAGGTATGCTTCCACAATTGACGGCAACAAAGGGTTTGTCACGTCTGTCACTATAACGGTGTATCATCTGGGCTATCACTTCCTTACCGCTGCCACTCGGACCGAGTATCATAACAGAAAGATCCGAAGGAGCCACACGACGGGCAAGTGAAGCGGATTTTCTGGCTGCTTCGCTGGTACGTTCAACAAAAGAACGCTCTTTACGTACAATAACTGGCTGCTTAAGCATACTATGCACTAATTCTATCAGTTGCTCTTGATGAACAGGCTTTTGCAAATAATCCTTAGCACCGAGTTTGATAGCACGGACTGCATCCGTGATACAGGCATAATCTGTCATGACAATAAATGGAACTTCCATCTTAGAACGCATCATCCATTCCAGAAGGCTGATACCGTCACCTTCCGGCAGGCGTACATCTCCCAATACCAGACTGATTTCGTTTTTCTTCAGGATACTACGTGCGCCAGGTTCATCTATAGCCGTCAATACATCATAACCAGCCTTCTGCAGCCATTTTTCAATCAAGCCACAGAGTATCATATTGTCTTCAACTATCAGTATTTTCATATTTCTTCAGCTCATTCTCTGCTTCTTTAATTAATTTTTCAATCCACTCTATAATTTGAATGCCTTGCTCACAAATAGTTTCATCACTAGTATTCATATCGTACAACCTTTCTTGAAAATCATGCAACATATGCTCTTTTCCTAGTATCTCCCATACAGGCATCATTCGATGTATTGTTTTTCTCATGGATTCACGATTGGTTGTCTTTATGGCTGTTTTAAGTTCCTCAATTTCTTTTCTTGATTCCATGATAACAAGAGACATCATATGTTCATAATCATCTGTACTATCCAACAAGCAGGAAAAGTCAAAATCTCCAGTTTGAGAGACTTTTATTTGAGACATAATGGTTGATAAAAAAGTAAGTAATGCATGGATGTTGAACGGCTTATGAATGCAACCCGCAAATTCTTCTTTTTCATAGATTCCGCTATTACCATCTCCTCGGGCAGTCATAACCGCAACTGGAATGGTTCTTGAATTTCCAATATCTGAATTTCGAAGCAATCTTAACAGAGCAAACCCGTCGGTATCTGGCATTTGTACATCTGTCAGCACCATATCATAATCCGATTTCCCAAGAGCAGCCACGACTTCCTGAAAATTCATACAGGTTGTGCAGGAAACTCCCTTACGTCCAAGCATGTCCTCCGCTATTTTTAACAATATAGGATCATCATCCACAACAAGCACATTCTTCGGTAAAATAGTTATCGAATCACTATCAGGCTTGTCCTCTTCCATAAGTTCATCCGTTTCAGGTAAAGGAAACTCAAGCTTGAAAATACTCCCCTTTCCCAGTGAGCTTTCCACGGTTATAATACCATTCAGGACTTTGACCAGTCCCTTGGTCAAGAAAAGCCCTAAACCGAAACCCTCGGAATTGACATTCTGTGCGGCACGCTCAAAAGGTGAAAATATTCTTTTCAGCGTTTCCTCATCCATACCGATACCTGTATCCCTGATTTCAATGTGCAGTTTTCCTTCCAAATGTTTTGAATAAAAACTTATAGTTCCTGATGGGGTAAACTTGATGGCATTGGTCAGTAAATTAGCCAATACCCGCTCCAGTTTATCTGCATCACCCTTTACAACAAAAGATGAATTTTGATGTTCAGATTGAAGAATCAGGGCTTTTGCAATAGCTTTGCGGGAAAACTCTCCTGAGATACGCTGCAAGAAACGATCAAGATAAAATGGCGTATCGTTACGCTGATCACCAGCTTCATTAATCCGATAGGCATCCATCAGGTCATCAACCAAATGCAGGATATGATGACAGGAATAGCGTATATCCTCTAAATATGACTCGCGTTTCTTTTTTTCTCGTGTTTGAGATGCCAAATCAGCACAGTTATGAATATTGCCGAGCGGGCCACGTACATCATGAGAAACGGTCAGAATTATTCTTTTGCGCATTTCAAGCAAATCCTCGTTTTCAAGAACAGATTGTTGTAATTTGACTTTTATCTTTTCTTCCTTACGTAAATCAGATAATATAATGAAAAAAGAAATAATAAACAGAATAATAACAATACTTATCACAATTACAAACAGCCGGAAAAATTTCCATCCTGTTTGTGTTATTTCCAGATACTTTCCTGTAAATGACTGCTGCATTTGGTTATCAAGAGAAGATACGAAATCATATAACTTGTAATTTAACAGCCTGTTCTGTAAACGCAGGCTATCTGCATATACTTCCATCTGATTGTTCCGCCAATCTCTGGCAGAGGTCAATCTTTCATTGAATTCCTGTATCTCATCTGTAACATATGGAACTTGTACCGTCTCTTTTTTTCCAAAAATCCCGGCAATTCCTTTCTTTTTTTGCGTTATTGTCTTAATTCTGACTGTTCGTGTAACTAATTCAGGTAATTCATTAACAAAGAGACTATCAGACTTTTTCCAGGATTGAACTGCTTGCATTATTCGGAACAAGTGTATTTCTTTCGTTTCAAGAAGTACCCGTAAAGAATCTATTTGAACCGGAAGTAAAGAATTTACGCCACTAGATTTTATTTCATTTAAAATACTATCTGTTTTAAGACGTTGATGATGGTATTTATTATAATCTGATTCATTCTATGCTATAACTGACTCACCTAAGGTTGCCAACCTGGTTATATACAAATTAGCCTTATGGATATTTTCACGGGCATCATTCGTTTCATTTATAACACTCTCAAATCTTCTAAAGCGAAAATGCTCGTTAACCATAACAATAGTCAGAAATAAAACTATAGCTGTTATGATAATATAGCCTAGAAATATTTTTTTACGTAATGATATGCCCATCTGAACTGTAAAGTTCATTTCTTTTAAACAGTAAATTATTCAATTATATTGACACAGCTTTCAATCGATTTATTCGAAAAAATAAAGTGATAAAGTTTTAGATCTCATATTAAAACGTATATAACACATCTATTTTATAAAATAATAAATATCCATAGCCGTTAAATGTCCACTAATTATAAAAAGTTATAATTTTGACTTTTAACATAAACTAATTATACGTAACATAAAAATCTTTATATAGAAATACATATTGATATTCACAAAATAAATCCATCACTCCAAATTCCGAAAGAGCTTTTTAATTATCTATTATTACCACCCTTAACTTCATAAACTTTTTTTATCACAACAGTACAGACATTAGTTCTAAAAATCAGTTAGAAAAACAATTCTATCACACTACCTATAGATTTTAAAAGTCTCATCTATCTAAATGACTCACATAAAATTAAGGCATATAAGATAAAAAAACAATACTATATTTCTAAAAATAGTATCGGATTTTCATCTTCCAATTTGGGGATTAAATCAGTCATAAGTCCTATATATAAAAACAAATTAATGAATCACACCATCCACCTCAAATACAATCGCATAAGATGTAGGCCGCTCTTCAGGTACCTCAATTGACAGACAATGAATATCCTGCTCAAACGAGATACGCTGTTTACTCCCCAGCAATCGAACAGAACAAATCTTTCCAGGATGTTCAGAAGAACCGAATCCTAAAACCGGCACTCTAATTGTACCTGATTCAGGATTTAAGACTATAACATACAATTTACTGCCACAAACAGTAAAACGAACTTCATCAGAGCCATAAGGGGTACTATTCACCGTCCGGGCATTGAAGTTCTCCTTCTGGGCTTCTTCCAGCACCTGTCCGGCATCCGCATTAACTATGTGCCGCTCAACATTCCGTAAACAGGAATTGAGGTTATCACCGTAAACCGTCCAGGGTCTACTTCCATAAATTGCCTTTGAATTGATCCGGACCCACTGCCCCACTTCATCCAGAATCTTTTTGTGTTCGGGAGCAATCGTTCCGTCAGCCTTCAGTTCCACGTTCAAGAGCATGTTCCCGTTCTTGCTGACAATGTCACTCAACAGTTCGATAACCGTACGGGCATTGTGCATCAGCGGGTCATCTTCCTTGTAGAACCAATGGGTGAAGGTAAAGATACCATCCCACGGATAAGGCAGAATGGTATCGGCAACACCGGCCTCGATGTCACGTACCAACATCGGCTCCTTATCTACTTTAGCAATACCCACCGCATTGATTCTTCCATACTGCTTCAGGCTATTGTTGAACAACGTACGGAACACTTCCTTTCCATAATCCCCGTAAGGGAAACCGTAGCCGTCCACCCATAATAAATAGACTTTATACTTGGTCACCAGTTCCTGTTGCCGAAGTAAATAGTTTTCCTTTATCTTCCGTTCATACTCCTGCGTCCGCTGTTCCGGTGGAAGTCCATACAGTTGAGCCGGATCATATCCTTCCCACCATTTTCCATTACCGTCGGCTTTCGTCATACGTCCTTCGTATGGAATCCCTTTATAAGGCCCTGATGTATCTGCACCAAAAGCAGGTAACCACCAATTCAGGAAACGGTCATCGTGTGAACTAACTCCGAACGGTAATCCATATTTACGAGCAGACTGTTCAAACAATCCTACAATATCCTTATGAGGCCCCATATTTACGGAATTCCAAGGATGGTATGTCGAAGCAAAATTATCAAAATGATCGTGATGGTTTGCATGAACAACAAGATACCTGGCTCCCAATGACTTAAAATACGCAACTAGACTATCCGTATTCAACCGTTCTGCCTTCCACTGATGAATTACTTCCGTATATCCTTTCTGAGATTGTGGTCCGAAAACCTTCAAATGATAAGCATAAGCATTCCTACCAAACGTCTGTGAACCGACATCTTGCATAAACATGTGACGGGCGTACCATCCACCTCCCAGACGCGGTACAGATTGTGGTCCGATTGTCGCCCAAATACCAAAACGAGCTTCAGTATACCACTCCGGGAACTGGTATTCCTTCTGCAGTTCATCCCATGACAGGTCCTGTTCCGGATGTGTCCCCGCAACTGATACATTGACAAAAACAGGACGATGATCAGAGGCTACAGGTTCATTGACCACATAATTCGTAATGACTGAATAACGGGAATCATTTGCGACATACCCTAAAATATAGTCAATACATGACTGAGGATTATCAGCAGGTATGGTCTTTTCTTTTTCTCCATTCAATACGGTAAATTTTTCTTTAAAGGCCATCATCGTAGGTGAATCAGGTTCAGCATTCAAATCACCAGCCAAGAAAACCGGCTTCTTCTCATCTTCCAACAGTTTTCCAATCTTTTCTACAGATGCCAACTGATCTTCTTCCGTCAGAGATAAATGTGTGCAACAGAATACATAATCTTCAAACTCAGCTATCAACAACATCCGAGGCTCTTCTCTTCCTGGCAAAGGTACCCTTCGGATTGCCAATGGTTTCTTACGACACAACAAACCAATTCCATATTTACCTCCATCAAAAGAAATTGCCGGCGCATAAACCTGCTGCATTCCGGTTAGTTTTCCCAATTCACCAAGAAGATCACATCCTCCTATCCGTTGGGTAACACTATCCACTTCTTGAAGAGCTACAACATCCGGATGTTCCCGATTAATGACTTCTGCAATACGGTCAAAATCCAACCGTTCATCCAGTCCGGCCCCATGACGAATATTATAGCTCATTAATCTGAGAGTTGATTGTCCATCCACATTAAAAGTCAGCAAACAAAGAAATAATAACGAAAAAAAAGTTTTCCATCTCATAGCTTCCCTTTTTTAATGATTACCTAAACTTACCAGAGACGGGCCTATTCCGTTTTCATTGAATGCTGCTATCGAAAAATAATAGTTCCGATTTGCATCCAAGCTACTAAATTCCAAACGCGCAGAATCGTTCAGCACTTGAATACTATTATATAACTTGTCTGGAGATATACCATAACGAATAATATAGCCGTCCGCACCATTAACGGGATTCCATGAAAGACAACATTTACAGGCATCTACAGCATTCCGCTCTACATTAAGCACTTGTATAGCATCCGGTTTATTTCCATATCCTTTTCCGAAAATACGTATTTCACGCAACGAGACATTCGAAGAAACCGTATAAGCCTTATTTTCCCATTTGATGAAACGGGCATCAAAAGGAATTTCAAATTCAATGTAATCATGAGGAGTATCTGTCTTTTTTTCGCTTTTATCTGCTATGACATACCAGTCTTTACCGTTTCTGGATGCACTGAGTACATATCCTTGATAGACATCAGGGACAAAACCTTTCTGGCTGGCACCATACTCATCGTAATTTATCTGTATGGCATGTATCTGACAGGAATTCTGTAAATCAACCTGTACCCATTCGTCCTGATTAGAAGCGGCTACCCAAGCTGTACGGGCATCTTCATCAACTATATTCTCTACCAGGAAATTTTCTTTCACCGAAGAAGCGCTGACCGGTTTACGGAACGATAACAGCATCCAATCCGGACGTCCTTTTTCTCCATCCTCAGACGGTAAATACATCGGATAATCTCCAAAAGAAGTATCAGAATACAGATAGCCATCCGCATCAAAACAGGTGGGGAAAAATGACAGACGCCGTTCAAACATGTGCCGCACCGATATGGAGTTGGTAGCCGATTTCCAATAATTGTTTCCAACCTGAAAAATACACCCATGTCCTGCACCTCCAATAAAACCACCCGGTTTATAAGAAACCGGATTATTGGCAACATAAGTAAAAGGTCCGACCGGTGTATCAGCCACATATGCTCCATCCGCATAAGTTTTCCATTCTGTTCCAGGCGCAGCATATTGCAAATAATACTTGCCGTCATGTTCCGTCATCCAGGAGCCTTCTATATAAGGTCTTCTAGACAATTCGTTATGTTCACCAGGACGTTCCCATCCATGTATCTGCATATCGCTATTCAAACAAGGTTGAGGCTTTCCCTCCTCCTCCAATGTGTTCAGATTCAAAACCGACACATAAATAGGATCTGTAGGTGAACATCCATAATACAAATACAGTCTGTCTCCTTCTACATAAAAAGCCGGGTCCCAATATGACCATATTTCCTTAACTTTTTCCCATTGTCCCTGTTCCGGTTTGTTTGATCGATAAAGCATTCCTTTTCCATGAGTAGACCCTACGTAATATACATAATCATCATGCACAAAAACACCCGGAGCATAATCTTCTATCGGCAACACAGAATCAGGAATAATGACATGTTTCCACGAACTGAAATCTGAAGAACACCAATATCCGGAAGACTTGGATGCAAACAGGATATAATTGTCTTTATATCGGACTACCACCGGATCGGCAGCTTCTCTAATTCCTTCACCACCATCAATCTTCATGAAACGATAATCCAAGTTCAACGGATTACAGAACGTTGTCGGATGCGTTTTGATACGAGTCTCGATAGGCTGTTCCATACAGCAAGAGCATAAGAACATCAAAACAGTTCCTGATAACCAACTAAGTTTATGATTCTGCTTCATATTTTCAGTGATTAGTTAATTTGAAAGATATCACCTTTTATACATAAAGGATAAAAAACACCTTGTGATTGCTGAGGTTGACCACCACCAATGTATATATCAGCTTTACCAGCTTTTTCTCGTAAAATACCACTCGAAGCCACTAAAGCCAAGTCTTCCGGTGAAAGCACAAAAGAAACAATCTTACTCTCCCCTTTTTTCAAGGAAATCCGCTTGAAACCTTTCAAGGCACACAAAGGCATACGTTCTGTCGTTCCCTGTTTCGAATGTGAAACATATAACTGGACCACTTCATCCCCGTCCCGTTTTCCTGTGTTTGTAACCTTTACGCTGTATGTAATCGGCTTTCCTGTTTCAACCACCGTATCGGCTGGGCATACTTCGTACTTGAAACTCGTATAACTCAAACCATACCCGAATGGATAACGTACCTGCCCTCTGAAATAACGGTAAGTTCTGTTAGACATGGAATAATCTTCCATAGCAGGCAGATCTTCATCTTTCATATATGTGGTCAGAGGCATCCGTCCGGAAGGATTATAAATACCCAACAAGACATCAGTAATGGCATCTCCGGCCGACTGTCCTCCATACCAGGCCTGGATAATCGCATCGGCATGCTGACTTTCCCATTCGAAACTCATTACAGAACCGGACATATTGACAATAATCAACGGACGTCCTGTCTTTTTCAATTCTTTCAACAAATCCAGCTGTACCTGTGGCAATTGCAAAGTAGTACGGTCACCACTGGCAAAGCCGGCAAAACCACCCGCACCGGCATCACCTGCCTCACCTTCATAATTCGCATTGATTCCAGAAACAAATACAATGACATCCGATTGTTTAGCACGATCAGCAATTTCCTGGAATGAAGGTCCGTCATCCAGTTTCTTAACATGGTCCACCCCTTTCATATAGTCGATTTCGACCTTCCCTTCCAGCCTTCTTTGCAGGCTCTTGAGCGGAGTGATGATTTCACTGGGTGTTCCGTAATAGTTCGCCAGCAATGTCTGCGGGTCATCCGCATTGGGACCTATCAGGGCTATCCTTTTCAGCTTCTTCAGGTCCAAAGGCAAGGTATTCTTCTCATTCTTCAGCAGGACCATCGACTTGCAGGCCATTTCATAAGCCTGTGCCTTGTGCGCCGGACATTCCAGTACCTCCCTGCCTATCGAGAAATAAGGATTACGGCTCATATCTCCCCCATCAAACAGTCCTATCTTGAAGAGAATCGTGAACAACCGTTTCAAGGAAACATTAATGTCCTTCTCCGAAAGATACCCCTTGTTCACTCCCTGTTCCAACAACTGATACAGATTTCCACATTCCAGGTCCGTACCATTCAGCACAGCATCGCTGACGGCCAGCATGTCATCCGCATGGGTCTTGTGGTTATGGGCAAAGTCATTGATGGCTCCACAGTCGGAAGTGACATAACCATTGAATTTCCACTGATAACGTAATATATTCTGTAAAATCTCATTGTTCCCGCAGCACGGCTGTCCGTCCAGACGGTTATAGGCACACATGACACCATGTACCTTTGCCTTGACTACCAACTCCCTGAATGCAGGCAGATAGGTATCCCACAAATCATAGGCATCGACCTCTGCGTTGAACGAATGTCTGTTGTGTTCAGGTCCGCTGTGTACGGCGTAATGCTTTGCACAAGCCACGGCCTTCAGGTAAACTGGGTCATCGCCCTCCAGACCACGGACCATCGCGCTGCCCATTTTGGCGGTCAGATACGGGTCTTCACCATAGGTCTCCTGTCCACGTCCCCAACGGGGGTCCCGGAAGATGTTAACATTGGGAGTCCAGTAGGTCAATCCCCGGTATATAGTTCCCGTTTTCCCTTCACGTACATCCTCATTGAACAGGGCACGCCCTTCTTCGGAAATCATACCTGCCGCCTTTTCCAACGCCTCTGCATCGAAAGTAGCAGCCATACCGATAGCTTGAGGAAAAACAGTCACTTTCTCCGAAGTCCGTGCCACACCGTGCAGTGCCTCGTTCCACCAATTGTAGGCAGGTACCCCCAGACGTTCTACAGCAGGTGACTGGTGCTTCATCATCTGTACCTTCTCGGAAAGCGTCAAACGCGAAATCAAATCCTCTACACGTTCTTCCACCGGTAAGGAAGGATTCTGAAACGGATAATCATAATCCTTCGCCTGTAACGGAATCAGGTTGCAGAAGAACAGGATTCCATAAGTTACAATCTTGGTTTTCATGATGTAATATGTTTTTAGATTTAAACCATTAGTTATTTTCCATCAATCTATTTTCTGACCTTGTAAGTCACCGATTTGCCGGCTTTCACCTTAATCTTATCCTTCCAGTTCAGGAAAGCATTGTCGCCCAACGGACGTGCAGCCTGTACACCGTCCTCGGCAAATACCGTGACAACAGCATCATAAGCTGTCGGATTTGAGACCTTCAACAGGATTTCTTGGTTGTTCTGCTTTATCATTTCAACAGTCACATGATCAAACACATACACTTCCGACAGGTCGGTCCGTATATAAATTCCCGGAATTTCCAGCGCCATCATGGCTCCATTGGTTTCATTCCATCCCGTTTTTCCTCCGTCACCCCGGGAACCACGGCTGTCCGCATCGCAATAAGTCAGCCGTTCCGTAATCTTACCGTTCGGCTGTACACCTTCCGCATGGGCATGAATCACATCACGGAGCAAATCGGCATAACGTGTATTCCCCGTAGCACGGTAAATCTTGAACAGGGCATCACCGGACTGTGTACAGAATCCAGGCGCTCCATGCTTGTTCTGGGTACTCGCCCATACAGCCCCCGTCAGATTTGCCCCTAATTTAGCCAATGGTGTATTGTCAGGCAAACGGTAAGCAAAAGAAACGGTCCAAGTAGCACACAGATTGGCCAGATCCTGTGCCTGTTTCAGATAAACGGCTTCACCGGTAGCTTCATAAAGGGTCACCAACGAAGTAGTCAGTGCAATCGCCGTTTCCGAATCGGCATTTTGAAGGATGTCTCCACATCCTCCCGATGTAAATCCAATCAATGCGAAATCTGCATAATAACCGGAAGCTGCCTCCCGGGCTACCTGCAAATAATCCGGACAACCAAAATACCGGGAAGCCAAAACCAGACCGGCTACTGCCATGGCACCACCGGTGGTATTATACACAGCTATATCACCGGATTCCACATCAATGTAATTCCCCCACGTACGATGCTTCCGCCAGGTATTAACAAAGGCATCTGCCAGTTGACGTACCTGATTCTTCCATTCCGGACGGATAACAGCCTGTTTTCCCTGCGCCTCCAGCAACATGAATTGTTTGACCATCCAATACAGGATATCCGCGTTCTTGCGTGTCAGCCCTATCCCTTTCTGAAATGCAGCGGCATCCCGGTAAAACACATCACCATCCGAGCCGAGAACATCATAATAATATCCGCTGGCACCTTTGGCACGAGGTAACGCAAAATCGAACGTATGCAACACCTTTTGTTCATGTTCTGCATCTCCCAAGCCAAGCATCGGGTATGTATTCATCAGACCACCAATCCAGCCGTACGACATCCAGTCAGCATTCTCCGGACAATAGTATTCCCACTGACTGCCTTTGTAATACCGTTCATCGATATTCCTGACCATTCTGGTCAGCACCTCACTCATCGGCATCAGGTTACGCGGTTCCTCAGTCTGTGTATGTGTTTTACGGTATTTCATAAACCGTTCCAACAAAGCCGGCACATCTTCACAATAAAAATCGATTCTTGTTACCTTTACGGTTATCTGTTCTCCTTTTTTAACTGAAATCCCTCTGTCCGGACTCTTACTGAAACCTATGAACTCCGGTTTCTTTTCACGCACCCCCGGAGCACTGATGACAAACGAGGCATGACTACGGTCACGGCTTTCCTCTACAATCAGCCCATGATCCAGAATCTGTCCGTTCCATTCGATTCCTTGATCTGTCAGCAGAATCGTACCTTTCCGTGTTGCCCGGTTCAGATAAACTATCGCTGGAGTCGCAGCATTATTCACCAGGACTTCCAAACGAGATTCAGCTCCGAACTCCGGTGACAACTGAGGTATCGGATTGGAAGTCAAAGCCAAATCCTTCCGGTAATAATCAGCCTTGTCCAGTCCTGTCGCATAATCACGGTTAACTATCCGTTGCCGGTTCCCGTTATAGACAGCTGCCGGAATCATCACATAGTTGTCACTGCTCCATCTGTCCTCATCGAAAGCGACTGCTACCCCCGCTTTTTCCAGATTACGGAGAGCTGTAAAAGTAAAGGTATATTCCTTACCATCCTCTTTATCATCTACCAGCTTCTCTACCGACCAGTCAGTAGCTACATCCGAACATTTAACGAGTTGAGGACCCTCATACGTACATTCCAGCAAACGAAAAGGAGATTTTACGTTACAAGTGTCCGGTAACCAGTGCTGAGCTTTACATGTCATACCGAATGACAGCATTAAACCTATCAAAATACCTAACTTATTCATTCTATCAATATTTTCAATTATTATTCTCATTTATCAATCATCATCCTTCTATCAGTCTGTCAACAGGTATCTTTTTTCCAACCCCTCATTCTGAATCCGGATATCAATTTCTTCTTTACCCAGTCCATCAGCCTCTACACACAAATGCAATGTCCCTTCACTGCCTCTCCGAGCCTTCACGATTGCCAGATATAAGCCATTAAAAGCAGGACGTTTCGGTTCGTGGAAAGGAATCAGGCAAGTGGGATCGCCATTATCCGTGGCAGCAATCATTCCAGGTCCGGACACAGAACTTGTAATCAGAGGTTCAGCTGTGGGGACTTCGTTACCTTCTGCATCCAAGACAGAAACCCGTACAAAAATCAGATCCTCGCCATCTGATTTCAGCACTTTCTTGTCAGGAGTCAGCTTCAGCCTTTCTGGCTTACCGGTTGTCCGTATATGTTTCTCCGCCCATTTCTTGCCGTCTTTATATGCGATTGCCTTCAACTCACCGGATTCATAATAGACACTATCCCACCGGAAACGGTATTCATACGGCTGTTTGGATTTCTTCCCCAACGATCTGCCATTCAAAAAAAGTTCAACCTCATCACCGGACGAATAGACAAACACCGGAGTCACTTTTCCTATTCGATCCGGAAAATTCCAATGAGGCAGAATATGAACCATCGGTTCATCGGGCATCCAATGAGCTTTATACAGGTAGAAGCGATCTTTCGGGAATCCCGCTAAATCAACGACACCAAAATAACTACTTCGAGAAGTAGGACGTTTTTCTTCTATTTCTTGCAAAGCTTTCCTCTGTTCCTCCAGTTGTTCTCCGGTCAAGGCTTCTTTATTGTTCAGCAACACGCTGTTATCACTATTAAACGGGGTAGGCTCACCCAGATAGTCGAAACCAGTCCAAACAAATTCACCACAGATGGCAGGATAACGATCCAATGCAGCAAATTCCTCATCTACCAGTCCACCCCATCCGGGTTGATGCAAATCGTAAGAAGTTACATGAAACTTACGAGGAAAGTATTCACCTCTAGAACTCATCGTAGAACTGCTTTCGCTGGAATAACCGGACAAATGTTCGTGCCCGGATTTATTCAGGAACTCTCCATAGAAATGAGGCCCTCCATAACAGCCTGCAGCATAGTTCATACCGTGTACATCCACCTGTAATTCCGTACCATTCATGGCCGACTTACTAGGATATGAGGCACCGAAAGTAACCGGACGCGTATGATCAAACCGATGTACTACTTCCGTGAGATGACCGGCAATCCCCATCCACGGATGATATTCTTCTTCCGTCTCATTACCGGTACTCCAAAGAATCACCGAAGGATGATTGCGGTCACGACACACTAGACTCTCAATATCACGCTCGTGCCATTGATAATACAAATGGCCGTAATCAAATTCCTTTTTCCCATACTGCCAACAGTCGAATGCCTCATCCATCACCAGCATTCCCATCTTGTCGGCCAGCGTAAGCAATTCAGGAGCAGGAGGATTGTGCGAAGTACGAAGTGCATTACAACCGAAGCTTTTTAATATCTGTATCTGCCTGCGCAAAGCAACCTCACTGACAGCCGTTCCCAGTGCGCCCAAATCGTGGTGATTACACGTACCCTTTATTTGTACCCGGTGTCCGTTCAGCAAGAAACCGTTGTCGTGCGTAAACTGAATAGTGCGGATACCGAAAAGCGTGTCGTATTCGTCCACTATTTTCTCACCTTCGTACACTGAAATGCGTGCCAGATAGCGCGACGGCTTCTCCAAGTTCCAACGCTTCGGGTGTAACACTTCCATGGAGTCATTACATTCTTGACAACTGCCGGCCGGTAGTCTTATCTCCTGTCTGTCACATGAAGCCACCCTCTTTCCAATATGGTCGTCGGAATCCAGTTCGTACAGCGTCACAGTATAACGACATTCAGCCTCCGAGGCACGATGATTCTGCAGTTTAACACTCAAGGCCACCGTAGCCCGTTCATCTGTCACCTGTGGAGTGGTGACAAACATGCCCCACTGCGCCACGTGTACCGGTTCGGTCTTCACCAACCGCACATGACGGTAAATACCTGCTCCTGGATACCAACGAGAACCTAACTTTTCGGTATTCAGGCGCACTGCTACCACGTTTTCCTCTCCCCAGCGAAGTGCCGAAGTAAGGTCAACTCTGAAAGAAATGTAACCATAAGGACGCTCACCCACCTTTATACCGTTCAACCAAACCTCGGCATTGGCCATCGCTCCATCGAAGTCAAGGTAATACCGTTTTCCTTTTTCCGTTTCTGGTGCAAAGAAGTGTTTCCGGTACCAACCGATACCACGCCAGGGAAGTTTTCCGGTGTATCCCTCCAAGTCGGGTCGGAAAGGTCCTTCTATTCCCCAATCGTGTGGCAAGTCCAGCTGTCGCCATGCTTTATCATCAAACTGTGGCATCTGCGGAAAATTCGACTCTTCCACTCTAGAACCATCTGCCTGTAATCCATACCGTTTGAACAACCAGTTCTCATCAAAATTCTCAATAACCCTCACATTCTCAGCTCCAAGATGTATTGAGAATGCAAGTAACAACAAGTTTACAATGTATTTCCTCATAGTCATTATTTTACAAACCAAATCTTTACTATAAAATTCAGAACAGCCGGCAACGGGAGTATCAAGCATACTCCCTGTTACTGCATAACTTACCCAATAGATCACTTTTGCTGCTTCGGATACAAATCAAAGGAACGTCCCTTCTGTCCGTTCTCCATCTGATACAATGTCCATCCGGCTTTCCCCGCCTTCTTTTCTAATCTCCAGCTCAAATCCGGATTCTGAAGTAGCTTCTTGATATAGGTCGGGAACGCATCGGCACGCCGGGCCTCTTCCCAAGTCTTGATTACATGAAATATAGCATACTTCTGCAGACAGGTTTCTACATCTTTAGGATTCAGATTCAATGAATAAGTTGCATTGTAACCGATAGCCGTCGCTTCAATGTGTTCAAATATTTCAACTGTCGTATGAGCAGAAACAGAAAAATTATGTCCAAAAGAAGAAGGAAAGAAATTGGCAAACGTTACATCACGCAAATCTTTTCCCTGACTGGTCGTACTTCCCCAAAGACGCTTTTCTGCATCATACATGTTCAGACCGCCACCTACATTCCAGATACTCTGATAATGCCAGGAACCTTCAGAAAGCGTTGCTCCTGTGAAACGGATATCAGGTATTCCCAATTCTTTTGCACGGGTAAACATGTGGCGGAAGAAACGTTTTACAGAGTACGAACCGAATCCTGTATGGAAGAAGAACTCTTGTCCATCAAAATCATAATATCCCAGACCACTATTTTTACAGACATCTGCATAATGTTTCGCTATTTCGTCCTGCAACTCCAAGTTAGGAATCAACCCAGTATAGGCTCCCCCCACAGCAGGCTGGAGTTTATCTACAGCATCTCCTTTGACATGAGCTGTCGGCATTGTATTCCAATAGCCACGAGTTACCTTCAGCAATCGGTAAGGCTTTTCACGGCTGACACCTATGTAATGAATCAATTCTTTTCCAATCTTTACCATATTCAATTCCGGCGAGTGCCCCTCCCAGCACGCAACTTCCTCCAAGTAGGCAGGATTATCAATATAGATTAGTGTATCATTTTCATTCAAATCAGCTGTTAAGTAACGACGATGCAAAATACAGATACTGTCTGAGGGAACCGGACTACAATCCTTCGTTCCTGGAGCTAACGAATTAGAAATACTAGTTCGTCCGAGAATCAGACTGTCTTTCTTAAGAAGTTCTGCATATTCACGATGTGAAAGATTACTTGTCATAAAATGAAAAGGTTTTTTTTCTTCATTTCGTCCGTCAATAAATCCCCCATTAGAACGATCGGGTTGCAAGAACGGCTGATTATAAGAATGTATTACCCGTACTCCCATTTGTTTTGCATACGATGCAATACTGTCATAAGGACTTCCGGTAATAAACAAGTCAGGCATGAAAGAAGTCGGATCCTTTACCCACTTCCCATTGAAAGTAGGATAAGGTAATCCTTCTTCCAGTACAATAGTCTGTATCACATCCATCAGTGCAATACTATCCGGACTTCCCCAAAGAGCGATGGATGACCCGATATAATCCACACCAGGTACAGCTTGGCGTTGCATATGGTTCGGTTCATTGTTCTGCTGGATGGGTACACCTTCCGGAGAATAAATCAAGTCCCCTTTCCGTCTGTCACGTGAATGATAACGGATATTGATACGTCCGTTACAATCCACTCCTGCAGTATTCCCATATAACATCCGATAATAGGGTTCCTTCCGGTTATAGAAAGCCACGTCATTGATTCCGTCTCCACCTAAAGTAAACTGCTGTCCCTCATGTAGTGTTACCGGCAAGGGATATTTCTCCGGATCAGGAGTATGTGCAATATAGCCGGCTGCACCTGTTTCCGAAGTAAAACGGGATTCTCCACCGATGGTATTATCATCCAGTGCCAAGGCACCGATAGCATAACCGACGGCTGCCGATGTATCTCTGGCTACTCCTATTATTTCACCCAACAGATTGTTTATATTGGTATAATAGTTTCCCCACTGTACACCGTCTATCCCATCCCGATTTTCAAGCTTTTCCAAAGTCAGCTTGAAATAACGGTTCTTTTCCTCCAGTTTTACCGTAGCCACAGAACCGTTTTCATATTCCAAACGATATTTACCATGGCTGAAACTGGCTTTTTCCGGATAATAATAGCGCTTTAACTGACTATTGTAAAGTGCTAACAACGGTGAGGGCTGGTCTGTCGGACTAAAGTTCCGATTTTCTTTTGTCCGGTCCCACATCCCTACAATATATCCTTTGGAATTGATATCTACCCGAAAATAATCAGTATTAAAAGTTCGTATTCCATCCAAACTACAACTTCCTAGCATACATACAAATAATGCATACGTCAATATATGTTTTTTCATAATATTCCTTACTTTAATCAATATAATTAATTTTTGTTCTTTCAAATTCAAAATGAGTTATCATCTTTTTTCTTTATTTCAAAAATCCCCGAGCCATAATAATCATCAATATTTCAGCTTTTATTTTCCCCATTTCTCATTGGGAATTGCCGCCATATCCAATTCCAACAGGCCTCCTTTCATAATATCCTTATAATCCAGATAACACTTTGAATACTGTTTCCCATTCAAACGGGCAGACTGGATATATACATTCTCAGATGAATTATGATAAGTCTTGATAACGAATGTTTTATTATTCCCTACCTGAATGCTTACCTCATCGAACAACGGACTGGTTATTTCATAACGGGTATCACCCGGACAGATAGGATATAATCCACAAGCAGATAAAACATACCATGCAGACATCTGACCTACATCTTCGTTACCGACCAAGCCTTCCACACTGTTATGGTAAGCATTATCGCAGATGAAACGTGAACATTTCTGAGTTTTCCAGGGTTCTCCCAAACGGTTATATAGATAAGGGATATGGTGCACAGGCTCATTTGCATGATTGTAATATGCATTCCATAAGAAATCAACCGGAGTTTTTGCAAACAGGGTATCCAGATCAGCAACCACCTGTTCTATTCCTCCCATCAGTTCCACCATACCCTGTATGTCATGAGGGACAAACCACCTCTGTTGATACTCATTACATTCCGTACAACCATAACCCTCCTGTAATATTCCCTTTGCAGGCCAAGCCTCGAATGAGCCATCGGCTTCTCTCGGACGGAAACAATGTTTTTCTGTATCATATAGGTTGCGATAGGATTGGGACAACTTTGCGTAATATTCGGCATCCTCATGCTTTCCCATAGCTTCTGCCAATCGGGACATGCACCACTCCGTATAGGCATATTCCAGGGTCTTGGAGATACTTGACGGATTGAGAGAGTATCCCAATGCAGAATTACCGAACATTTTAGAGGTTTTGTCTGCATACGCATAAGCCTTATCCATATTCAATTGACAAATATCCTTAGCATAAGCATCAGCCAAAACAGCAATGGCAGGATTACCCAACATACATCCACTGTAAGCATTCAAGAACTCCCATCTTTCATAATAACCATTGCCACTTTCCTCTGCCATAGTCGTCAAAGACCATAACAAATCATTCACTAAAGAAGGGTTGATTATAGTCTGCAGAGGCATCTGGCTACGGAACACATCCCAGCCACTGAATATAGTTCTTTTGGTAAACCTGTCAGATTCATGTACTTTGCCATCTGCACCTACATATTTACCATCTACATCAGCAAAAATCCGGGGATCAATCATTGTATGATACAAGGCGGTGTAGAAAATCCATTTCTGTTCCTCACTACCTCCACGAACCTTTATCTTCGACAAGGCCACCTCCCACTGATTCCGTGCCTGCTCCCGTATCTTTTCAAAATTCCAGTCAGCAATCTCTTTTTTCAGATTCATTTCTGCACCCGACTCGCTGACGTACGAAATCCCGGACTTGAACAATACCTTTTCATCGGCTTCCGTATCAAATTCCATAAAGAAACCAATATGCTTCCCTTGAAATTCCCTTACATTCCGTACAATCCTAGCTTGAGAAGTGAGTTCTTGAAATTCTTTACTTTCAATAAATTCACGTTTGCGCGATTGCCCCTCCGGCACAGTAACTTCCCAAAAGCCGAAATCTTTCAAGGGCTTTGAAAACTGGGTGTAAAAATATACCGTATAGTTCGCTTTGCCATCTCCATTTCCCCATCCTCCACCTTCAGGGGTACATTCCATACGTCCTTCTATCGTATGCTCATCTATCACTTTCACAGCCTGGAAAGTAGATGTTCCACCTACCCGACGGGCCAAATCAATCTGTATTCTAGCCTGTTTACTCTGCGGATAAGTAAACCGCAACATTCCACTATGGAGAGAAGCCGTCGCTTCAACATTTACCTGATAATCTGTAAGAAATACCTTATAATATCCGGCTGTAGCTTTTTCAGAAGCTTTGTCATAGGCCGAGCGATACCCTTCCACACCATTTTCTTTCCCTGAATTAGTATGCATCTTCCCGACAGTGGGCATAACCAGCAAGTTACCTAAATCACCGTACCAGCCTACCCCACTCATTTGGGTAAACGCGAAACCTTCTATGGTCCGGTGTTCATAGCTATATCCTGACCCATTATCACCTCCAGTTATCGTATTCGGACTGACTTGTACAGCACCGTATGGAACAACTGCACCTGGATATGTTTTACCTAACCCATGATATGCTCCTGCAGCTTGAATATTTGTACTCGCTCCAATAAAAGGATTCACATAATCGGTCGGAATCACTTCTCCACTCTTATCGGAACAGGAACAGAATAACGTTCCAGCTACAAAGAATCCTGCCAACCATCCTTTCATTTTTTCTTTATGTGTCTTCATTGCTAAAAATTCTATTTTAAGATTATTATCAACTATTTCATGGTTCACCGAAAATCATGACAGAACATATTTCCTTCACAAATCAGCTGAAACAACCGGAATATATTATTCAAATTATTCAGATACACATTCGGCATCATGTATCAAGGAGCTTTCATAATCCATCCCGCCCAAATCTATCGGGATGAAAACTCCAATACACCTCCCTGCATGATTTCTTTAACTGAAACAAACGGTTTTTCCAATAATTTCCCGTTCATCCTGACGTGCGTAAGCGGCTGTCCTTTTTTCAAGTCCGGAGCTTTAATTTTCAGAATTTTACCTCCATCCAGATGAACAACGATCTCTTTAAAATGAGGAATACCCAGCGCATACTCACCCGAAGCCGGAGTAACCGGATAAAAGCCCAAAGCACTGAACAGATACCATGCAGACATTTGTCCGCAATCATCATTTCCAGACAAGCCGTCAGGTCTGTTCTGATAATGCTGCTTCATAATTGCAGGAATACGTTTCTGAACCTTATCAAGCCTATCACAGTAGTCATATAAATAGGCAAAATGATGTCCCGGCTCATTATCGTGCCGATAATACCCTTCTTCGAAGTTCCTGTCAAGCTCAGTACAAAACGCTTTTGTTCCTCCCATCAAACTTATCAAATCTGGAACATTCTGCATCACACAAAACCGATAAGTCCATTTGCCTCCTTCCGTAAAACCCTCTTCAGTTTTCCCCCAGCTTCCATCACTTTTTCTTGCCTGAAAAAATCCAGTCCGATAGTTAAATAGATTGAGGTAGTTTCTGGAACTCCTCATCAAGACCTTATAATCATCCTCGTGTTGAAGCTCCTTGGCCATCTGTGCTATACAATAATCATCCAATGCAAATTCCATCGTACGTGAAACAGATTCATTAGTTTTATCGGAAGCTACATAACCCAATTGCAGATATTCTGTCAATCCACCTCTCGCTTCATAGTCTCCATTCCAATAGTGACGGTCTCCCCACCTGTAATCACCGCGAGGTGCACAGAATGCATCTTTCCTTACAGCCTCATAGGCTTTCTCTACATCATAACCCCTAAATCCATTGACAAAGGCGTCGGCTATGACCGCATCCGCATGCGTACCTATCATGATATTGGTGTAAGTCGGGTTAGGCCATTTAGGTAACCAGCCGCCTTCCTGATACATTTGTATTAATGATGTAATCATATCGTTAATCCGACCGGGTTGGGTCAATTGAAGCCAAGGATGTTGTGCTCTAAAGGTATCCCATAAGGAATAGGCATTATAAGATACTCCCTCATGTACCCGATCATCGAACGGACTGTAATAACGTCCATATTCAGAAAATTCCCTGGGATATTGCATTGTACGGAAAAAGGCTGTATAGAAAATATCCAAATCTTCATCAGAAGCCTCTTTGACCGATATCTTGTCCAAATTCTTTTCCCACACCTCTTTCACCTTCTCTTTTATCTGCTCAAAATTCAATGTATCGGGCATTTCTTCATTCAGATTATATGCAGCTTGGCTATAATCAATAAATGAAGAACCTATCCTCACTTCCACACTTCTTATATTATCCTCAAATTCTATGTATCCACCCGCATGCGAACCTTCTTCAGAACATTTGTCTTTAAAAACGTCATCATTATTCCATGTACCATATCCGGCAAAAGGTTCGGAGAACCTCAAGACATAACAACCTTTAAAATTATACAGTCTGGGGCCTAAATGACTATCATGCCGTTCCTTATTATAGATTCTTATTTCCTGCCGTTCAGGGAGAATCTGAATGCCTCCTCCATCTTTCTCTCTAGACGCTTCCAAGAACAACAGGGCTTTTCCATTGCTCGGATAAGTTACTTTAAAAAAAGCACAACGGGAAGTTGCCGTAAATTCAGTACCAACTTCATTTCCTTTTGCATCAGTATAGTTAACTTTGTAATAATAAGGTGTTGCCGTTTCTTGGGAATGATTCAGTACTACAGAACGTACTTCGGGTTGTATTTGTATCTCTCCTACTTGTGGCATCAAGGTAAAAAATCCATAATCTCCCATCCAGACTGCCGGCTGGTGAGTAGCCATGAAACCGATTAACCTGTTATCATCATAGTGATAACAAGTTCTGGAGATTCCATTTACACGGGTAGCCGCACACCATTGTGTCATTCCAAAAGGTTCACTGACAGCCGGGATGGTTCCACCATACTCTGTACTATGTTTCCCAGTACTTCCTATAAACATATTGACATGCTCTAAAACACTTTGCGCTCCAACAGACATAACCTTTACAAGAAAAAGGAAACATAAAAATCCAGACTTGACCATGTTTTTCATATTGAACGTTTTTTAATAATAATCACCTAAAATTTATTCGGGATAAGAATCATGCAGTTCTAAAATCCCAACCCGTATGCTTTTATACATAAGTAGGTTCAAACCGGATACACACACAAGCCCAACCAGAAAAAATGTCTAAATCCTAAGAATCTGTTTACATGTTATTGGGAAATTATTTGAAGGTCCGTGTAGCTAAGTTTCTTTTCGGCCTGTTTCAAGAAGAGATATCGGTAATAACAGCAGTGCTGAATTCTTCATTCAGAGTCGGCGAACGAAGAATGGTCAATGGAAAACCTGGGAATGAAGCCTGTTGGAGTTGCCTTTATATATCAGAGCAGACAATTAAGCCGGTCTGATAGAAAAATGAAAGAAAATAGGAGCTGAAATAAAAGAAAAGTCTTATTAATGTTTCCATTTACAAATAGTCACTTCGAAAAGTTACAGTTTGCAATCATAACCTTAAAAAGGGGGTGTATCATCACTCCATACAGAGTTTGATACACCCCCTTCTTTCGTCCTTTAGGATGTCCGATCTTAAATCATAAATTCATGCCTTCAAAAATTGAGTTCCGACATGTCCTCTGATTCTTAAATGGAAACCTATTACAAAGCCTTTAGCTCTTATTTATAAATCATCCCCTTTCATTTCAAAACGAAGTTCACCGCCCTGCTGTACTTCCTCGAACGTAATGTACGTACGGTCCAGAAGCTGCCCGTTCAGATAAACCTTATCTACATAAATGTTCTCATCCGACAGGTTGTCTGCCCGGATAACCAGTTTCTTGCCCGAAGCCAGTCTGATTACAGCCTTCCGGAACAAGGGCGCACCCAACTCATATTGTCCGGAAGCCGGATTCATCGGATAGAAGCCTAACGAACTAAAAACATACCAGGCACTCATCTGTCCAGTATCTTCATTGCCGCAAATACCTGCCGGAGTGTTGTCATAGAGAGTGGTCAACACTTGGTTGACATACTTCTGTGTCTTGTCAGGACGACCTACCCGATTATACATATATATGGTATGATGCCCCGGCTCATTTCCATGTGCATACTGCCCAATCAGTCCGGTAATATCCCCGGAAACATTGTCTCCCCGCAATTCGGAAGACATACTGAAAAGTGTGTCCAATCGAGCCTCCAATGCTCTTTTACCGCCCAGCAGACTAGCCAGTCCTTCTACGTCATGCGGCACAAAAAAAGTCCACTGCCATCCGTTCCCCTCGCAATAATCGTCCCGACGGTGCGAAGAAGCTAACGGATCGAACGGTGTACGCCAACCGCCGTCTTTCGTTCGTCCCCGTGCCAGCAAGGTGACAGGGTCGATGACATTGCGATAGTTGGACGAGCGATTCATGAAGCGAACAGCCTCTTGCTCCGCACCGACAGCCTCGGCAAAACGAGCCAGCGCATAATCATCAAACGCATATTCCAGCGTACGTGCCACCGACTCCATTTCCAGATCGCAAGGCACATAGCCATACTTCTTATAGTTTTCCAGACCGACAAAATAACCCATGGAATAACCGCACGTATCTTTCATGGCCGAAGTTACCATGGCCTCTAAAGCCAACCGGGTGTCAAAGTCTCGCACCCCGTTCAAGTAAGCGTTCGTTATCACCGGCAACGAGTGGATTCCTGTCATTTGATAATTTTCTATGCCCCACAACGTCCATATCGGCAGCTGTCCGGCATATTTATAATGTTCCAGCAACGTCTTGACATAATCATTTGTTACTTCCGGATTCAGCATTGCCAACAGCGGACAAGCCGCCCGAAATGTATCCCAAAGTCCGACCACGCCTCCATAGTAGTCAAAACCATCGGTCTGGTGCACCTGGTAATCCGGTCCTCGGAAACGGTTGTCCACATCCGACATCAGGAACGGATACAGCATGACATTGTGCAACGAGGTATAGAAAAGTTCCTTCTTCTTCGGATCGTCGGTCTCCACCTCTATCTGTCCCAGCACCCGACTCCATGACTCAAAGGCTGCCTGTCTCACCTCTTCGAATGCCTTATCCCGGACTTCCGTCAACAAATTAGCTGCCGCTCCCTCCATGCTTACCGAAGAAAGTGCCGTCTTTACTGTCAACTCTCCACATTCATTCTCAAAAGAAAGTAAAGCTTTTATGTTTCGTCCTTCGGCAAAGGAAGTTTCCGCTATACGACGGTCATCGACATACAAAGCACAAGTTTTGATCGGTGATGAGAAACGGGAATAGAAATATACCTGTTGTCCCGGTGTCCAACCGTTCGAGAAGCGATAACCGCGAATCGTACACGAGTCCACTAGCTCGAATGCAGATATATAGACCGTATCTACATCGTGCTCGGGTTGGATGGTACAGGCACATTCCGAACCATAGTTCAAATCTACCACTACCGGTATCACCCCTCCGGAAGTATACCGATATCGCTGGATTCCGCAACGACGGGAAGCGGTCAGCTCCACCGTCAGCTGCTTGTTATACAGATTGACCGAATAGTATCCCGGTTCCGCCTTTTCTTCCTGGTGAGACAATGCCGCCTGGTATTGCTTGGAATACAATCTGTCACCGTCCACTGCCTCATTCAGAGGTAACGGCATAAACAGGATATCCAAGAAATCGGCACATCCACCCCCACTTTTATGCAGGTGACTGAATCCCAGCACAGAGGAGTCATCATAATGATATCCGGAGCCGCAAGACCGCGTGTCCGCACCGATTTGCATCATACCGAACGGCACGGAAGCGACCGGAGTAACTCTACCATCCGAAGCCGTACCAATCCATTTATTGACATAACGATTATTTGAATGACCGGTTTCTTTGCATCCTGTTACCAACAAAACACAAACGATTCCACCAATCAGTAATAGCAATAACTTTCTCATATCCATCTCCTTATTTCATCCTATACTCTATTCTTCTATCAGATACCAGGAAATGCCCTGCGCCTTTATCGAGACCGGCAGCAGTAATTCACCTTTCTGGTTCAACGAAAAGTTCTGCCTGCTTCCGTCTGAAGAGGTAACTGTAGCCTTATCCTTCAAGCCCGTATAATACAGCGGCAGACGCATCTCTTTCGTGATATCCCTGTCGGTCGGATTGAACACAACCACCATCCCTTTATGACGGATGAAAGGATTCACGTGCATCATGCAGTCCAGGTCGCGACCGGTCGGACGGCTGACATGAATAATATCGGAAGTCAATATGTCGCGGTATTCCTTAAACCAATTGATACAACGAGACACCATCTGCTTCGTTTCCGGCGTATCATACAAGCGATTTCCGCGGATAGTCAGGTGGCATCCGCTTCCCAGAAACTGCATCAGCTGCGCTTCATAGCGGTCTAAATTGTCACATAAAGGCTCTAACCCTACACGCGGATCATTTGTATAGAAGCCGACCAGCTGCAAAGTCATCCATCCCATCGTCGGGATCTTATGCCAGGTTCCGTCATAGATATACTGTCGGCCCAACAAGAGTTGCTGTTGCGGAGTCAGGTTGGCACTGGCTTCACGGTATCCCATTCCAGTAGCGTTTTGTCCGTTGAGGAAATACCAGTCCGGAATAGGGACGTACATTCCTCTACGTTTCAGTTCATGAATGACCTCTACCTGCGTCTTCCATTGCTGCCACTGCGAATCTTCCAACCGCATATGATGCGGATGAACCGTAGAGGCACACGGGTCGCCGTGATACGGACCGTCCATATTATACGTCATGAATCCAGTTTTATCGAAGAACTCCCACATCTTCGGATAATAAGTGTCTTTCCACCCGCTGGCAATGCAGACACTCTGCCCGAAAAGGCTACCCGGCTTGCCGGTCTCCGGATGGATACAATCCACCTCAGCTCCTCGTCCGCGAGAGGCCACCTGCAATTCGTAACCACCCATCACGATACCACGCTCTTTGGCGTATGTAGCCACCCTTCGCCACAACTGTACATAAGTAGAATCCAGGTTATCATGGCTGATGCCCGGCCATGCCATAATATCCAACTGCTCGAGGCCCAGTTCCGCCATCTGGTCGATAAACCCTTTCAGCTTCGCTTCATCGTGCGAAGTGATGCCTCCGGCAATCAGTGACTCGGTGGTCTGCGGAGCCAACTTCTTATACATCCGACGATGGCCGAGTGACTGCCGCTCACGGTCATCGCTATCCTGCAACAATTCGAAGGTAATGTACGATTTGAAGGGAGCCTCCCGGTCAACTTTCGTATAAGGTCCCATCGGCAGTTTGCTCAACAACAAATTATGATGTGGGAAACCCAGGAACTTGTCCTCTGCCTGATTATGGCTGGCCCAGGTATTATAGTCTTTGTCGACCGTCCATTTGGTTGTAGAACCACCCACGTGATAAGGTTTGGGAGTACCGGCATAATGCATCAACGCACTACCCTCCAGATCCGCATTGACCAACGCAAAGGAGAAATCACTCTCCACATGCAGACGTTTCACCTGATCCTGGTTGACAGCCAGTACCTCACACTCCATATCGTTCAACAACACTTCCTTTTCGCCTTCATTAATCACCTCTATCCATTTGGCGATTACAGGCAAGCCCTGATAGATTTCATAGTTGACCTTCACCTGCATATCTTTCACATCCACCATGCTTTCGGTCGGTACAAAAGTCATCTCCATGCGCAGGCCCTTGGCAGGCCAGTCTGCCGGAACGGCATTATACTTCGGTGTCCACGGATAGCGCATCAGCGGAAGCCCGGTTTCCACTTTCGCCAGTGTAAACGCCAAGTCGGATGCCTCCATTTCCGTATACCAACTATCCAACAGATAAGACAATTCCGGCTGTCCTTTCAATCCGCCGACTTCATACCATACGCTGTCAATACAAACACGTGCTTCCGGCTTCACCGCCCGCAAATACTCGGCCCCATTCGAAAGATTCTTATATCCTACACAGGCAATATTCTCGCCGACATAAAAAGTACGTGAAATCAACCCGTTATTCAACTGGAAACTGGATGTTACCCCATCTTCCGACTGCTGTACATACAAACAGGCCGGTTCCTCTATCTGACTGATCAGCCAGTCCTTTTCCTGACAGACAGCGGGAAGCTCCGCTACGACCTTCTTGCCCTCACCCGCCTGTTCCAGTTGTTGCACCAAGGCACGGCGTTCGGCCAAGCGTTGCTTACCGGTCTCTTTGAGCTTTTTATAATCCAGCAGGAAATCAGACTCCGGATCAAACTTACCCGTAGCAAACGTACTGTACCTTACCTCATAGACTTCGCCGTAAAAAGCCTCTTTTCCATCTTCCGAAACAGCGATGGAGAAATGCGGTGCCAAGGTTTTAGTCGGTTTGAATGTCCCGGTCTTCTTCCCATTCATCCAGACAGAACCTTTTCCATCTTCCACCACCATGGCCAGATGCGTCCAGGCGTTATGAGACACCTCCCCGACTTCTACCCGTCCCGAACCGCCGGAGATAAGATACCAATGCCCTTTCTGATGAACAAACACATATCCTTCTTTAGCTGTCCCATTGGAAAGTAGCACCTGTGCCTGCTGATTTTCTTTTTCACTCAATTGGGTATTCAGCCTGGGCTTAACCCATACTTCCAATACCTGATTGTCGGTTGGAATACCTACGGCTGATGCCTGTTTATATCCGTCGCCATCGCCGTTAAACAGGATTCCGCCTTCACCTTTCATCTTCTTGTCGCCGGGTGCATCGGCATAGAAGACAGGTCGCCCCACCGCCACCAGCGAGCCTTTTCCCGTCACCGGTTCCAACCGCTCCGGAGCCACAGCATAGGTGACATTCCCTGATTTTCCAAAGTTATAATGTACAATAGGTTTTACTTTCGCTTCCGCCAACAAGCAGGATGTCGTCAATACCGCCAATACGGTTATCTGTTTCCATTTCATAGATTCTTCTATTTTTAAAGTTTAGATTCAAATTCAATACTTAGCATTCGTTTATATGCGTACACATCTGTACCCCATCGGGCAATGTCACGCTGTGGCCTTTTGAAACTAAAAGACAAAGGTCAGTGTTCCACCCTTTTCAAGCGCAGCATGGCGGAGGCAGAAATCCTTCAACTCCACCCCGTTTAACAAGACCTTCTTGGCATCCTTGTTCCGCTTCTTCCTGTTCTTCGCGGTAATTACCAAATCCCGTCCTTCGGGCAAATGCAAAACCACCTTATCGAACAAAGGAGCAACCAGCTCGTACTCGTCACTGCCAATCACCAAGGGGAACAACCCCATCGCACTGAAAGCATACCACGCACTCATCGTACCGTCATCTTCATCCATCTCTGGCATGTAACCCTCAGGATGGTTACGGAAAGCACGCCCGACGTAAGGAGTAGTAAACTCAGCATTACCGCCATAGAGATGCACCATCTTATCGTCTGTCAGCAGGCGGTACACAATATCGCGGGTCAAATCCGGCCTACCCAGTTTATTGAATATATAAGGGACATGTATGTCCGGTTCGTTCCCCTGGTTATACAACGAATGGTTGAAGAAATAGGAAAGTTGCTCTACCAATTTCTCCTCGCCCACCCATTCCTTCATCTTATCCAAATAGAATGGGGCAGCCCATCGATATTGCCAGGCAGTTCCCTGATACATTCCGTTTCCTCCCATCTTGGCATAATCCGGCGTGATGTTCATGAATTCTTTTTTCCAGGTCTGTTCGAACAGTTGTTCGGCCAAGGCTTTATACTTCTGTTCATCTTCCGTCTGTCCCACAATAGCGGCTATTTGCGACAAAGTCCACAAGTCAGTTACTGCTTCCATCTGCTGGTCGGGCGATTTGGGTTTCAGAGCATCCACCTCTTCTTTCATTGCCTGATAGGCTATACTGAAATCAATACCTTTCACACCGCGATGATAACAGTCCAATAAGACGGTTGCCGTATGTTCAGTTCGCACCGAGGGGGTCGGCTCGAAAGAGGTACTCCAGGCTTCCTTGCCGTTGCGATATAGTAGCAACAGAGAATGGGCAATATCCGGCATCCTGTCCGGCACCAGCAGATTCAACAGCGTGAACTTGGCCCTGAACGTATCCCAGATAGACCATGAACTATAAAAGGTCTTATTGTCAGCCAAATGCAGATTACCGTCCGTCGCACGATAGAATTCTCCCGAACGAGCTACTTCATGAGGACTCAGACTGGCACGATACAATGAAGTATAGAAAAGGATACGTTCCTCATCAGTCCCTCCTTCCACCTCTATCCGTGACAAGACTTCATTCCATTTATCGGATGCCGTTCTACGGAATTGGTAAAAATCGTTCCTCAATGATTCTTTTACCTCCCACGAGGCTTCCATTGGAGAAACAGAAGAGAGGGCAATACGTACCTCTACCCCTTCCACATTATCAAACGAAAGCTTTCCTTTACCCTTCTCTAACGGTGTATAAATAAAAGGTATATCAGTGTATAGACTGAATGCCAATTGGTAAGCACCGACTCCACAAGTATTTCCACCCTGTATGACACCCTGTATTTCATTATCCGACACTTTTTTATACTGTGCCGACGCTCCTGAAAAGGAAGAAAAGAAATCAACGTAAAGTGCCTGCTCCTTTTTCTTCCGGTCAAAATGGTATTTCTCCACGGCCATACGTTCCGTAGCTGTCAGACAGACTGTTGTTCCATCATCAAATGCTACCGAATAATAACCGGGAGAAGCTGTTTCCGTTTCCGGGATCCGCTTCCACTCCTGTTCATAGGCAACCGGCCGAATACTGAGATTGCCTCCACAACCACCACATCCCACTCCTGACAGGCGGTTGACGGAAATGCCGGATGTCCTTGTCTCGGCATAATCATACCCAGCATGCTGTCTGGGTGAACTATCCGGTCCGACCGCCACCATACCGAAAGGTACCGTAGCAGCTGGCGATACCTGTCCGTGATCGCCAGATGTTCCCATAAATAAATTTACCAAGTCAGTATACAACTGTTGTCCGTATACTGACTTGTCTCCAGCAATTAGCCAAAGACATACCAATCCTAATAACTTAATTCGAAAAGCCATTACGAATACTATTTTAATACTTATGAATGTCCGCAAGTTGCCAATCAATAAATTCGATGTTTAAAGTTCGCCCTATA
>ERZ780208.624-NODE-624-length-34005-cov-8.524624_pt1 | contig 34005 bp, 31 predicted proteins | sample MGYA00511167_ERZ780208 | MGnify/ENA primary metagenome ERZ780208 (study PRJEB29588, sample SAMEA2159202) | human gut metagenome | biome: human gut; feature: human-associated habitat; material: faeces | place: Denmark | collected 2008/2010 ...
TTGAGATCTGAAGATGCTTATAACATTATTCTTGAATCAATTCAAAACAGTTTCTAAATATAATTACTGAATTTTTGAAGAAATATGATGCAATCGGTATGCGGGAAGCAGCTGGTGCCAGATATATAGAAGGTATATATAAGAGGCCTGTTGCAACCGTACTAGATCCGACATTATTACTTGATTCAAATGGATATGATAAACTAATCAATAATAAGCCTTTAATAAAAGGTGAATACATTTTTATATATTCACCACGATTCAATGAGCGTGTATATGAAATGGCATATAAATTAGGTAAAAAGTATAACCAAAAGGTTGTCCTTTCACAAGGGCTTAGAACAAAGGAGGAAATGTTGAAATGGGGTAGAAAATTAAAAATATATGCAGCAGTCGGTCCTAAGGAATTTCTTAATTTGTGTAAGAATGCTTCTATTATTTGTTGCGATTCTTTTCATGCGGTAGTCTTTTCTATTCTTTTCAAAAAATGTTTTTTCGTTTTTGATGGAATGAGGGACAATCGCATTTCCAATCTGTTACAGATAACGAATTTGCAGGATCGAAGTTTTACTTTATCTGATGATTATTTAACAGCTCCATCGCATATAGATTACACAAATGCTCTTAATCGTTTGGATACTGAACGTCAGGAAAGCTTGGATTGGTTGAAAATAAATCTCAATAATTAATTTTATTTATATGTGAAATGTTGCTATATATATAATTTTCTGGTAAAGAAGTAGCTCTATGAAACATGCCTTTCTTATAATCGCTCACAACGAGTTAAGAATATTGAATATACTCTTGACTATGTTAGATGATTCAAGAAACGATATCTATCTTCATTTAGATAAAAAATGGAAGTTAAATATTCAAGAATTGCATCATCCCCAAAAGGCAAAATTATTCTTAGCAAAGAAAAGAATGGACATTCGATGGGGAGATATTTCTTCTATAAAACTTGAATTTAAATTATTTCGAATGGCGTACGCCAATGGCCCTTACCTATATTATCATTTGCTCTCTGGTGCAGACTTGCCTATCAAGTCACAAAATTACATTCATGAATTCTTTCAAAAGAACTATGGAAAAGAATTTGTCGGTTTCGCCCAAGGTGAAGAGAATAGAATTGACAGCTATAATAAAGTAATGAAATTTCATTTATTCTCAAGACACTTTCAGAGTTCTAACAAATTACTGGTGCATGGCCGAGTTTGGCTAGAATATATATTAAATAAGATTCTTACAAGAAATTCTTCTGTAACTTTTAAAAAAGGAGCAAATTGGGTTAGCATTACTAATGAATGTTGCAAATATGTATTGAGTAAGGAGAAACATATATTAAAAAGATTTAAATATACAAAATGTGGTGATGAGATTTTTCTTCAAACTATAGTCTATAATTCTCCATTTTATGAAAGATGCTACAATGTATCCGATGAGTATATAGGCAATCAGAGGGAAATAGATTGGAATAGAGGTTATCCGTATAATTGGACGATAAAAGATAAAGAGTACCTATTATACAGCAATAAACTTTTTGCAAGAAAAATTATAGAAAAGAACATAGATTTAGCTTTATACATACAAAAAATGTCCTCCAATAACTGACTAACATGGATTCACAGATTTCAATCATAATCCCAATATACAATGCTGAGAAATATATAAAAAGATGTGTATCATCGGTAATTGATCAATCTTATGATAAACTTGAGATATTATTAGTTAATGATGGTTCAACTGACAATAGCTTAAATATTTGTGAAGCATTTGCCGCCAAAGATAATCGTATAAAGGTTATTTCTCAGAACAATGGAGGAGTCTCAAAGGCCAGAAATACAGGCCTTCGTTTAGCCAAAGGCGAATATGTGATGTTCCTTGACAGTGATGACTATATGTTGCCTGACATGTGTAAAACGATGTTGGATGTTTTACATAGTAAACAAGCAGATTGTGTGATTTGTGGTATTCAAGAGCCGGAAGGTGGGCTGTGGTGTCCGCAGAGAAATATAGATTATTCAGCATTGACAGATTTCAAAAGAGATTTCATTTATCAGCTAAATACAGAATTACTGAGTCCGTGTTGGAATAAAATCTTTAAGAGACAGCTTATTACCAATCTGTTTAATGAGGAGATTTCTTTTGGTGAAGATTTAATTTTCGATTTAGAATATTTAAACAACTGCTCTCGACTGTCGTTTATTACCACTCCTTTAGTGTATCATGAGAAACAAGTTGCAGGTTCGTTAGTAACAAAGACAGGCTTGCAAAGACTGATGGATATAGAGAAAATACATCAAGTTATTATGCAGTTTGCAGAAGAAAATATCTCTCAAGATTTGCATAAAAAATATATAAGAGATCTGACGGTTTATATTCGTTTCATTTTCTTGGATAAACGAAATACTTTTAGTGATAAAAAGAAAATCTTAAAAAAATGGATACAAGGGGCATATTTGAATTACATGCCTGTAATGAATATAAAGACATGCTTATCAAACAGACTTTTGTTACTTTTCTTAAAATACAGATGCTGGTCTTTGGCAAATATATTGGTAAATAGATAAATGTAGAATATAGCATGGGAGATATTTATTTTATTTGGTCTATTCTATACTGTGATCACCCTACATAGATTGTCTTTAGAAAATTGAAATAATTTTATTACTCATGGAATATACAGCCGTTATACGAACTTTGGGTAAAGGTGGGGACTACTATCAGAAGACATTAGATTCTCTAATCCTTCAGTCAATACCCCCCTCAGCTATCATCGTCTATATTGCTGAAGGTTATGCTTTACCGGCTGAGACTGTTTACCAAGAGCAGTATGTTTACGTGAAGAAAGGAATGGTAGCCCAACGGGCTTTACAATATACGGAAGTAAAAACAGAATATATTCTTTTTTTAGATGATGATGTTTACTTACCTCCCACAGGTGTTGAAACTTTATACCATGAGTTTCAGCAATATAAAGGAGATGTAATATCTCCGTATGTATTTTATAATCATAAGAAGTCTATAAAAGATAAAATCAGACTGGCTGTCTTTGGACGTGAATTCTGCCGTCTGTTTGGAAACAGATGGGGATTTAAGGTATTGTCTACAGCCGGTTTTTCATATATAAATAACCCGAAAAAAGCGGTCTATGAATCTCAAACAAATGCAGGGCCATGTTTTTTATGCAGAAAAGAAGATTTCCTGAATATTAAATATGAAGACGAATTATGGTTAGATGAGGCACCGTATGCTTTCCCTGAAGACCAGGTTATGTATTATAAGATGTATCTGAATGGTCTTAAGATTCTTACATCTTATGATTCAGGAATAGTTCATCTTGATGCAGGTTCGTCAACAGGTAATGTTGATAGAACGTGTAAGGTTATTTATTCTGAATATAGAAATAAACTTATTTTTTGGCATCGTTTTATTTATTCCAATGAGAAAAATTATCTTCTGAGATTATGGAAAATAGCATGCATAACATATGTATATGGATTACAGAGTATAAATGCGACTTATAAGCTGTTAAAAGGTAGAAAGGAAGAAGCGCGAGTATTTTTCCTTGGTATAAAGGATGCTTTAATCTTTATTAGAAATAGAAAATAAGACGATGATGAAAGATTTATTGAGAAATTCAATATTATGGAATAAAGTCAGAAGACATAAAATTCTGAAGAAACATCAAGACGTGTCGGATTTTTGGACTCCTATAATAGAAAATTATTATAAAGGAACATTACCATTATTTCAAATAAAGAAGAAAAAAGATATAACAGATGAAAAAATAATATGGCAATATTGGGGACAAGGAATAAGTTCTAAAAATTTGCCAGATATAGTCAGAATTTGTTTCGCTTCTGTTGATAAGTTTAAGTCAGGCTATAAAGTTATCAGAATAACTGATCAGACTATCAGTGAATATGTAGAATTTCCTTCTGAAGTTTTAGATAAATTAAAAAATGGAGTTTTTACAAGAACAGCTTTTTCTGATTTACTAAGATTGGCTTTATTATGTTTATATGGTGGAGTTTGGTTAGATGCCACAATATTTCTTACAGAAACAATACCCGATAAATATGCCAATATGGATTTCTTTATGTTTCAACGTTCGAGTGATATTAAGAATCCAAAATTTTGGGAAAATATATATGCATACTATTGGGGATGGTATCCTGGTTTCAAAATAAACATGCTTAGTTCTGTCATTTTCTCTCATCCAAATAATAAATTAATAACAGATTTATGCAATATTATGTTATATCTATGGGTAAAAGAAGAACATTATCCTGATTATTTTGCCTTCCAGATACTGTATGATAATTTAATTAAAGGACCACTTCAGAAATATAACTGTCCAATAGTGAGTGATACTATTCCACATTTATTGCAGATGAAGTTAAATGATCACGACATACCATATAGTTATGAAGAAATAATACGGATGACTTCTATTCATAAAATGTGTTATTTTGATGATGAGCATATTCATAATTTAAAGGATTTCGTGAGAACTTATATAAATATAGAAGGTATATAAATGAAACGTAATATCCTTTTTATTATGCCTGCCATGCTAAATGGAGGAGCAGAGAAAGTCCTTATAGACATTCTGAAGCATTTTGATAACACTAAATATAATGTGTCTCTATTGCTCGAATGTAAGGAGGGGCCATATATCAATGATATACCGGATGAAGTGGAACTGATATATCTGCATAAGAAAAATCTGTGGATAGAGAGGCTTTATAGGTATATGATTATGCTGCATTGTAAATGGCTTGTATATCAGATTCTGTGTCGCATACCTTTATCTTGGAGTTTGAAAGGACGCCATTTTGACACCATTGTTTCTTTTATGGAAGGAATGGCAGTAAAAATGCATTCTTATATATCTGATAAGGCAAATAGAAATATATCCTGGGTGCATATTGACTTTAAAAAGAAACATTGGTCTCTAGATTTTTTTAGTAACGAGCAAGAGGAGTATGAATATTACCAAAAGATGGATAAAATAATATTCGTATCGCGGGATGCTAAAGATAGATTTAAGGAGATTTTTAAATTTGATGATAATAAATTAGAGGTTGTCTATAATCTGATTGATTGCGATGAGATTAAGAAGCTTGCTGATTCAAAAAATGTAAAAAAGAATAAATTCACCATTTGCATGATTGGGCGGTTAAATCAGCAAAAACGATATGACCGGGCTATTGAGGCTATAAGCCTGCTTAAGGCTGACCATTATGATTTTGAATTGTGGATTTTAGGTAGCGGTGAGTTAGAGACCGATTTACGTAAAAAGGTACAAGATAGAAATCTCACAAATGTAGTTTCTTTTAAAGGATTTATCAAGCCTGTTTATCCTTATTTAAAAGTTGCTGATTTATTGCTTAATACTTCTGAATCTGAAGGCTATCCCTTAACAATATGCGAAGCCTTATGCTTGGGACGACCTGTCGTTGCAACGAATATTACAGGTGCCAATGAAATTATTTCAGCTTCAGGCGCCGGTACCTTGGTTGATGAAACCCCGGTCAGCATTTATAAAGGTCTTAAACGAATCATGGATGATATGGCTTTAAGAAAAAAATATTCAGAAAAGGCTGTAGAGTATTCACGGTCGTTTAGTGTACAAGAGTCTATGCAACGTATATATAATTTAATCTGATTTATGTGTTGTATCTCTGTAATAGTTCCAGTCTACAATTCAGAAAAAACATTAGTTCGTTGTGTAGATAGCATCTTATCACAGACGTTCTCTGATTTTGAATTGCTGCTTGTTGATGATGGAAGTACAGATTCCTCAGGAAAGATGTGTGATGATTATGCATTAAAGGATAAGCGAGTACATGTCTTTCATAAAAAAAATGGTGGAGTAAGTTCTGCAAGAAATGTAGGATTGGATAATGCCAGTGGTAAATGGGTTACATTTTGTGACTCAGATGATTATGTGAATGGTAATTGGTTGCAGATATATCTGTCTTTTTGTAGTAGGAGTGTAAAACTAGTGATGCAATCTATAAAATATATAGGCGTAGAAATTGCAGAAAAGTTTAATGATAATAAAGAATCTACTATATTAGATTTTATAGAAACATTTTATTCTTCTTCTCTTTTGGGATACTGTTTCAATAAATTATTCCTATTAGATGTCATTAGATTGTATAATGTTCGTTTTAATGAATATTTAAAGTATCGTGAAGATGCAGTCTTTGTTTTTCAATATTTGTTTCATATAGATAAAGTAGCTTATACTGACCAAATTGGATATTATTATATTGTAGAAGATTTCTATACAAAATATTCTGAGGCAGAAACATTTGAACCTTTATACGAAATTTTTTTAATCGTTAATAGATTGTATCTTTCCAATACAGATGAACGCTTATATTATAAATATTATTGTAAAGAGTTGTTTCATGCTTTGTTTGATTCTTTTTTAAAGAATGATATAAATAGCAAGAATAAATTGAAAAGATATCAGCAGTTATTAAATGAAAATAATAATATATTGAAATCCTTATCTCCGAAATATAGCATGATATTGTCCTTTCATACTGATGTTGCTTATGTTATATTAAAATTGATGGCATATATTCGTAGAAAATTGTAACCATAGAATATTGAAGATGAAACATGCATATCTTATAATAGCACATAATGAACTGGAATTATTGAAAAATTTAATTTCAATATTGGATGATGAGAGCAATGATATTTATATTCATTTTGATGCTAAATTGAATAAATTACCAGATCTGTCTGTAAATAAGTCGAAGTTATATATTCTTGAAAAGAGAATAAATGTTTGTTGGGCTGATTTTAGTGTAGTAGAAGCTGAACTTGCTCTATTACGGACTGCGTATTCAAATAATCATTATGCTTATTATCATTTATTGTCAGGTGTGGATCTTCCGTTGAAAAGTCAGGATTACATCCATACATTTTTTGACAAGAATGCAGGAAAAGAATTTATAGATATTTGCTTGTATGATGTTTCATCTGAGATGGAACGAAAGATGATGAGATGGCATTTGTTTCCAAAAGATTTTAAGAATGTTGGAAAGTTTGCTCTTATAACGAGATTGATGCGTGCCACGTTTATTCGCATTCAAGAATGTTTGGGAATAAGAAGAAATAAACATATTAATTTCAGAAAAGGTTCGCAATGGGCGAGCATTACTTCTGATTTTACAGAGTATCTCTTATCAAGAGAAAATATAATAAGAAAAGTATATTCTCACACGTTTTGTCCTGATGAAGTATTTATTCAGACAGAATGTTGGAATTCTAAATTTCGTCAAAAACTATATGACTATTCACCAAATTATAGAGGGCACATGAGGTTAATAGATTGGCGAAGAGGCAATCCTTATGTATGGCGTGATGAGGATTATGATGAGCTGATATATTCAGACAGAATATTTGCAAGAAAGTTCTCATCAAAATATATGGGTATTGTAAGAAAAATAACGGATGCGGTTTGTCATAAAAACTAAATATAATGTATAATCATAAGGTTTCAATTATAGTACCAGTCTATAACGTAAGCCAATATATTGTAAAATGTTTGGATTCAATTTATGGACAGACATATAACAATATTGAACTTATACTTGTGGATGACTGTGGCTCAGATGACAGCATGACTATTGTTCATGATTATTTAGCAAGTCATGTTTCTATAGATGCCCATATTATCTCTCATAAGAAAAACAGAGGCTTGTCTGCTGCCAGAAACTCAGGCATGGAAAAAGCCTCAGGAGAATATGTTTATTTCTTGGATAGTGATGATTATATCACTCTTGATTGTATAGAAGCTTTGGTAAGGCCTTTAAATAATAAAAAATATGATGTGGTAGTTGGTGACTATCAATATTCTAATGGCGAAAATTCTGATTTGAAGTTGCATAATGAAGAATTGTCTGGTCAACAGATTTTAGATTCTTATGCCAATGGGTTATGGTATGTGATGGCATGGAACAAATTATGCCGTAAAGATTTTCTATTGGATAATCACTTGACTTTTGAAGAAGGTTATTTGCATGAAGATGTCATTTGGAGCTTTAAATTAGCATGTAAGGCTCAGTCTATGTACGTCATAAGTAAGGTTACTTATAATTATCTTGTCAGAAGTTCGTCTATTATGACAAGCATGTCCATAGAACATGACGTAACTGTTTATCTGAAGGCTTTTGCCAAAATCATCGATTTTGTTAAAGCTGAAGGAAGACTATTTGGATCGTCTGAATATAAGATAATTGAAGGAAAGAAGTGTGGCATACTGTATTCTTTACTTCAGAAAAAAGAGATTGGTCTGTATAATAAATATTATAAGGCTTTTTATTTGCAGCGATATGTGTCTCCATTAACTGCTTATAGAAAACACATCATCAATTTCTCCTATTTATTAAGAGACCTACACTATTGTATGCCAATGTGTTTGGGACGGCTTTACAAAAGGTTGTTTTTCAATATGTTCTATGCATGGCGTGGAAAGAAAATAGAAGGTGCTATATGGTCATAAAAAATCTGAATTTATGAATTATAATGATAGTTTGATTTCTGTTATTATACCGGTTTATAATGCATCTGACAACTTAAAAAAATGTCTTGATTCTCTTTCTGGACAGAAATATAGAAAACTGGAGTTGTTGTTTATTGATGACTGTTCAACGGACGACAGTGCTGCTGTGATTCTGCATTTTATGAATGATTCTGTCAATGCAGATTTAAAAATGAAATTTTTACAGCATAGCCATAATAGAGGTGTGGCGGCAGCACGTAATACTGGTCTTGATCATGCGACTGGCGAATACATCTATTATTTAGATGCCGATGACTATATTGCTGATAATGCTTTGCAACTCATGCATGACGAGATGAAACAATCAAATGCTGATATAGTGGGATGCGAGTGGTTTTTGTCATTCTCTAAAAATGAACGTTATATGGTTCAGCCTCAGGTCTCAAACGGCAAGGAGTTATTCGTAAAGATGTGTCGGGGAGTAATGCGTTGGAATTTATGGCTTTTTCTTGTTAGAAGATCCTTGTACGAAGTGAATGACATACGTTTTACAGAAGGAATGAATATGGGTGAGGATATGATGGTGATGATGAAATTAGCATTATGTTCTGAAAAAGTTTCGATTTTGAGGATCCCTTTATATCATTATATTCAAACGAAATCTGATTCATTGACGAAAAATTGGGCAAAAGCTTATTTTGAACAGATTACGGCCAATGTACAGATGGTTGAAGATTATCTTAAAATGAATTATCCGGATAATCGGTTTGCTGAAGAATTGAATTTTCTAAAACTGAATATTAAGCTACCCTTGTTGATATCATTGTCTACTGATGACTATAAGAAATGGCAGAAATGGTATCCAGAAGCAAACCGTAGTATTATGAATAATACAGATATTGCTTTCCGTACAAGGATAATTCAGTTAATTACTGCTAAACATCAATATTGGCTTTTGAAATTGTATAATTTACTCGTTGTCAAAGTGGTGTATGGCATAATATACAAATAACGGAAGAGATAGATGACGGAGCCTATTAATTTGATTTAAAGGTATTAAGGGGGAGCCTATATGAAAATATCAAGATTCAGAAAAAAATAAATAATTATGATACAAACTTGCTCTATTATATTGACTATCATTATAACAAGTTTATACTTCTTTCCAGTCGATATCGTTACCGACGTTAATACCAAAATGATTATTGCTGCGTTCGGGTTACTTGTTTTTATGGTGAGGTTAGCACAAAAGAAGATCTTTTTAGAGAAAGATTATCTGATTTTATCGCTATCTGCTGTGTGGGTCTCATTGTGTGGCTTTCTGTCATTGTGGTATAATGATACCATAGACCTGGCTTATTCTACCTATATTGTTTCCATGTGGGTATGGTTGGGAGGTGCATATTTTGTAGTAGAGCTGATCAAATTTATTCATGGAGAAAAAACAGTTTTATTATTAGGTCACTATTTGATTGCAGTTTGTGTGTGTCAGTGTGTTTTGGCATTGGCCATAGATATGAATCCAGTTGTAAAATCATTTGTAGACAGTATTTATTCTGCGGGAGCATATTATGCTGAGCATGATCGTCTTTATGGTATAGGAGCATCTCTTGACGTAGCTGGAAGTCGTTTTTCTGCGGTGTTGGTCATGATTACATTCTTAGGAACTGTATACGGTAAGGAGTTAGAAAAGAAATGGTTGGTATTCTATGTGATATCCTTCTTGATTATAGCTGTAATAGGTAATATGTTGTCACGTACTACAACGGTTGGTGTAATATTATCTTTAGCTTATCTTTTATATTTGGCTTTACGTTCAAGAGGAGAGATGGAAAAGGTCTCAAAGATTAGATTATTAAAATGGATGTTTGTAATGATGTTATTGGGGATTCCCATGGTAGTTTATTATTATAGAACCAATTCGATCATCAATGAAAATATTCGTTTTGCTTTTGAAGGCTTTTTCAGTCTTGTAGAGCAAGGTAAATGGGAAGTTCATTCCAACAATATGTTGCAGAATATGTATGTTTTTCCGGATAATGTGAAGACTTGGATAATAGGGGATGGATATTTTGCCAATCCGATAACGACAGATCCGTATTATACCGGCGAAATGAGAACAGCTTATTATATGGGAACAGACGTAGGATATTTACGTTTTATCTTTTATTTTGGTGTCTTGGGATTGGTCGCTATTATTGGCTTCTTCTTTAATGCTACCAAGTTATGTATAAAACGGTTATCAAGATTTAAATATATGTTTGTTTTGTTTCTACTAGTCAATCTGATAGTATGGTTTAAAGTGGCTACCGACATATTTTTAGTATTTGCTTTGTTTTTATGTGTGAGTGAAGAAAAAGAATCAGAGGAGTATTCATAAAGTTTGATGTGCGGATATGTTTTTATTTGTTGCATGTATTCTATTTTTATACGTAGTAGGTTTTTCTTCTGTTGAAACGGTTGGCATTTCAAAGGATAAATCTGCGGCGTTAAAATCAATCATGGCAATTCTTATAGTGTTGCATCATCTTTCTTTACAGGGAATTCCATTCTTATGGATGTTTCATTCATGGGGAGCACCAATAGTTTCTATATTTTTATTTCTATCAGGATATGGGTTAATGAAAAGTCTATGCTTGAAAGGGAAAATGTATTTGTCTGATTTTTTTAGACATAGACTTTTTAAAAGCATCATAATTCCTTTTTTGGTTGCATGGACTATATATCGAATCTTGAATATGGTAAATGCACCGTGTTTTTCTTTGGAATTGAAAGAACTTATATTTAATGGAATTACAGTACTGCCTCATTCCTGGTTTATATTTGCAATTTTATGTTTCTATATATTCTTTTATGTCAGTTATAGATTTTTGCCTAATAGATTATGCTTTGTGGCATTAATGGCACTATTTATATTATTTGAGGTATGGTGTCAATATAGGCATTATGACAGATGTTGGTATATAAGTGCTTTTAGTTTTCCTACCGGCTTATTCTTTGGGAAATATGAAAGTAATATAATTGAATATTTTAAAAGCAATATGACTTATGCTATTATGATTCCTGCAAATCTTATTATAATTGCTTTATGTGTTTATATGAAAATGGAGCCGGCTTATTTATTTGTGTATATTCTGATACCAATGATTTTTGCTGTTTTGTTGTTGAGAGTAAAAATAGAGAAATTCTTGACTTTTAGAGCGATAAGGTTCTTAAGTACAGTTTCTTTTGAAATTTATTTGTCTCAAGGTATTAGTATGTGCATATTGAGAGGACCGTTTTTTTATCTGAAATCTGATTATATATACGTGATATTAACGCTGTTTCTGACTATAATGATAGCTGTATTCATTAAATTCACAAGAAGGTTGTTAATAGATTTTTGTTCTTGAGCTATGAAACTCATCTATTGCACCCACTCCACATATAACCCCGGAGGTATGGAGCGTGTCCTCCTGAACAAGGTTACTTACCTTTCCCGGATTCCGGGCTGGGAGGTTTCCATTGTTACTACCGACCAGCATCAGAGACCTCCCTTCTATCCGTTTCCTCCCAATGTACGGATGACAGATCTGGGCATAAACTATTCAGACGATAATGAAAAAGGTGCATGGAAAAAGATCACCGGATATCTTCGTAAAAGAAAGGTGCATAAACAGAAACTGACGGCATTACTTCAACAAGAAAAAGCAGATATTGTCATATCCCTCTACCCTTCTGAATCATCTTTCATCCCTTCCATCAAGGATGGCAGCAAGAAGGTTCTGGAATTACATTACTGCAAGTTTTTCCGCTTGCAATACAACCGAAAAGGAATATTAGGATGGATTGATAAATGGCGTACCCGGCAGGACGAACGAATCGTCCGCCGATTCGACAAATTTGTTGTACTGACTAATGAAGACCGGGAATACTGGGGGAAATTACCTAATATGGAAGTCATTCCCAATGCTGCAATGCATGTAAGTGAACATTATTCAGACGTAACGGGAAAGAGGGTAATTGCCGTAGGAAGACTGGATTATCAGAAAGGATTTGACCGTCTGATTGAAGCCTGGCAGCTGATACAGCATTCTAACAAGTTTGCTGACTGGAACCTGGATATTTTCGGACAGGGAGAATGGCAGGAAATGCTTCAACAAATGATTGAAGAAAAAGGATTGCAAAAGTCTGTCCGGATAAACAAACCTACTAAACAAATCGGAAATGAATACATCCAGAGTTCCATGCTGGTGATGAGTTCCAATTATGAAGGATTTCCTATGGTAATGATCGAAGCGATGGCTTGCGGACTGCCGGTCGTTTCATTTGATTTTAAATGTGGTCCGAAAGATATTATCCGACAGGGAGAGAATGGATTACTCGTTCCCAATGGAGACATAGAAAAGCTAGCTCACGCAATGATGGAAGTAATGGAAGATACGGAATATCGGAAAATGCTTTCTCAAAACGCCCGAAAAGTCGTTGCAACTTATTCTGAACAGGCCGTTATGGACAAATGGATGCGCTTGTTCACTGCTTTAACCCATTAATGAAAACGCTTTTACAGATTAATCCGGTTCTGAGAGTCAATACGTCAACCGGACGTATTATGCAGGAAATCGGAGAACTGGCTATGCAACACGGATGGAGAAGCTGCATAGCATACAGCAAAGGACGTGACGGAATCAAGTCATGCCAGTCGGAAGTGATTCCGGTCGGAAATAAATGGAGTACAATCTGGCATGGCTTGGAGACCCGACTGTTTGACCGGCACGGACTGGCTTCGAACGAAGCTACCCGACTATTTGTGAAACAGATTCAGGAGTTGAAACCGGACGTGATTCATATTCACAATATTCACGGCTATTTCCTCAACTATCAGATCTTGTTTGATTTCCTGGCAAAAAGTAATATCCCGGTGATCTGGACTGTTCACGACTGCTGGCTGTATACCGGACACTGTTATTACTACTCGTATGCCGGATGTAACAAATGGCAAACAGGATGTGGACATTGCCCACAAAAGAAGGAGTTTCCTGCAAGCTGGCTAATTGACCGGTCACATCAAAATTATGAAGACAAGAAACAGGCTTTTACTTCCCTACCCCTGGATCAGCTGACCATCGTTCCGGTCTCTGAATGGATCCGGGAAGAAATGCAGCATTCTTTCTTCCGAAACAATCAGTTTCATGTGATTCATAACGGAATCAATACCAATATATTCAATATTTATAATCCGGAACAGGTTAAGCAGAAATATGGATTGAACGGAAAACACATTCTGCTTGGTGTAGCCAGTATCTGGAGCCGGGAAAAAGGATTTGATGATTGTATTCAAATGGCCGACCTTTTACATCCTGATGAAATGCTTGTTTTAGTAGGAGTCCGGCCGGAACAACAGAAAAAACTTAAAAAAAACATGCTGGGCATTCCACGTACGGAAAATATCCACCAGCTGGCAGAACTATATGCTGCAGCTGACGCATTCATCAACCCGACGTGGCAGGACAATTACCCGACCGTCAATCTGGAAGCAATTGCCTGTGGCACACCGGTCGTAACATATCGCACAGGTGGAAGTATTGAAGTCATCACGGATCAGACTGGTTTCATCGTGCCTCAGGGAAATGTGAAAGAAATGCTGGAGGCAGCCCGCCTGATCAGTCAACGGGGAAAGGCTTACTATCAGCAGCCTTGCAGAACATATGCTTTGGAAAACTTCCGGAAAGAAGATCGCTATCAGGATTATCTGGACTTATACGACAAGCTGACAGAAAGGAATCCGTCAGCCAATATTTAAACCATGGAAAACAAACTGAATTTGGACGAGATTGAAAAACTCCCGGCCAAGGAAAGAGCATTGCTGAAAAAACGGCATGCGCTTCACTGTAAATACGAAAAGGCTGTAACATTGTATGCTGACACCACATTGTCAACAAGAATTATAGCCCTACGTTGTGGAGTTACTCCCGGTGCTTTGGGAAATTACTTACGCCGTTACTGGCGGGAACTGGTTCTGCAACGGAATCAGATACCAGTGGAAAGTGAAGACTTGCAGTCGATTAAAATCTATTCAACCGGAAAACAAAACCGTGTGTCTCACGAAAGATACAAAGCAGCAGTAGAGGCTTGCGACATGATGAAATACATCGACTTGAATATTTCACAGGTGGCCCGCAAATTCGGTCTGAATGGTACTGCACTGGCCAATTTCATGAGAATACATTATGAGGAAATTCTTTCCCGGCGACAAAAGATACGTGAACGGCTGGGTATCAATGACAATATTCCCCGGGGGGCACGCCCTTCCTGCGTCCAGCAATACACGGATGCGGTTGAACTTTACCGTACAACGGAAATGACGATACCGGAAATTGCCGAAAAATTCAAAGTCTCCGAAAGTGGCCTGATGCAACATTTACGTTTTTATCACAAAGACGTGCTTCAGCAAAAAAGAGCCATGCGTAAACGGGCGAAAGAAGAAAAGTATAAAAAAAGAGGAGGACTCCTGGGAAACGGACGGAAATATGAACCTTCCGCCCAAACAATCAATAAATACGCAGAAGCACTTACCCTGTACAAAAATACAGTACTGACTCTGAAAGAAATTGCAGATCAGACAGGAGTAACTACGGAAGGATTCCGTTTTTATCTGCATAAATGGCACAAAAATCTGGTACTGGATCATCTGGGAATAACTGACGAGAGCCAAAGTCCGAAAGACTTGAGAAAAGCCAGAAACCGTACCAAACGTACCTCACTCAAATATCAGGATGCAATTAACAGCATCAAACAGAATCCACGTTCCATTGCTCAGGTAGCCAATGAGTTCAACCTGCAACCGGAAAGTTTCCGCCAATACCTGCATAAATACGAACCGGAACTGATCAGTATCGTAGGAATGGGACAGAATGAGCAGGGAAAACGTACGATGTACCGAAGTGAAAAGAAATACAAGAAAGCAATAGAACTGTATCAGACAACGACGGAAGATTTGAAATCCATCGCAACTCGTCTCGGACTGGTATATAACAGCATTGGCGGATATATCCGCAGAAATTATCCGGATGCCATCATTCTGCACAAGAAACTGATACAGGAACAGAAGACGACGTATAAACAATAAGTATTCCAGGCAAATGATCCTCAAGCTATGAAACAAGAAGATCTGAAAATCTTGCAATTGGGAAAATTCTACCCGATCAGAGGCGGTGTAGAAAAAGTAATGTACGACCTGATGCTCGGTCTATCCGCGCGGAAGGTTGATTGTGATATGTTGTGTGCACTGGACAAAGGGGATAGCCAGATTATCCCCCTCAACGAACATGCCAGACTGATTGGAAGTCCTTCATGGGCTAAAATCGCCGCAACAATGATCTCACCGGCTATGATTCTGACCTTAAGAAAAATAAGCCGGAACTATTCGGTAATCCATGTACACCATCCAGACCCCATGGCCTGTCTGGCGTTATATTGCTCGGGTTACAAGGGGAAAGTTGTCCTTCACTGGCACAGCGACATCCAGAAACAGAAAATGCTGCTCAGATTTTACAAGCCGTTGCAGAACTGGTTGCTGAAAAGAGCAGACAAGATTGTAGGAACAACACCGGTATATCTCCAGGAATCACCGTATCTGAAAGAGGTACAGGAGAAAACGGTCTGCCTGCCTATTGGTGTAGAAGCCATGAAACCTTCACCTGAAGCCGTAGAAAGCATTCTTCAGCGTTATCAGGGAAAAAACATTGTTTTCTCACTGGGAAGACTCGTCACCTACAAAGGATACCGGTACCTGATAGAAGCAGCCCGCTATCTGGACGACAGGTATGTCATACTGATCGGAGGAACCGGTGAACTGAAAGATGAACTGGAAAACGAAATAGCAACTCTGGGAGTACAGGACAAAGTGAAACTTTTGGGACGGATCAGCGACGAAGACCTTCCGGCTTATTATGGTGCCTGCAAAGTTTTTTGCCTGAGCAGTATCCAGAAGACCGAAGCGTTCGGCATCGTACAAATTGAAGCCATGTCATGCAGCAAACCTTTGATAGCCACCCGCATTCCTCAGTCTGGGGTTTCCTGGGTCAATGCACATGGAGAGTCCGGCCTGAACGTAGCTCCTGAAAATGCCCGTGAACTGGCAGAAGCGATTCAGACTCTGACTCACGATGAAAACACTTATCGGAAATATGCAGAGAATGCCGGAAAACGTTTTCAAAATCTATTTACTCAGAAAAAAATGATTGATCAATGTCTCAAAATCTATGAAAGCCTATGAATAATACCAAACTAAAAATCATGTCTATGTCAGAAGCCGAAATGATCAAAGACAACAAAAAATGTCGGGATATGATGTCGCCAGCCATCAACCGCATCAAACGGGGACTGGATATTTTGGGAAGTATTACAGGAATGATTGTTTTTTCACCGCTTTTCCTTCTCATTTATCTGGTCATAAAAATAGAGAATGGCGGTAAGGTTATTTTCAGCCAGGAACGGATCGGATATCAGGGTAAACCCTTCATCCTCTATAAATTTCGTTCGATGAAAGAATCGGCTGAAGCTGACGGAAAACCAGCTCTCTGCTGCCAGGGAGACAAACGCCTGACACGGGTCGGACGTTTCCTGCGTGAACACCATCTGGACGAACTGCCCCAACTCTGGAATGTCCTCAAAGGGGATATGAGTTTTGTCGGTCCCCGTCCGGAACGGAAATATTTTGTAGAACAGATCAAGGCGATCAATCCTGATTACGAATTGCTTTATCAATTGCGTCCGGGACTGTTTTCGCCTGCAACCCTCTACAACGGATATACCGACAACATGGAAAAGATGTTACGGCGGCTAAGAATGGATCTTGACTACCTGGCCCATCATACCTTATGGCTGGATACGAAGATCATTTTTCTGACCGTTCTGTCCATCCTCTCCGGAAAAAAGTTTTGAACCTGTCCCGAAAGGGAACCTACCAACAAAAACCAGACAAAGATGAAACCTAAATCCAACCTGCGACTTCGCAAAATCGGACGGCAATACATGATCGTAAACACCCGTCAGGAGAATGTTGACTTGTCCGATGTTTTCACACTGAACGAAACAGCTGCCGGGTTATGGCAGCAGATGATTCAAGGAACAACTGTTCCGGAAGAACTGGCTGACTGGCTGTGCGAAATATATGAAGTCGACCGTGAAACAGCACTTCAAGATGTAAAAAAACAATTGGCTCAATGGAAAGCGTACGGACTGATCGATTAGAAGACACCGAGGTCCTGTTCATACTGGTGCGTGCCGGACTTTGGGAGAAAGTTCCTGAAAATCTTTCCCTGTTTCCCAGATCATCAGAAAGCTGGGAAAGGATTTTCAACCTGGCACAGCGTCAGACAGTCACCGGCCTCGTCTATCAGGGATTGTGCCAACTTCCGGACGAACTGCTTCCACCCGAACAGCAACTGCTTCATTGGGTGGCAACCATTGACCGGATCGAAAGAGCCAATCTCAGGATGAACCGGGTACTGACCGAACTTTACGAGCTGTTTCACACCAACGGCCTGCATCCCGTTCTGCAGAAAGGACAAGGAATCGCCCGTTTTTACGAAAAACCGCTGCTGCGGGAATGTGGGGATATTGACTTTTACTTTTCCGACAAGGAAGAAAGCCGTCAGGCTGCTTCACTGGTCAGCCAGACGGGATGCCGTATTTCTCCCAAAGCCGATGACAGTCTCTGCTATTATTGGAAAGGAGTCAACGTAGAACATCATACGCGTCTGACCGACCTGCGCAGTCCGTTCATTCGAAAATACTTGTATAAACAGGAACAGGATCCCGCCAATCTGACAAGCTTCAGACTACCGGGAAACCCAACCGAGATAACCATTCCCTCTCCTTTGCTGAATCTGGTTCTGCTCAATACGCACATCATGAAGCATGCTTTCGGATGGGGAATCGGTCTGCGTCAGCTATGCGACCTGGCACGTGCCTATCATTGCCTGCAAACGGAAACTGACGGCAAGGCCCTGTATGACCTCTGCCGTAAAGCAGGAATCATCCGGTGGAACAGTCTGCTTCATGCCTTTCTGGTGAAACAGCTGGGTCTGCCTGCTTCCAGTCTCCCCTATCCGGAAAAGACTGTTTCTCCGGAACCGTTGCTGGAAATTATTCTGCGGGGAGGAAACTTCGGTTTATACCACGCACAACGCAGGAATACTGCCGAAAACAAATGGAGCAGCAAGTTTCATACTTTCCGGTCTTTCCTTGGCAATATCCGTTTCTCCTGCCGCTACGCACCGCAGGAAGCATTCTGGACTTTTACGAATCTTTTAACCGGACAATTCAAATCATGACAGAATCTCAATATTGTGTAGCCGGATTCTTTTTCAGTCTCTCACTCCCGGACGGACAGGATGCTGACAGGCTGCTGCCCTCGTTCCGTCCCTTTCTGTGCGAAAAGAAACCGCAGGAAGAATCCATTTTCCAACTGACAGTCTTATCCGAAGCCGGACCGGAAATAGAAACTGCATCCACCCTTCTGGACCGGACCCTTAATGATATTGGCTATACCAGTCTGTATGCCTTTTCCGGAGGATATCAGGTTAGCATCAGCCCCTGGCCGGAAGGTCCCCAGCATATCCTTCAGACTGACAGAGAATTTACTCAGGCTACGGCGACAATACTCTGGACGGATCCCTATGCAGGACATATACTCAGCTCCATGCTGCGCATTGTCTTTTCACAGGCCATTCTCAACCGGGAAGCCGTTTCCATCCATGCTTCTGCTGTATATACAGACGGGATGGGCTACCTCTTCCTGGGAAAAAGCGGTACCGGGAAAAGTACACATGCAGCCCTGTGGACTTCCGTCTTACCCAATTGCGAACTGCTGAACGACGATAACCCCACCCTCCGCCTTCAAGACGGTCAGGTGCTGGTTTACGGCACTCCGTGGAGCGGGAAAACCCCGTGTTATAAAAACCGGCATTTTCCCGTGGGTGGAATCGTGCGTCTGAAACAGGCACCAGTCAACCGTTTCCACAGCCATCAGGATACGGAAGCCTTTATCGACCTGCTTCCCGGGTGCTCGGCTATCCGGCAGGATTCACACCTTTACGGGCAGCTGTGTGACATCCTGATACAAATCGCAACCCGCGTTCCGGTAGGCATGCTGGAATGTCGGCCTGACCGTGAAGCTGCTCAATTATGCCACCATGAAATCAACCGAATTAATCAATCTTATTAAACATAACTCATGAACAAAACATTCGTTTTTTTAAGCCTGATGATTGCCTTGCTGTTCTCGTCGTGTGCGTCACGCAAGGATTTCGTCTACCTGTCTGACATGCAGATGGGTGAAAAATATCCTTTCGATCCGAACCATGAAGTAGTCGTGCAAAGCGGTGACCGCCTGGGCATCACGGTAAGCTGTAAGAATCCGGAACTTGCCATCCCGTTCAATATTCAGGGAGGAAATTTCCAGATAGACCGCAACGGCAATGTCTCGGCATCCGACGCCTCAGGGAGCAAGGAAAAAGGTTATTTTGTCGATGTGGAAGGCAACATCGACTTCCCGATTCTCGGAAAACTTCATGTAGACGGAATGTCTGTCAGCCAGGTAAAATCGCTGATTGAGAATCAGATCAAGGCAAGCAACTACATCAAGGATCCCCTTGTTACCATTGATGTCCTGAACTTCAAATACACCGTACTGGGAGCCGTAGGACGCAACGGAACCTTTACCTGCGACGGTGACCGCATCACGCTGCTGGAAGCGATTGCCAATGCCGGAGACCTGACTGCCAAAGCCCGGATCAACCGCGTGACCGTGATCCGTGAAAAAGGCAACGAACGCCAGATGTTCGTTCATGACCTGCGCAGCAAGGATATCTTCGACTCTCCCTGCTTCTACCTGCAGCAAAATGACATCGTCTATGTAGAACCGAAGTATCGCAAGAAAGACAACGAAGACCGCGGCTTCCAGGTCGTAACCGTCCTGCTCTCTCTTGTGACAACCGTCTGCTCGCTGATGTGGGCTCTTAAATAACAATAACCAGACTTTCAAACGACATGCAGACAAATCCATCCTCTGTAAACAAGAATGAGCAGAGCCTCAACGTACTGGACCTGCTCATGTACCTGACTTCCAAATGGAAGTGGTTTCTTTTTTCCGTACTGATATGCGGCGGTATCGCCTGGTATCAATACGCCAGTTCACCCAAAGTTTATTTCGGAAAAACAACCGTGATCATCAAAGATCCTTCGAACAAGACTTCAACTGCCGGACTGGACCGTTACGACAATTTCATCAACAAAGTGAACGTGGCTAACGAAATCCTGCAGTTCCGTTCCAAGAAACTGATGCGGGAAGTGGTACAGCGTGTTCATGCCGACATCAGTTACCAGAAGAAAAGCGGCCTTCACTACGACGAACTGTATACACAGTCACCGGTAAATGTCAGCTTCCCCGATGCGCTTCCGGAACAATACCTTGGCTTTACCGTAACCATACAGGACAGTACCACTGTACTGTTGTCTGATTTTATCCGGGAAGAGGAAAAGTCTGAATACCAGGTCCGGCTGAACGACACCCTGTCACTTCGCAGCGGAAACCTGGTGATTACCCCGACCAATTTCTTCAGCAAGGCCTGGACCAATGTTCCCATCAAGGTACGGAAACAACCTCTTGACGGTGTAGCTGCCCGCTATCAGGGAAATCTGGGCATCCGTCAGGAAGAAGACGAATCGTCTATCCTCACGCTCTCGCTGAAAGACAACTCCCCCAAACGGGCCGAAGACATCCTCAATACCCTGATCAACGTCTACAACGAAGAAGCCATTAAGGATAAGAATCAGGTAGCCATCAACACCGCCAACTTCATCAATGACCGTCTGATCATTATCAGTCAGGAACTGGGCGATGTTGAATCAGATCTGGAATCCTTCAAGCGCGACAATCAGGTGATAGACATTGCTTCCTCGGCCAGCATGTACATGAGTGAATCGCAGAAATACAATGCTGACGCTCTGGAACTGGAAACCCAGTTGCGCCTGGCCAGGTATATCAAGGAATATCTCACCGACCCCAAGAAAGAAACTGACCTGATCCCGGCCAATACAGGCATCAGCGACATGAACATTGAGACCCAGATCACGGCCTACAATGCCACCAAGCTGAAACGCGACCGGCTGATCAGCGACAGCAGCGACAAGAACCCCGTAGTGGAAGAACTGAACAACACACTGCACGCCATGAAGCAAAGCATCATCCGTGCCGTCGACAATATGATTGTCAGCATCAACGTGAAGCGCAACGACGCACAAAGCCGTGAACAGCGTGCCCAGAGCCGGGTGGCTGCCATTCCGACCAAGCAGCGCCAGATGCTTTCCATCGAGCGCCAGCAAAAGATCAAGGAAGCTCTTTACCTCTTCCTGCTTAACCGCCGCGAAGAGAATGCCCTGTCACAGGCCATGGCCGACAACAATGCCCGGGTCATTGACAGTGCAGAAAGTACCAGTTTCCCGATTTCCCCGAACCGCAACCGCATTCTTCTGCTCGGTGTCCTTATCGGTATTGCCCTGCCGGGAGCCGCCTTCCTCCTCATTCTGTTCATGGATACCCGCGTTCACAGCCGCAAGGATCTGGAGAAAGCAGTCAGTGTACCCTACCTGGGTGAAATACCGCTCGACAAGTCCAGCCAGAAACATCACGACAAGAATGCACCCACTGTCCGGGAACAGGGTGACGACATCGTGTCGGAAGCTTTCCGCATCCTGCGTACCAATATGGCCTTCCTCTCCCGGAAAGACAACCCTGTGCAGGTCATCACCTTCACCTCATTCAACGTAGGTGCCGGAAAGACCTTCATCGCCCGCAATCTTTCCATGAGTCTGGCTTACACCAAAAAGCGCGTGATCATGATCGACCTGGACATCCGCAAGGGAACCCTGAGCCGCCACTATGGACATCACCATGTGGGTATCACCAACTATTTGTCCGATTCCACCATCCGCATAGATGACATCATCCAGCGCCGGGAAGACTTCGACCTGATCCCCTCAGGAACCGTCGCTCCCAATCCGGCCGAACTGCTGATGGATGAACGTCTGGACGAGCTGATCCGGGAACTTCGTACCCGCTACGATTACATCATCGCCGATAATGTACCGGTAGGTATCATTGCCGATGCCACCATTGCCAACCGTATTGCCGACCTGACCATCTTTGTGGTGCGTGCAGGCAAACTGGACCGCCGTCAGCTGCCCGACATCGAGCAACTCTATCAGGAAAAGAAACTGAAGAACATGGCCCTGGTACTGAATGGTGCAGATCCGGAACGTCACGGATATGGATATGGCTACGGATATGGTTACGGTTACGGCTATGGCTATAAATACGGATATAAAAATCATTCAAAATAACAACTAAAAAACGGAGGTAAAACTAGAAAGAGAAAAGACAGAAAAGACAAAACAGTTTCATGTAAACTAAAAAAAAGAGAAGTGAGAGTATTAACTAAAAACTAAAAAAGAAAACAATAGTATGAAAACTCAAAAAAAGTATGAAGCTCCACAAACCCAACATGCGGAAGTGGAGTTGGAACAAGGCTTTATGAAAGCCTCTGTGTTCGACCCAGCAGATAACCATGATAAAGGTGTATCTATTGAAGGACATGAATATGGTAATTATGGTAATTATTTTGATAATACAACACCTGGTCAAGGAGATCAGGCTGGTTGGAATGATTGGGATAATTAATAAACTTAAAAACTAAAAATATGAAGTTAAAAATATTCAGTATGTTTGCAGCTTCTTTGCTAATGCTTGGAAGTTGTTCGGAAAAAGAGATAGCAGAAGTTCCGGTTCAGACTGGAGATGAAATTCATTTCGGCCCTTCGACACCGGATAAAGTTGATACTAGGACAATATATGATACTCCTCAAGAATCCGAGCCGGATGAGGAAGGTAATACTTATTGGTATTTCCCTGTATATTGGGAGCAGGACGATGAAATCGCTGTATATTGTCCGCAAGCCTCTCAGCCAGCATCTCAGCTTGTAGATTATAAAATTACTCCTGACACTGATAATCCAGCAACATCTGCAGCCGTAACAAAGATTGGTGATGGTGCTGGCTTGCAGTGGGGAAGCAGTGACGAACACCGTTTTTATGGCTTTTATCCGGCTAAAGCAGTATTAGGCACTGAAACGGATGGACGAATAAAAGGAAATATACCTGTTGAGCAAAAAGTAGTAAGATGGGATTCTAAAGCAGCTGATGACGGTACAATTACCTATAACGGAGTGCCTGATACAGATTTGGCTTATATGTTTGCATATACATCCGTGAAAAAATCCGAATTGGTGAATAATCCGGATATTCCACTAAAATTTAAACCATTGGTTACTATTTTAGAGATTATTGTAAATGGTCCGGCTGAAAACAGTAGCCCTATTCAGGTTTCCAATATTAACGTAACAGGTGTTAGTGGAAATGTGGCATTAGCTGGAAATTTTGAGTGTCTTATCAGTGATCAGAGTGGTACATGTACACCGTTGGAGGATGGTACTGTGACAAACCGTATTTCTATATCATGTTATAATAATGATAAGAAAAAGTTTATTACATTAAAACATGGAGATAAGATTAATGTAAAAGCATTTATTATTCCCAATGAGGCATCAATAGGTACACGACAAATTAGTATTACTGTTTCAACGGTTAATGGTGGTGCCAAGACGAAAACACTTCAAACTGATGAGATTGTAGCTCATAAAGTAAACCGTGTTTCTTTACCAGCATTAACATCTGGTGGTACCAATTATTGGTTAAGTAATTTGGATCCAAATATCTATTTGTCAGAGCTTTCATTGCCGGGAAGTAAAATGTCATTTTCTACAACGGGTAATGATGGTACCGAGAAGTTTCAGACTCAATCACTCGAAACACAATTCATGGACGGAGTACGTGCATTCGTTGTGCAGACAAAAACAAACACAACGTATGATAGAAGTGGAAGCAATACCTATAATGTAAAATATGCTACTGTGAATGAAAAATATACAGGTTCAACTTTGGAATCAATATTAGGCAAGTTGAAGACTTTATTGGACGAAGCACAATCTAAAAATAAAAAGAATGAGTTTGCTTTTGTGCAGATTACTTATGACGGTGCTACTTCTAATTACGATCTAAATGGAGGAGCCGAGCGATATTGGATTGAAGGTATAGAATATGAGCTGAATAAACTAAAAAATAACAATACATATAATATCTATACAGATCAGATTACCCCAGATACCAAGCTTGGAGATGTGGGAGGAAAAATTGTATTGAAAGTGAATTTCAATAACGGACAAACAGGAATGGGGCAATATATTGATCCAACGGCAACAATACCTGCATTATTCTCTACTTGGACAAAAGGTATGGATGATGTAGCTCTTTATTGGGGTTCACCAAACGAAAATCAGACTGGTCGTCCCGAAATGCATTGGTATTATTCAGAAGCTACTCATATTGGAAATCCAAATGAGGCATCAGATTTAGCAACAAAGAAAAATCAGATATCTACGGTATTCCAGGAAAGTGTGGATAAATATATTAATGGAACAGGCCATAATTATTGGTTCATGAATGATATAGGTGGTTGTTATTTAAGTGGTAGTCCTACTATTCCAACACTGACAGCAGATTTGAATAATTATGCGGTTCAATTATTGCAGGAACGTACTCAGAATGCTTCATTGGGAATTGTATTATTAAATTATGCTGATAAACAAGTAGATTCTGGTGCTCTTTATCAAAGTGACTGGCTGATTCAGACCATTATTGATAATAACTTTAAGTTTGCCTTGCGTAAAGCCTCAGGTACAACAAACAATGCTGCAGCTTCTGATGCTTCATACACCTCAGGAGGAAGTGTAATTAAATAAATTAAAAAGGAAAACAGTCGTCCGGCATAAAGCCGGATGGCTCCCTTAACTCTCTTACTTAAGCAACGGTAGATGAAAAACATTCGATTTATAGGCTGTTTCTTGGGGGTGGCCACCCTGATGTTTTCCTGCTCGGAGATGAATGAAAGTTTCTCTCCTGCACAAGAGCAGATCAGTATTAACGGTACACTTGATGGCTTTTGTGCTATGCCGTTAACTCGCACGCAAGTGGGCAGTATGGCAGAAGACGGAGCTTTGCTGATGGAATGGTCGGTAGGTGACCAGGTGGGTATGTTTGGTGGCAATACCGTGAACGCACCGTTCACGGGGAACCATACAGCTCCTGCTGCTCAAACGACTTTTTTTGGAAGTATAGCTTCGGGTGACGTGCCGCAATATGCTTACTATCCATATAATGAACAGGCGGTTAATCTTCAATCGATTCCTGTAGCTATCCCTACAGAACAAGCTTATGCGGATGTTAATTCGATTGCAGCATACGATGTAAAAGCAACTGATGTCATTACGGATATGGGAAACGGAACCTATCAGCTGAACATGCGGCAGATGGTTTCACTGGTACGTTTTGAAATCAGTCTGACCGGTGTGGATGGTTTGTCGACTGATGAGAAGTTGCAGCGTGTTGAACTGAAAACCGGTGCTCCGGTTACAGGTAGTTATACATACGACTTGACCAATCTGGATAACGGTTTTACAGGTTTATCAGATGCTCAAAGCACTTCCCTGAATCTGACTTTCGTCAACCAGCCTTCGCTTTCGGAAAAGGTGATAGCATACGCTGTGGCGGCTCCCGGAACTCAAGGTGGCAAGACATGGGAATGTACGTTCCTGACTGACAAACATCAGGTCTCTTTTACTACTACGGCTCTTTGCGACTTCGAGGCAGGCAAATATTACATTATGCCGCTGAGCGCAACCGTGTTGGAAAACAATCAGGCCGTGATAGAAGATGTTCCAGCCCAAGTGGAAGAGGAAACTGCAAACTGTTATATGATAAATACTACAGGTGAGCATTCTTTCTTGGCTACTGTTATAGGTAACGGTCAGAAAGGTATCATTCCTAGAATCGGATTTCATACAGAGTCAGCATACATTAGTCCAAAATCTGCCAAACTGTTATGGCAGGATGTGGAGGGTTTCATTGATGCATCTTCTATCAGACTTGGTGGTGATGGACGTTGTTATTACACAGCGAACAAGAATGTCGGTAATGCGGTGATTGCAGTATATAGTGGCGATAACCAGACTGGTGATATCCTCTGGAGCTGGCATATCTGGGGCGTAGGTGATGAAATGCCTGCCGATGAGATATATACTAACAAAATTGGTGACCAGTTTACTGTAATGGATCGTACTTTGGGAGCTCATTCCCCAACATCTCTTTATGTTACTCTGTATCAATGGGGACGAAAAGATCCGTTTCCAAATACTTCAACATATTATGTGAACGGAATAGCAGAAGAAGTTGAAACATCTTTCCCCGTATATGTTTCGCAGACCGGTACAATAGCAGAAAGTGTGAAGCACCCGGCCGAATTACAGAAATATATCGATAACTTCCATGGTAATTGGATGGCTGAAACAAACAATTACCTTTGGGGAGATACGAACGGAACTACCCCAAAATATCCTGACTATCTTGAAGATCCTATGGCATGTTCCGGATGGACGGATGTGAAGACCATCTATGATCCTTCTCCTGTGGGATACCGTGTGGCAAACAAATATACATGGACAGGATTTGTAAAAAGAAATGATGGCAATACATCTGGAATTTCAGGAACAACAAGCAGACTTGATTACATTAACTATGTCAAGTATGACAATGGCTACTATTTCAAAAAGAATGACTCGGATACCGAAGGAACATTCTACCCTCAGACCGGCAGCCGATACGGATCAACGGGAACAATGTGGTCTGCCGGACAAGGATCTGTACTGATGAGAGGAGGTTCATCCAAATATTGGTCAGCTTCTCCTTATAATATTGGGGGAACAACCGATGCCTATTCGGCTTATATGTCGATCGGTTCTTATACGGAAGTGAACGGTTCAACCCCATGGGGAGCAGAAAACAAAATCAATATCTGTGATTTTAGTTCAAGCCGTCGCGATGCCTGTGCTATTCGTTGTGTAAAAGAGTAATAAACAAAAAAACACATTAATCAAAACATAATGTTATGATGAAAAAATCAATCTTTGCAGCCCTTACCCTGGCAGCTGCAAGTCCTGCTCTGGCTCAGTCGGAGCAGACAACACAAAACGGTGATATCACGGAGAAAGTGGAATACACCGATGACAAATATAAAGTGGAAACCAACCACTTCTGGGACAACTGGTTCATCACGGTGGGCGCAGGACCGCAGATAATGTTCGGAGACCATGACAAGCAAATCGGACTCGGGAAACGTATTTCACCCTCTCTGGACATTGCTGTCGGCAAATGGTTTACTCCGGGCGTCGGAATGCGACTGATGTACAACGGCCTTTCTCTTCGGGGAGCTACCCGCTGGGGAGAAGCTCACTCCACCGGAGAACAGGTGCCTGATTGGGGAGAGGGTATGTATTACTCCAAGTTCAAGTACTACAACGTACGGGCCGATGTGATGTTCAACCTGTCCAACCTGTTCTGCGGATACAAGGAAAAACGTATCTGGAACAGCAGTTTCTATGCAGGTGTGGGTTACATGCGTACCTGGGAAGCACCGACAGCCGGAAACATCACGCTGAGTGCAGGTTGGTTGAACTCCTTCCGCCTGTGTGATGCACTGGATGCCAACATTGACTTGCGGGCTTCCATGGTGGATGACGCCATTGACGGGGAAATCGGACAGTCCAAGTTTGATGGTCTGCTGGGAGCAACGGTCGGTCTGACTTACAAGTTCAAACGCCGCGGATGGGATCGCAGCAAGACGGTTACCCGTTATGACAATGCTGCCATCAATGACATGCGGGCTCAGTTGAACAAACTGACTGAAGAAAACGAACGTCTGCAGAAGGCTATTGCTGAAGGTAACCAGAAAGCAGCTGAAGTGGCTGTCAGGAAGGTTGCTTCCGGAAGCCTGATTGTCTTCGCCATGGGACAGAGTGAACTGTCAAACGAAGCACGTGTAAACCTGGGTATGCTGGCTGAAGTAATCAAGTCATCCGACTCGAATACGGTATATACCATCACCGGTTATTCAGATGCCGGTACCGGCAGCAAGAAGAGAAACGAACAGCTGAGCAAGGAACGTGCACAGGCTGTATTCGACTGCCTGACCAAAGAGTTCGGCGTTTCGGCTTCACAGCTTCGCATGGACTACAAGGGTGGAGTGGATAACATGTTCTACGATGATCCTCGTCTGAGCCGTGCCGTTATCACCCGTGGAGAATAATTCAGATTTTTAATTAAATTAGGTTCATGGATTCCTGCCGCGGACAGTCTTTACGGACTGTCCGGCGGTATGGAATCCATGTTTGTTTTCAGACAGTACATGACAGACCAACGAAATTTGGAGTTGAAAATCACACTTCCTAATGAAAGTATGCTTTCCGAAGTGACCAGCCTGCTCCAGACAGGACACCGGGTAAAACTGCGGGCCAGGGGAAACAGCATGCTTCCTTTTATCACAGGCGACAGGGACAGCATCATCCTGCAAAAGAAAAAAACGGTTCACAGAGGGGATATCGTGCTGGCCCGGATTCCGGACAGGGGATATATTCTTCACCGGATCATTGCCATCCGGGATAATGAAATGACCCTGATGGGCGACGGCAACCTCCAGGCTACCGAACAGTGTAACCGGGACCAGATCTGCGGAACCGTCATAGAAATTATCCGCAACGGACGTTACATCCGCTGTTCCTCCGTAACAGAACAGTGTAAAGCCTGGTTATGGATGTGGCTGCGGCCGCTGCGGCGATACTTGCTGGCCATCTGCCGGATAGAAAGGAGGTTGCATGTATAGAGACAGGGATAAGGAAATGCGGCTCAGGGAATGCCTGGGCTGGCTGTGGAAAACTTCCAAAGGATTCCGTCTGCCTGCTGTACTCAACGGACTGACCGGCATCCTGCAGGTGAGTGTGTCACTTTGCTTCGTCTGGGTATGCAAGTATCTGATTGACATTGTCACCCGCCATACGGAAGCCAGTCTGTATACAGGTATCGCCTGTCTGATCGGATGTATCATCGCCCAGTTGCTGCTGTCAGTGATCAGCACACGTCAGGGAAGCCGGATAGAGATCCGCTTCCGGAACCGGCTGCGCCACCAGCTCTTCGGACGTATTCTGGAAAGCCGCTGGATGGGAAGGGAAAAACTGCATTCGGGAGATATGCTCAACCGTCTGGTAGAGGATGTACCGGTCATTACGGCAGCTTTGTGCCGGAACATTCCGTCGCTCTTTGCCACAGGGGTACAACTGGCAGGGGCTTTGTATTTTCTCTACCGGCTGGATCCCCAGTTGACGGGACTGCTGTTGTTCATCACGCCGGTTGCCTTGCTCTTCAGCAAAACGTATGTACGCAGGATGAGACGGCTCTCACGGGAAATCCGTACCACGGACAGTCAGGTACAAAGTCACCTGCAGGAACAGATACAGCATCGAATCCTGATCCGCACACTGGAGTATACGGAACAGGCCGAACAGGCTCTGGCTGGCTTACAGGCTGATCTGCAAAGGAAGGTGATGCGGCGTACGGACTTCTCCATTTTCTCACGGATCATGGTACAGACAGGCTTTGCCGCCGGATATGCAACCGCCTTCTTATGGGGGATATTCGGTCTGTACGACGGTTCGGTCACCTTCGGTATGATGACCGCCTTTCTGCAGCTGGTTGCCCAGGTACAGCGTCCCATGGTGGAACTCAGCCGTCAGATTCCGGCTTTTATCCAGGTATTTACTGCCACCGAACGGCTGGAAGAGCTTTCATCCTTATCGCCGGAAGAACAGGGGGAAGCGGTCCGGTTACAAGGCAGACTGGGCATTTGCCTGAAGGACGTGGACTATTCCTATCCGGGCAGCAGCCGCAAAGTCTTGCAGGGATTCTCACACGACTTCCTGCCGGGAAGTCTTACGGCTGTGGTCGGTGAGACAGGAGCCGGAAAAAGTACGATGCTGCGACTGATGCTGGCTTTGCTGAAACCGGACCGCGGGTCTGTGACACTCTATAACGGGAAAGAAAGGGAAGAGGTGTCTCCCCTCACCCGCTGCAATTTGTCGTATGTGCCCCAGGGAAACACACTGATCAGCGGAACGATCCGGGATAACCTGCTGCTGGGGAAACCGGAGGCAACGGAAGCTGAACTGCAGGCTGCTCTGCATACGGCTGTTGCCGATTTTGTCATGACCTTACCGGAAGGACTGGATACGCTTTGCGGTGAACAGGGGGCAGGACTCAGTGAAGGCCAGGCACAACGGATTGCAATTGCCCGCGGCCTGCTCCGCCCCGGAAGCATCCTCCTGCTGGATGAACCGACTTCTTCCCTGGATGAAGAAACGGAACGGAAGCTGCTGGAACGACTTTCCCGGCAGGTACAGGACAAGACGCTGATCCTGATCACCCACCGGGAAACCATTGCGCAGCTCTGCACTTCGGCAGTAAGGCTGCATAAAGAAGATGCCTGATTAGATCTTACAGGGAGTTAAACTCATCCAGTGCCTGGAAAAAGGCTGCAATATTCTCCTGCGAAACCTGGGGAGGTACGTCACATCCTGTGGACAATACAAAGTTCCGGCAGGAAGCTGTAGCCTCCAGCAAGGCCAGGGTTTCTTTTCTGACAACCTCCGGAGAGGCCTGTTTCATAATTCCGACGGGATCTATGTTTCCCATGACCAACAGACTGGAAGGGCATTCCTGCAGAGCGCTCACCATATCTATGGCGTTCCCGAAATGCAGTGCGGCCGCCCCGCTCTCCACCATGGCCTGGGTACACTGTCCTGTGTTGCCGCAGTTATGAAGGATTACCGCAAAGTCATCGTCCTGCAAGGTTTGTACGATCTGCCGGATAAACACGGTGGAATAGGCCATGCAGTCTTCATTGGAGAGCAGTCCGGCTGCCGGTTCTGCGATGAAGACTCCCGAAGCTCCCAGACGTTTCAGTTCTGCACAATACTTGAGAATAAATGCCGTACATTTATCCAGCAGCTGAAGAATCACTTCCGGATCTGTATAAATGGCAACCATGATTTCTGACATGTCATACAAACGTCCGGCCAGTGAGAAAGGGCCGATGCATCCGGCCAGTACGGGACGGTCAGTGATATGTTCCACTGCCAGCCGGACAGCTTTCAGGTATTCGGGTACCCGTCCTGCCTGCAAATCGGGAACCTGCAAGGCTGCCACGGAGTCTGCATCACTGACCAGTCTGCCCACCACACTGGGAACTTCATCTTCCGGAAAGTTTATCTGACATCCGAAGGCCTCAGCTTCCACCGTCAGGTCCATGATGGTGGAAGTGGCAAAAGAAGGATAATGATCGGCCAGGTATTTGATGGCTTCGTAATGTACACGGCCGTCTGTCACGGCTTCAATCACCCGGTGTCCCGTCAGTTCTATTCCGGGATGGGTCATAACAGGAACAGCCACACGCTTGCTGTTCTGAAATATTTCATTGATCCATTGATTCATAAAAAGTCCTCCTATTACTCTTTTTCACCTCTCAGGCACTCAGCTTGTTCAATGTTTCCACCAGATCCTGCGGACCGTCTGAATAATAGTCGACTCCGATCTGTCTGGCAAAATCCGCTGTCACGGGTGCTCCTCCGATAAATGTCTTGACTTCCGGATGTTTTTCCTTGAGCAGCTGATTAATCTTTTCCATGTGAATCATGGTGGTGGTCAGCAAGGCAGACATGCAGACAAAGGCTCCCGGATGCTGTTCCAGGGTTTCTTCAAATTTCTCAGCCTTTACATCCACTCCCAGATCAATCACCTCGTATCCGTTTCCTTCCACCATCATGGCTACCAGGTTCTTGCCGATATCATGCAAGTCTCCTTCCACGGTGCCGATAATGACTGTTCCCTTACGCTGCACGCTTCCGTCCTTAAAGAACTTCTTGAGATGATTCATCGCCGTTCCCATTGCCTTGGCACTCATCAGCACCTGGGGAACAAACACCTGATTGGCCTTGAATTTCACTCCGATACGTTCCATTCCGACAATCAGACCTTTCTGAAGAATATCTGACGGAGAAATTCCTTCATTCAGTGCCTGCAAGGTCAGCTCATCGGCTCCAGGCTGTCCTTTCATGGCAGGGGGATAAGGGGTTTTCTCGTTAATCTTACCCAACTCCACACATTTTGCAATTCGTTCTAACAACTCTTCCATATTTATAGACTTTAATTATTACCAAAATACATAATAAATCACACCCAGAATAGCCAGGATCACTCCGCTCAGGAGCTTGAAGGTCCAGGTGGTGGCAAACAGTCCCGGCTCCAGAATAATTGCTCTTTCATCTGTCTTCTTGCCGGACAACAGCCCAAACACCACGATCAGCAGTACGCAAAGGATAAAGACATAGGCCATCCGGTCAATAAAGGAGATCTCCGGGAAAAACAGCATAAGTACCAGCGAGAAGACAAAGGTTCCTGCAGCCGCGGCCAGGGCTCCTTTCATCTCTGCCCGTTTCCAGAAGAATCCCATGACAAAGATGGCCAGGGCTCCCGGACTGATGAAACCGGTAAACTCCTGTATAAACTGGAAAGCCTGTTCCAGACCGGCCAGTGCAGGGGCGATCAGTACGGCCAGTACCAGACTGAAGAATCCGAAACAGCGGCCGACATTCACCAGACGTTTCTCCGGCACATCCTTTCCCGCAAAATATTCCTTGTAGATATCCATCGTGAAAATTGTCGTGATGCTGTTTACCATCGAGGCCAGCGAACTGACCACGGCTGCCACCAGCGCTGCGAATGCAATTCCTTTCACCCCCGAAGGAATAAAGTTATGCATCAGCCAGGGATAGGCCTGATCGGGCTTCTCCAGAGGGGCATCCAGGGCAAAAGCTACGATTCCGGGGATCACGACGATCAGGGGAAGAATCAGCTTCAGCAGACCGGCAAAGACGAGTCCCATACGGGCTTCCGAAAGGCTTTTGCCTGCCAGGGCACGCTGGATAATGTACTGATTGCATCCGAAATAATACAGGGCACTGACCCACAGTCCGCCCAGGATGACCCCGATTCCCGGCAAATATTTATAATCCGGATTGGAGGGATCAAGGATCATGTCAAACTTTTCCGGAACCTGCGCTATCAGTTTCTGCATTCCGGCTATAGCACCGGCATCTTCCGAATAGTGATTCAGGGCTATGTAGGTAGTCAGCAGGCCGCCCCCGATCAGGAAGATCACCTGTACCATGTCGGTCAGTGCCACCGCTTTCAGTCCTCCATAGATGGCATAGGCTCCGGCAAAGACAGCCAGACAGACAATACTGAATCCGACCGGTATGTCGACCACTTTATGAATGGCCAGGGCTCCCAGATAAAGGATGGAGGTCAGATTGACAAAAGGGGACTTCTATAAATTAAATCCCTGATTATAAGTTGCATAAGCGGATAAAAT
>ERZ780208.647-NODE-647-length-32903-cov-4.730273_pt1 | contig 32903 bp, 37 predicted proteins | sample MGYA00511167_ERZ780208 | MGnify/ENA primary metagenome ERZ780208 (study PRJEB29588, sample SAMEA2159202) | human gut metagenome | biome: human gut; feature: human-associated habitat; material: faeces | place: Denmark | collected 2008/2010 ...
CTTGACAATTTCACGTTGGTTCAAAAAAGGATGAAAATGATATGAACTATAAATTACTGTATTCCAATATGTAGAAGTACCATGTTCACCCCAATATGGTATTTTCTTTTTATGGTGAAATATACTTTGAAAATGACATTTTTGGGAAGCTTTTACGCCGATATTCCCCTAAAATAGCTTCAAAAAAAGTAATACCATGATAGGTACAACCATGACTTTTAGGTTATTTCTTCTTCTGAACTTTGCGGCAAATCAATAAGTTAGCAATATGGAGATTATAACATTCGAGTCCAAAGCCTACAAGGAACTGGACAATAAGATTACCGCCATTGCAAACTTCATCTTCAACCAGTTGGACGAAAGCAGGACGAATGAGGATGAAATTTGGGTGGACAGTTACGAGGTTTGCACCTTTCTTCAAATCAGCGACCGTACCCTGCAACGCTTACGGGCTAATGGAACTATCGCCTATTCCAATATTGGAGGGCGTTGTTATTACAAGATAGGCGAGTTGAAACGCCTGTTGGAAGAACGGCTGATAAAAAGCAATGATGAATGTATGCGTAATTTAGTTGCAAATCACAAGGCTTATGTTAAGGAAAGACGAAATTCTAAGCAGGACAAATAGCGGATTGTCCGTGTTCAAGCACTATCTACCCGGCAACTGGCGCATTGGTCGGAATTTTCTTAATCCGTTTTATCTGGATAAGAAAGCATCGTGCAACATCTACTTCGACCGCCATAGCGGTATGTACAAGATGAAGGACTTCGGTAACGACAATTACAGCGGCGACTGCTTTTTCTTTGTGGGGCAGCTGAAGGGATTGGATTGCAACCGTGCGGCTGACTTCGTGGAGATACTGGAGATTATCGACCGGGATTTGGGATTGGGACTGGTGGCAGGAACTCCGATAGCCATTCCGACAACAACAAACAATCGGACAGTACCGGACAAAACCGAAGAAGCACCCGAAAAGCCCGTCAAGCCCTACCAGTTCCGGGAACAAAAATTCCCGCTTGCCGAACTGGTGTATTGGCAGCAGTACGGCATCACGCCCGAACTGCTGGAACGTTACAAGGTCTGCTCGCTCCGGGAATACGACAGCGAAACGGCAGAGGGCAAACCGTACACCTACACTTCATCGGTGGCAGAACCCATGTACGGCTACAAGGGCAAACAGTACATCAAGCTGTACCGCCCGTTCTCCACGCCCCGCTTCCTCTACGGCGGCAGTTTCGGCGAGAACTACTGTTTCGGGCTGGAGCAACTGCCAGCCAAAGGCGATACGCTATTCATCACGGGCGGCGAGAAAGACGTGCTTTCGCTGGCGGCACACGGTTTTCACGCTATCTGTTTCAACAGCGAAACGGTGACGATACCGCCCACGCTGGTCTATCGGCTGACGTTCCGCTTTAAGCATATCATTCTGCTTTTCGATATGGACAAGACGGGCAGGGAAAGTTCATGCAAGCAGGAAAAACTATTGGAAGAATTTGGAGTGAAACGCCTGCTCCTGCCGCTTCCGGGTACGAAAGAGGAAAAGGACATTTCCGACTACTTCAAAGCCGGAAACACCCGTGAAGATTTCCTAAAACTGTTTATCGAATTTTTAGACAACCTGTATAGCGACACATTGATTATGCTAAAATCATGCGAGATAGATTTCAATAACCCACCCGCCAAAGCGCAGGTTATCATTTCGGCGGGCGATGTTCCATTGGGAACGCAAGGCAACCTGTTCGGCATCACCGGGGGCGAGGGAACGGGAAAGAGCAACTATGTAGCCGCAATCGTGGCGGGCTGCATCTGCCCGGCTGGTACGGAAACTGATACACTGGGCATACAGGTAACGACCAACGGCAGGCACAAGGCGGTCTTGCTCTATGACACCGAACAGTCGGAAGTGCAGCTGTTCAAGAATGTAAGCAACCTGCTGGCAAGAGCCAAACAGCAGGACAAACCGGAAGAACTGAAAGCGTTCTGCCTGACGGGTATGTCCCGCAAGGAGCGTTTACACGCCATTGTGCAGAGCATGGATAAGTTCTACTACCAGTACGGTGGCATCCAGTTGGTTGTCATTGACGGCATCGCCGACCTTGTAAAGAGTGCCAACGATGAAGCGGAAAGCGTGGCGGTGATAGATGAACTCTATCGGTTGGCAGGCATCTATAACACGTGTATTCTGTGTGTGCTGCACTTCGTCCCTAATGGATTAAAGTTACGGGGGCATTTGGGCAGCGAACTGCAACGCAAGGCGGCTACTATCCTTTCAATAGAGAAAGACGAAGAACCCACGCAGTCGGTGGTGAAAGCCCTGAAAGTGCGTGACGGTAGTCCGCTGGACGTTCCGCTGATGCTCTTTGCGTGGGACAAGAAAGCCGGGATGCACGTGTACAAGGGGGAAAAGCCCCGTGAGGAAAAGGAGAAGCGCAAGGAAAGGGAACTGGTGAACGTAGCCCGTGACATCTTCGGGCGACAGACACATATCACCTACATAGACCTTTGCGAACAGTTGCAGCAGGTCTTGGACGTAAAGGAGCGTACTGCCAAAAGCTACATCCGATTTATGCGTGAACGGGACATTATCATCAAAGACCCGTCCAACCAAAGTTATTTTATGATTGGTTTAATTTAATCAGGCAGCCTTATGTATATAGATAAAGACGTTTTTACCGTATGGATGGAACGTATCATGGATAGGTTCGACATGCAGGACAAGAAGATAGACCGGGTAATAAAAGGACGTAATTGTTTGGACGGGGAAGAACTGCTGGATAATCAGGACTTGTGCCTGCTTCTGAAAGTAGCTCCTCGAACACTGACCCGTTACCGAAAAAAGGGAATACTCCCTTTCCTTATGCTGGATGGCAGGTGTTATTACCGTGCTACGGACGTACACAAGTTAATCCGGGAAAAAACCGATTAATTTTTTCTTTTCTAATGGCTTTCAATCCTGTTTTGTCGTGAGATAAGGCGGGATTTCTTCGTTTTATATGCAGGAGTTTTCAGGGATTTAGCTAACTTTGCAAAAGTTACATAAGAAAATAACGGCGATTGAACGGTAACCTGTGATTTCGCCTTTATATATAACATATTCGTTCGCAAATGTCTTAACGTAGAAAACTGGCACTTTTCAAAGAATAGAGGCTTTTGCGCAATGCTTATGCTATGTTTTGTCATAGCGTGGGCTTGCGTGCTTCTATTCTTGGGTATGCCAGTACCTCTACGTTGAAGTTCCGTGAGTTCACGCTTCTTTTTTGGCGTACTGGCGAACAGTTTATAAAAAGTAACTGTTAAAAACTCAAATATGAAACATTTAAAGACTTGTATTGCTGTTTCTCTTGATGGTTTCATAGCCACAAAGGATAATGAATTGGACTGGATACCTGAAAACGTCAAAAAGGAAATTTCGGTAGCCTATGAACAGCCGGATGTATTGCTTGCCGGAGTTAATACCTATACCTATATTTTTGAACATTGGGGTGGATGGCCGTACAAAAGCAAAAATACTTTTGTAATGTCCCACTACGATACCAATGTGTCGGAAAAGGAGAATGTAACCTTTCTTACCGATATGCCATTACGTGCGGTCAATGGACTTAAATCTAGTTCGGAAACCGATATTCAGGTTATCGGCGGCGGTAAGTTCATAACATCCCTGATTGAAGCGTCCCTGCTTGATGAAATAACGCTGTATATTATCCCGGTCATGCTGGGGAATGGTATCAGGTTCATAGGTAAAACTTTCGGGTCGAAGTGGGAACTGATCCAAAACAAAATACTGGATAATCAGGTCGTTTGCCTGACCTACCAGTATAAAGGAGAATGATTAAAAAAGCACCCGGTGCCCCTCCGGATGCTTCAACCACAAAAATTTCAATTATAATCTATCTATAATGAAACTTTCTGTGGCAAATATAGCGATTTTCGTTTTACTTCTTCGGTTTGCCTTTCTTTTCAGGAAACATGAAAGTAACATTAAACTGTTTGTCAAAGGCAAGTGAAGCGTCAAAGACTTTGCCGTTCTTGCTTTTAAAGCCTTTGATTAGCCCGGTTTTCCCGGTAGTCACCAGTTCGGTAATCTGCTTGTCCGTTAGCTGCTTGTCGCTCTTGTTGCGGAAGATGGTAACGGAACAATCCACATTGGAACACTTGGCGACTTTCGGATAAAATAAAATACGTCCGGTCTTGCATTTCGGGCAGATACAATAACCACCCGAAGCGAACGAAAGCTGAACGTCCAAAAGTTCAGCCGTGATTTGCCTTACGTACACCTCGATACCTTTGCGGAACGTGTCGGGGTTCATTTCCCCGCTTTCTATCTTGGCAAGCGTATTTTCCCACATGCCCGTCATTTCCACGTCTGCTATTTTCTTGTCCCGAATGATGTTGTAAACGGCAAGCCCTTTCTCGGTCGGGACAAGGTTCTTTTTCTCTCGGATGATGTACTGGCGGGAAAACAGCGTTTCGATAATGGCTGCCCTTGTTGCGGGCGTACCGATACCCGTGTCTTTCATGCTTGCTTTCAGTTCTGCGTTTTCCAGTTCCTTACCCGCCGTTTCCATCGAAGAAAGCAGACTGCTTTCCGTGTGTAACGGTTTGGGCTTGGTCTGCTTCTCCAACAGTTCAATACCGGAAAGCGGCAGACTGTTACCGTCCTGCATCACGGGTAAAGCGGTGTTATCCTCTCCGTCTTCTTTCTCGGCGAATACGGCACGCCATCCGGCGGACTTGGTTACAGAACCTTTGACCGTGAAAAGCGACCCTGCACACTCCAGTGTTACACTGGTTACGTCTTTGACGCATTTTTCAGAAAAGGCTTCCAACATCCGTCCGGCTATCAGATCATAGATTGCCTGTTCGTCCGCTTCCATCTTGCCGGGCAGGTTCTCGGTCACAATCAGGGCGTGGTGGTCTGTTACCTTGCCATCATTTACCGGACGGGGATTTAAGGCTTTGCCTTTCATCCCTGCGGCATACCCGGAAAAGCGGGTGTACTGCTCCAAATTAATAAACCGTTCCGGGATTTCCTCGAATACGTCCTGTGATATGTAACGGCTTCCGGTTCGGGGGTAGCTGATTAGTTTACCCTCGTATAATTTTTGTGCGATGGATAATGTTTTATCTGCGGAAAAATTCAGTTTCGTATTCGCTTCCTTTTGCAGCGTGGTAAGGTCATAGAGCAAGGGCGGTTCTTGATTCACTTCCTTACGCTCTACGGATTTCACCCGTACCGTTTCCGCTTCCTTTATCCTTTGCAGCGTGTCGATAGCGATCTGCTGCATATCGTATTTATCTACGGATAGTGCCGTAAAAGCTATATCATCCATTGCCGACTGTAATTTCAGTTGCCAATACTTTTGCGGGACAAAGTTCTTGTTCTCCAAAAAGCGGGTACATATCATTGCCAACGTGGGCGACTGTACCCGTCCCAAAGAGAATATTCCTTGTCCGGCTGCCACGCTTAAAGCCTGTGTACCATTAATTCCTATCAAATAATCTGCTTCGCTACGTGCCTGTGCCGAACGGAACAGGTTATCATACAGGCTACCGGCTTTCAGATTTTGCAGTCCCTCACGGATTGCCTTGTCCGTAAGGCTGCTTATCCATAAGCGGACAAAAGGCTTGTCGCATCCGATATACTGGTAGATGTAGCGAAATATAAGTTCTCCCTCTCTCCCTGCATCCGTAGCGACTATTATCTTGTCCGACTGGCTGAATACCTCTTTGATTACCTTTAGCTGTTTCAACGCTCCGGGGTCAGCCTTGTACCCTTTTTCCGCTTTCACTTGTCGGGGTGTAAGTTGAAAACTATCCGGGATAATAGGCAGGCTTTCCCGGCGGAAACTCTGTATGCCGTAGGCTTCCGGCATTGCCAAACCTACAAGATGGCCGAACGCCCAAGTAACGAGATACCCGTTACCTGAAAGGTAGCCATCCTGTTTTTCACTCGCTCCTAAAATGCGGGCAATGTCCCTTGCCACACTTGGTTTTTCTCCAATTACTGCAATCATTCTAATTTTGATTTTAATTGTTCCACTTCTTTTTGTCTTAGGATTTTCCGGTCATAGTAGATGTGATAGCCATCTATATAATATTGTCGGTTCTGCTCGTCTATGGTTTTCTAGTCCGTTTTGTAACAGGCAAAGAGAAACAGGACAAAACCGATAACCGGAATAAGGATTAATACCATTATCATCTTTTGCGTCCCCTGCTTTGTTTGGGTTTGTCCGTCTGCTCCTGCTTCTCCTTTTTATCCTGCTTGGTTTTCTGTTTTTCAGTGGGCTTGTCCTGACCCTTTTTCAAAGGTTCTTTCACTTTTTTGGTGGCTTCGTTGGTCTTGCCCTCCGAATTAACCGCTACCTGTGTGCGGTTCTTGCTTGCCGGAGTAATCTCTTTCACGGCGGAACGGTCAAAGCTGGGATTGTCACTGTAAAAGCCTAACTTCTTCTTATCATGGTTCACCTGAATATAAGCATCGTATTCGACCCCTCTCTTGTCTTTCAGCCCGGCAACAAAGATGGTTTTGTCATTGACTAAATCCTGCTGTTGCTGGCGTGTCAGTTCTATTCCTGAAATGCTCTTGGGGATGGTTACACCGTCACTGGTGACAAGGTTGTGCGGCTGTTCCTGTTTCTGCCGTTGCTCCTGTGACTGTTTGGCATTGGGATAGATAAATTCCAGACTTTTCTTGTCGGCATTGACCTGAACGGTTGCGGAAAAGGGATTTTTACGGTTGGAAATCATATTTTCAAGGAATACTCCCTTTCCCTCCCGTAAGGCTTCCTTTTGTTCCTTGCTCAGTTTGACACCCTTTATTTCATCGGGTATTTGGACGCTGCTTGCACGCATGGAAACCAGTTCGTTCGTCACCTTATCCACGCTGATAAAAGAGGGTATCATTTCTCCTGTGATATAGTTTTTCAGGTTTACTATCCGTCCCATATTGCCCGTTTCAAGAAGATTGGCTTTATCCTCTTTGGAAAACTCGTGACCGAAGAACGGGCGTTCAAGTTCCGGCTTTTGTCGGATGCCATGTATCGCCAAAACCACATTCCCATCCTTGTCATGCCGAAAAGACAGGCGTGCATCCAGTTTCATAATGGCGGAATTGTAGTTTCCTGCGATGGAGAACGCACCGGGTGACTTGTACCCCCTTAACATGGGTTCTAAAGCCTTTGCCTTTTCAAGCTGTTCTTTGGAAAGCCCGAAGTTTTTCAGTGCTTCCCAGTCCACCTTGTCGGGGTCGATGATGTACTTGCTTTTGTCGGGTTGCTGCGGTGCTTGTGCCGTTGCTTCCTGCTGCGGTTGCTGTACTTGCTGCTGTGTTTGGTTCGGTTGTCCGTTCGTCACCCCCTGTTTCAGCGTTTCGGGTGTTACCCGGTAACGTTCTATCTCCGCTTCATTCTTGGCGGTCGGATGGTCGAAGTTGTCCCTGATTATCGGTGTAATCTTGGGAAGTTCAATTTTGGGGATTCTGAAAAAGTTGAAACGGGTCGGGTTCTTCAACTGGTTCATCATGTTGGAAAAGAAGTTGGAAAAGAAATCGCCGTGACGGTCGAATTTCAGAAGTTCGCTGTTGTTTTCCGGCGGTACGGTTTGGAGTTCCCCGTTTTCATCTACGCCTTTCACTGCGCTGATTGTCTTTTTCTCCTTATCCAGTACAAGAAGAATATCCATCATCTGTTCGTCAGTGGTGGACTGGTTGGCTGTGTTTACATCCATAACTTTTTGAATTTTAGTGAGTAAATAAAAATATCGGAAGTAAAAGTAAGGATGAAATAGAGTATATTTAAGGATTTGGGAACGGGTGGCTTCATTAGTCCTCGTTTGGCTTCATTTGTCTGACATTGTGTGAAAATTGAAGTGAAAATAAATAAACTGTTTCTATTGAATTACTGGAATGTATTAGCATATGCAATATAATTTAGCAGCATATAGAGTTAAAATATCGTAAACGAGCCATAGTATTCCTATTTTTTTCTATATTTACAATAAAATGTGCTTATTAGAATTTAAAAATAGTATATGGTCAATTCTATAAAAATAGAGAACTTACGTAGTCTGAAAGACACTGAATTCGTTCAATTAAAGAAACTTAACATACTACTTGGGACAAATAGTTCTGGGAAAAGTACGTTTTTACGTAGCTTCCCCCTTTTTTTTCAATCAGTTAATAAGAATCTACGTGGTCCCATATCTTGGTTTGATGATTCGTTTGTTGACTTTGGAGATTATCAAACTGCCAAAAATAAATATTCAACGGATAACGAGAATATTAGATTTTCATACAAACTGAATAAACCATATGTAGATTATGCAATTCGCGGAAGACATTATATAAATATAATAGATGCTCCAGATCTCGGTCAAATAGAAGTTACAATATCTTATGCAAATGATTCAAAGGGAACTTATATAAATAAAGTTAGCATTATACAAGACAATGTTCATTATATCCTTAGCATAAAGGATAGAACAGATAATGTAAAAGTTGAAGTTGAAGGTTATGATATCGGAATTAGTAAATGGAAATGGGATCAAAACACTCGTCATGGAATGTTACCTTCAAATGAACCTGTTAAAATAGGTGAACGTATTTACGCATTAGAAGAATGGCTGCATGATAATACGCTGAATAATATAAAAAAGTATTGTGATAAAAGACTAAAAAATGATAGCAAGCTGTATCCTGTTGTTATACACTGGAGCAATAATAAAGAGGAGTATTTAGATTATTTACAAAATAGAACGAAAATTAGTTCTTTAAAACGCTCTGCTAAAGAGTGGACTGTGCAAAATAAAGATTTTCTCAATTTTTACCATTGTGTTGCAACTCGAAACTTGTTAACACTAATGCCATTAATTAATTCTGAATTAACTCGTTTCTATGAAGGCTGTAGCTATATTGCTCCTATGCGAGCAGAAGCTAATAGATTTTATAGAAGCCAAGGACTTCAAGTAAATGATATAGACCCATATGGGCGCAATCTTCAGGAATTTATATCTTCTTTAACATCAAATCAAAGTCTATCGTATAATAAATTTTGTTCAAAATTGCTTGGAATAACAGTCTCAACCGTTAATACAGCAGGACATTATAGTATTATGCTTCACAATGAAAATGGGGCATTTAATATGGCAGATGTTGGATTTGGATATTCTCAGGTGCTTCCTATTATTACTAAATTATGGTTTTCATCCAATCCCCATGTATTTAGAAGGTCAATATACTATTTTTCAACAAGAGGTATAAACAATAAAACTATACTTATTGAACAACCTGAACTGCATTTACACCCTGCAATGCAAGCCAAACTTGCGGATGCATTTATTGAAACAGTGAATGAAACAAACGAGTCTTCTACTTTTAGAGATGACTTTACTAATATCCGATTGATAATTGAAACACATAGTCAAGCTATAATTAATAGAATAGGAAGAAAAGTTAGAGAAGGTAAAATTGATCCTCAAGATATAAATATAATTATATTCCAAAAAGATAAAGAGCTAAAAAATTCAATTATTAAGCAAATTTCATATGACAAATCTGGACGTTTAACAGAATGGCCTTATGGCTTTTTTGATCCCAATGATTAAATATTATGCTGTATTATTTGACTGATTCATTGATAGTTGATATTACAGATTCCTTATATCAACAAATATATAGAACTATACGAACATTAGGGGAGGCAGCAGAATCTAGCACTCATTTGCTTTATGGAGATATTGGCATATTAGAAAAAGCTAAAGAATGGTTTGCTAGTGATCCAATATTAAGTCCCTTATTTAACAAATTGGTTGAAAATTTTTCTATAAACATTATTCCTGAGTTTATAACTTATTATATAGAAGTTGTAAAGGACACACCTGTTGATAATAGAACTGAAGGAGGGGTAACTATTGCTCAGATGAAATACACAGATTTAATGACTGCGCAAAATGTGATAAAAGCAGATTTAATTAGCGAGGATATAAATGATTGCTGTTTTTATAAGTATATTTTAGGCTGGTATATGAAAGAAAATAATATTATAGCAAATGTGCAGTTAGACGATAAGCATGGGGGAGGAGGACGGACGGAAGCTGTTATTAGAGGAGAACTACGTAAAAAACATGTATCTATTTGTATTATAGATACTGATAAAAAACATACGTCATTTCTACCAGATAACAATTCAACTTACGGTAAATGCAAAGGATTAGGAAAAAGATCACCATTTTATAAGTTTTTACCAATTGATGTACATGAAATTGAAAATCTTATTCCAACCAATTTTATTGATATGCTTAATATCTGGAATACTGACGCCTGTCGTCAGAATAAAGAATATTTCGACTATTTAAAGAATGATGCTGAAAGAATATTACCTTTCTTTGATTTCAAAAAAGGTATTAGGAAAACAAATGACTTAAAAAATGATATTGCTTACTACAATTATGCAAAACATTGTTATAATCAAAATCCACGATATTATGAAATAAATCCTGACTTTAATTCATATTATGAAGAGAAAAATGATAATGAAGTAATATATGTTGGTTTAATAAATGGATTGTTAGCAAAAGTCTTAGCCTTATTAAAAGAATCAGGATATATAGAACCTATTCTTTATCATTATCAGTTATCAAATTGGAATATGATTTCTCAGCATATGCTAAATTGGGGAATCGCGAGAAACAATGAGTCCTTATACTAAAATATTACTTATTGTAGTTTTGTATAAATGAAAAAACTGAATCCAGATATTTTTTATTTCTGGATTCAATTACATTAGTAAGCTACTTTTAAAACTGTTGATATTAGTAAGTGTAGCCAAGGTTTATTGTGCTTTATTCTTCTGTCTTTAATAAATGTTGTAAATCAGGGTCGTTCTTAATCCGTTCCATCTCGTCCATGACAATCTGCTGGACTTCCTGCTTGACCCGGTTGTAATTTGCCTGTATTTCTTCCTGCATCCGGTCGTTCCCGTCCTCGTCCCTAAAATCTATGATTTGGGGCAGTTTCTTGTAACTGGCTGTTTCCCGCTTCACTTTCTCGTTATCCACCACTATTTCCGCATGGAATATTTTCTGCTCTATCCGTTCATCGAAATTGTCGCTGACCGCACCCACGAACATACCCTGTGTGAGATTGGATATTTTGCTGGGCGGTATCAAGCTATCCATCTGCGTACTGATTGAGGTTGATTTGTCGTTCCGATTGATAGTCATGCTTTGCCGTTTTTGAAGTACCTTTCCGAAACGGTCTGAAAGTGTTTTAGCCGTTTCAGAAACCACCTGACCGGAAAAGATATTACCCACTGTATTTTCGATTACACGACTTTCCTTATCCCCATAGTCCCGGCGTAACTGGCTAAAATCCTGAAAGCCCAAACAGACCGCTACCTTGTTGCTTCGTGCCGTTGCTATCAAGTTATCCAGTCCCCGAAAATAGATAGTCGGTAATTCGTCAATGATTACGGAACTTTTGAGTTGGTGCTTCTTGTTTATCAGCTTCACGATACGGGAATTATACAATCCCAAAGCACAGGAATAGATATTCTGACGGTCGGGATTATTGCCTACTACCAAAATCTTAGGTTCTTCCGGGTTGTTTATATCCAGTGAAAAATCATCCCCTGTCATTACCCAATATAAAGCCGGGCTTATCATCCTTGAAAGCGGGATTTTAGCACTTGCAAGCTGCCCATAGGCTAAGCACCCGGCGCCTTGCCGTGTTTTATCACGATAGGTTTCCAAGCACTCGCCTCCGAACCGTGCATACAGGTCTCCCCGTACACGGCTCTCCACCTTCTCATTCAATCTAACTTTCCTGCGTGTATCTTGTGATGACAAACTGAACATACTGCTAATGTTTTGCGGTTACGTGAAATCATTTTTATTTCCCAATCACTTTTACCTTTTAGGTCTTTCAATTTGCGTACATGGTGCATTTCAAGATTGTCCGTAGCACCGCAATTTTCACATACACGTGCCTGAAGTCTCTTGATTAGTCCATTTCTGCCGCCTGTTATGGCAACTGTGTTTGGCAGTTTGTCATCCAAATACCGATTGGGCAGTTCCTTTCGCTTAAAGCCTTTGTCGTAGAACTCACGTTTGAACTCATATCCCCTTTTATTGGTGTACGGTATGGCAAATACTCCGTTTTTCTTGTACTTCGCAATGATTTTCTTTTTAGAAGTGCTGTACTTTGCGGCGTATGTCTTATACATACTGTATTCCATGATGTTATAAAAAGAGTCAATGACGGGACTATTATTTGCAATCGAATAGAAGTTATAGAGCCCCATGATTTCGGAGTTATATTGGCTTATAATTTCCAAATCATCAAGACAGCGCATATATGTACGTCCTTTGGGCTTCCAAACCTCCTTACCTTTTTGCACAGTAATCTTTACCGCATCATATTCAAGGAGCTTCTTCCGCATCACTTCAGTAGTCACATACAGGACTATCTTATGGTCTAAGCTTCTTGTCAAATGTCCGTTTTTATCCCTACGGGTGTCATTGGATTTGCGTATAAATACGTCATAACCGAGAAATTTAGCATGTTTTCTTGCATTGGTTATCAGCGTTTTTTCATCAGATAGTTCCAATTTCAATTTGTCTGCCATAAATTGCTTTATGTCCTCTTTGATTTTGATACAATCCTCTTTGCTGCCAATAACACCAATGAGAAAATCATCCGCATATCTCACATATTTCAGTCGTTTCATGTCCGAGTCCATTTCATCACTTGCGGGATACTTAAGACGTTCTTTAACAATCTCTTTGATTTGCATCATCAGTCGTTGACGTTCAACTTCGTCCGTTGACTTTTTTAGCTTCTCCACTACCTTGGCTTTCCGTTGTCCAAAACGTTTTACTATCGGATTTTCTTTACGCCTTTTCCCTTTATCAAATCTATTGATGTATTCCTTAATGTATTTGTCAAACTTGTCAAGATAGATATTTGCCAATATGGGACTTATTATTCCACCTTGAGGTGTTCCACTATACGATTTGTGAAATACCCAATCTTCTACATACCCGGCATTCAGGAACTTTCGGATAAGACGCAGAAAGCGTACATCCGAAATACGTTCTGAAAGAATTGCTATCAATACTTCGTGGTCGATATTATCAAAGAAACCTTTGATGTCTCCCTCGATAAACCACTTTGTATTGTTGAATCTCTTTTGGATGTTCCAAAGTGCAGTCTGTGGACTTCTCTGTGGTCTGAAACCATGAGAGGAGTTTTCAAAACTACCCTCATAGATTGCTTCCAAAATCATTCGAATAGCTTCTTGCAGGAGCTTGTCAATGAATGACGGAATACCCAGCGGTCGCATCTTCCCGTTTTTCTTGGGAATATACACCCGTTGAGGGGGATTCGGCTGATACGTCTCATCTTTGAGCGTATCAATCAACCGTTCAATATGAGATATACTGAAGCCGTCAACGGTTTTTCCGTCAACACCTTTGGTCATATTGCCCTGTTTTGCATATATGCGTTGGTAGGCAATATAGTATATCTCTTCATTAAACAGTATCCGGTACAAACGTTCAAACTTGTACTCCAAGTCGGAACTATGTTGTGTTAGACTGTTTAATATCTTCTCTGGATTTCTTTTCATGTCTCTCACATTTTCCAAAATTTGACATTAAACGATATTGGCTGCTTCCCTTCGCCATGTACAAGGTTTTCCCTTGCTCGGACTACTACGGAAGCTCTGTTGCCATATGGGTTGCCCCACTTAGGCAATCCCCGTTTAGACATATAATAACTATTTGGCATGATAGATTGTCGGATACGACTTTCGTCCTTTACTATGTATGTAGTTGCTCCGTGATAAGTTCTTTTGCCCAAACAACCTACAAGGCGAAGTTGGGTATCACGGCTTGGCGTCTATAACTGTCTTCCGCCAAGGCTTAACCATCGAGCCGCTCGGACTATCGTTTAACCAGTATAGGCTTTATCCTCATATCTATCGTTTCACCTCGCCACCCGGTCAGGACTTGACAATTAGTCCACTTGTGGCTTTACCGACATGCTACACTCCCCATCGTCTTTCGTTGAATGGATAAGTCGGCTGGTGATAGGTAATTATTTCAAAGAACACGTACCTAATAGCTTGCCAAAGCTATATTTATTATATGCCCTTACGGGCGCACCTGAAGCTGGTCTTGCGCATTACTTTCCCATGCGTCCATGAACGGTGAAAGATAGTTTTCCAGTTCGGGATAGCTGGTTAAAATAGTGAATGTATCGGCATATTTCTTGTTCAGAAATTCAATGGCGTGCGGGAATGTACAATACTTACCACCCTGATAGATTTTCAAAAACCAAATGATAGAAGCGAGCAGGATAATCGGGCTTTCCACAAAAAAGTCCCCCTGCTTGGTTATCCAACTGCGGTTCAAATTTAACATTATTGTATAACTGGCTTCGTAAGCATCCGATATGTCCGTCATAAACGCCGGATTTATCGGGTTGCATCGGTGGCTTTTGCGTGGGTCGTCAAAGTTAATCATGTAGAATTTAGGCTGTACCTTATACCCGTCTAAATGATTGATTAAGTGATTGTAAGCTATCTCTGAAAGGTCAGGGAATTTGTAGTCATAAATATAAACAGCAAAGCCTTTTTCGATTTGCTGTTTTATGTAATTATTGACTATCGCATACGACTTTCCCGAACCGGGTGTGCCTAAAACCATGCTTGCCCTGAACGGGTTTACAATGTTTATCCACCCATCATTCCACTTCTTTTTATAGTAGAAACGGGTCGGCAGATTGATAGAATACTCGTTTTCAATCAGGCGTGTTTCCTGTGCGAAACTTTCATTTTCCAAATTAAACACATCATCCATCAGGTTATTTTTCAACAGGCGGGAAATCCATACTCCGGCAGCCAATAATGAAAGATACCCGGCGGTCATGGTAAAGATATACAAACCTGTGTTTGCTGCCAATGGTAACGGCAAAACCAATAACCACCAGTTCAGGAAGAACAGGATAAAACCGATTGTCAGGAATACATAAATCTTGTTCCATGTGATTTTTTCCTCTTTCACTCCCTTTGTTCCCAAACAGGAAAGCGCAAGGAATACCACTGAAAAAAGTTTGGTATATAGGATATTGGAGAACAGCCCGGCGGTACGCTGGAAGTTCAGCAGGATTTTATCGACTACCCCGATATTGATGCCCCACTGACGGAACGACTGGTAACAAAACCAGTAAATGTTTATCACTACAAATAAAATACTGATTGCCCGCATAAAGTCCATGACCTTTGCAAGTCCTCTTAAATCATCTTCATTCTGCATAATTGAAATTTTTAGGATTACTAAATACGTCTTTGTTTCTTCTTTTTCTTCTTGGGTAGCGGAACTTGGCTGTTGTCGGGTGGCGTATCGTTCCCACCGGATAACAGGCTGAACAGTCCGGCAACGGCTTTGCCTGTATTTTCAAGGTGTCCGGTCGGGTTATATTCCGGCGTGTGTTCCTGCATTTCCTGTTTGTTGTTTCCCGTCAAAGTACGGGAGCCGGAAAACAGGTCGTTGAACACATTGGCTGAAAAGTCCTTTCCCAACCTTGAACCGTTCAGGACGGTACGGTTTTCGTGGTCGATGAATGTTACACCGTATATCCTGCCTGTATCGTTCTGTCGGAAAAGTACATCTATACTTTTCTTTTTTAGTTCTTGTTCCAGTTCCTTACGGTTACGGGCGGATTTCATCACTGCTCCGACTGTCCGGCGGGTACGCTCTTTCAAGTTCTTGTCCTGAATGTCCTTTGTGGATTTCTTGATGTGTCGCTGGATGGCTTCGTAACCTACCGACTTACCCAAAGAGGAAGATTTGAACGGGTTTCCCTGCTTTTCTCCCTTGTCATTGGTTGCCGAATAGACAATGCCATTATAAGGTTTGCCGTTCACTTCCCCTTTCACTTCCTCCGCCTGTACATTATATATAGATAGCAACGCTTTGTACTCCGTAAAACTCTGGAAACGGTAACTGCTGGCAAGGGCTTTCACCGTATTGGATAACTGGTGCTTTACGTCCCCCGCCTGATAGCCCACCTTTTTAAGTTCGGGGCGTTCGGCTGCCTGTTTCTTCTCTGCCGGATGCAGCCCGTATTTCTGTTCCAGTTCACGGGTGATTTGCTTGCTGCGGATATGCTCGAACTTGTCGTTTATCTTTTTGCCCGTTTCATCCACCCGGATGGAAACGATATGGATATGATGCCTTGCAATATCTTCGTGCTTGTAAACCATATACGGTTGGTTGCCGTACCCCAACTTATCCATATATTCTTTGGCAATATCCGCAAGCTGGCTGTCTGAAAGCACATCGTCCGGGTGCGGGTTCAGGGAGATATGGATAATCGGTTTTTCCGTTTTCAGGTCGGCGGGCAGGTGCATATCGAAACATTCCATACAACGCCGGATGCTGAAATTTCCGTCCTCGCTCTCAAACATACGGTTACTTAAAAGTACCTTTCCCTGTTCTTCATCCACCTTGTTTTGGTTGTAAGCGAGCGCACCAAACAGGGAACTGCCTACACTTATCTTTGCAACCATCTTGTTTCAAACTCACGGGTCAGTTCAATAATTTGGCGGTTCAGGTCGGCAAGTTCCATCGTTGCCTTTTCAAGTTTATAAAGAAATGCGAGTGCTTTCTTCTCGGAGAAATTGGTATTGAGAGCCTTTACCACCTGATTATAATTCACGGCGATACCCCTATACTGGGAATATAAAGCGGTCAGCCGGGTATAATATTCGACTGCCGCCTTGTCGATTTTAATCACTTTGAACGGTTCGCCAAAGATGCGGGCGGTAATAAAGTGCGCTTTCGTGCGCATACCTGACTGGTCGAACAATGCCAAAAAGCGGGCGTGGTCTATCGCATTGAAGCTGATAGAATACCGGAACACTGCCGGGTCTGCTTTGGGCTTGCGTCCTGCGCCACCCGGACGGGGCGCATTTTCATTTTTCTGTTTCATGCTACATTTTTTTAAGGGTTACGACTTCGGAGTGACCCATGTCCCGGCTTCGTCCGGGCAAGGCGTTCAAAGCTGCTGAAAGAATTTCAAGCAGCGCAGAACACACCTTGCTATTTGCCAGCGCAAATAAAAATCCATCTACCGATGGATTGGAGTTAGCGGAGATTGGAACGCTCCCGGTTTCGGGGGCTTGGTTAGCCTGACCGATACCTTTCGGTTGCAAAGTAACGGGTATTAAAAATGCTGTGAAATAGCATGTTATAGGACAAATGAGGACAAACGGGGACATTTGAGGACACCTTTCAAAAGGGGTTATTTTTCTACGTTTATTTGTCCCGGATTTAAGAAAGAAAGCAATATGGATAGATGGAAATATGTAATGGAAAGCGGACGGAAAGAAAGCGGTTTTGAAAACTTGAAAACAAGATTTCAAGATTGCAATATTTCAAGAAAGCAAGAAAACAAACCGGATGGAATGATTGAAAGGAAACAGTCATTCAATTGGGAAAGCAAGCTGGCTTTGTGGAATGATTGAAAACAAAGAAGCAAGGAAGAAAACAGGCAGTCTTTGTAGAAAGGTAGCAAGAAACAAGGAAAGAAAAAAAGAAGTCATTCTCTCTTTCGGAGTTTCAACATGGAACGAAAGAAAACCATCCGTCAATCTGTACGGATGGAATGAAATAAAGATGTATCACAAAAAAGAATTATTACAATGAAGAAAGAAACCTTGTATGTAGCTTTCTCCACCCAAAAGGGCGGGGTCGGCAAAACAACGTTCACCGTCTTGGTGGCAAGTTACCTGTATTATCTCAAAGGGTATAACGTGGCAGTCGTGGATTGCGATTACCCGCAACATTCCATTTCTGCCATGCGCAAACGGGATGCCGAACAGGTGAACGGGGATGATTATTACAAACAGCTTGCCTTTCACCAGTTCAAGACACTGGGAAAGAAAGCATACCCGGTGCTTTGCAGTTCACCGGACGAAGCGATAAAAACGGCGGATGAATATCTTGCGTCTGCCGGGATGGACTATGATGTGGTCTTTTTCGACCTGCCCGGAACGGTAAATAGCGAGGGTGTTATCAACTCCCTTTCAGGGGTGGATTATATTTTCACCCCCATAGCCGCCGACCGGGTGGTATTGGAAAGCAGCCTTTCGTTTGCAGTGGCTATCCATAAACTGCTGGTAAAGAATGAAGCGTGCCGACTGAAAGGGCTGCACCTGTTTTGGAACATGGTAGATGGACGGGAAAAAACAGACCTCTACACCCTGTATGAACAGACTATCGGGGAATTGGAACTACCCCTTATGAAAGTATTTATCCCGGACACGAAACGATTCAAAAAGGAACTGGACGCACAGCGTAAAACCGTGTTCCGTTCTACACTGTTCCCGGCGGACAAACGGCTGGTAAAGGGCAGCAACATGGAAGAACTGATAACCGAAATCGCATACCTTATAAAACTGTAACGATATGGCAAAGCAAAGCGGCGGGAAACCGCAAATTGACGAGGATTTTATGAAAGAGATTATTTCACAGGGCTTGCCCGTGAAGAAACAGGAAACGCCGTCGGCGGCAATGGAAACGGAAATAGAAACACCGGATAAACCGGATGATAAAACAGACAAGCAGGAAACGGCAAGGAAAGAAAAGACCGTGAAAGAACCTGCCCGCCGGAAAAAGAACGCTCCGGGCGATTACCGGGCAACCTATTTCATGCGGGTGGACTTGACCGACCGCCAGCCGTTATACGTCAGCCGTACCACCCACGAAAAGTTAATGAAAATAGTAACCGTTATCGGCGGGCGCAAGGCAACCGTGAGCAGCTATGTAGAAAATATCCTGCTCCGACATTTCGACCAGTTTCAGGACGAGATAAACGAACTGTACGAAAGCAAATTTGAAAAGCCGTTCTGATATGTTGAAGTGGTTTATTATCGGAACGCTCCTGTATTACGCCGTTCTCTTATGGCGATACCGGGATAGCTTGGGAACATGGTTTACGGGTAGAAAAAAGCAGCCGGAACAACCGGAAAGCAAACCGACCGTGAAAGCCGAAAACGGTGATTCTCTTGTAGGTGCAAGCCGTTACCGGATGGGACAAATGAGGACAAACGGGGACATCTTAGGACATCTTTCAAAAGGGGTTGATAATGCTTCTATATTTGTCCCGCAAAGCGATGAAGCGGTGGAAGAAACTCCTGATAACAAACAGGTGGAAAATGAAAATACCGATACCCTACAAGCGATTGAAACCGAGTTTGAAATGGAGTTTGAAACGGAAGAAACGGATGTTTCGCCGGATGAAATCGAAGCGGAAGAAATCGCCTATTACATGGGGGACGGGGAGCCTGAAATGGCACAGGGTATCACGCTGGGGGAACTGGGGCAAATGATACAGGTCATTCAGATAAAACAAGCACCCGAAGCGGAAGAACGGCAAGCGGTACAGACTATCTGCCGGACGGAAACAAACCTCTTTCATTCGCTGGTGGAACAGATTAACGGGGGCAGGTCACGGGTAGCGGAACTTTTACAAAAGCATGAGATACCCGTACCCGTCACCGTCCCGGCTGCCGGAAATGATGAAATAGCAGCCTTCGACATGAACGATTTTCTTTAATAGTAAACTTTAAATAAGTAAGATGATGAAACAAAGAGATTACGGTTAAAAAGCAAACCTTTTCGAACATGGGGAACATTCCCCGCAACCACAAAAATTCAATTATTAATCACTCCGCCGGGCGGACTATCCACCCGTCCGGCAATTTAAAAATCAATGTATTTATAATGAAAAAGAAAATTCTCTTTTCGGCAGCCGCTCTTTTGGCTGCATCCTCCGCTTTTGCACAGGGTAACGGCATGGCGGGTATTACCGAAGCTACCAACATGGTAACCAGTTATTTCGACCCGGCGACAAAATTAATTTACGCTATCGGTGCGGTTGTCGGATTGATTGGCGGCGTGAAAGTGTATGGAAAATTTTCTTCGGGCGACCCTGATACCAGTAAAACGGCGGCTTCGTGGTTCGGTGCGTGTATCTTCCTGATTGTGGCCGCCACAATTCTCCGCTCATTCTTCCTCTAATGGCTGAATATTCTATCAATAAGGGTATTGGTAGAAGTGTAGAGTACAAGGGTCTGAAGGCGCAGTATCTGTTCATCTTTGCCGGGGGCTTGCTCGCCCTGTTCGTGGTGTTCGTCATCATGTATATCGCCGGCTTGTCCCAATGGATCTGCATAGGGTTTGGCGTTACTGCCGCCTCAGTCCTTGTCTGGCTCACCTTCCATCTCAATGCCAAGTATGGGCAGTACGGTCTGATGAAACTTGCCGCAGTGAAGTATCACCCACGCTACATCATCAACCGTCTGCGCCTTAACCGAATGATTAAAGGTAGAAAACGATGAGAAATATACTAAAAGCCACAACACTGGAATCCAAACTGCCGCTGCTTGCCGTGGAACACGGCTGCATCATCAGCAAAGACGCTGACATTACGGTCGCGTTTGAGGTCAGCCTGCCGGAACTGTTCACAGTGACATCTGCCGAATATGAAGCCATGCACGGAGCATGGTGCAAGGCAATCAAGGTATTGCCTCATTATTCGGTGGTGCATAAGCAGGACTGGTTCTGCTCGGAGAAATATCAGCCGGAACTCCAGAAGGATGACCTCTCTTTCCTTGAGCGTTCATTTGAACGACACTTCAATGAGCGTCCGTATCTCGCCCACAAGTGCTTCCTCTTCCTTACCAAGACAACGAAGGAACGGGCCCGTCAGCAGAGTAACTTCTCGACTCTATGCCGTGGGCGAATCACCCCGAAAGAACTCAATCATGAAATGGTTGTCAAGTTCATGGAGTCGGTGGAGCAGTTCGAGCGCATCATCAATGACACCGGCTATATCAAACTGCGTCGCCTCTCTGATGATGAGCTGGTCGGGACAGAGAAAACTTCCGGGCTTATCGAGAAGTATATGTCGCTGACAATGGACGATGTTGCCTGCTTGGAGGACATAGACCTTGATGCACGTCAGATGCGGATTGGCGACAAAATGCTCTGTCTGCACACTCTGTCTGACACCGATGATCTCCCCGCAAAAGTCAGCACCGATAACCGTTATGAGCGGTTATCGACTGACCGGAGTGATTGCCGCCTTTCGTTTGCCTCACCCATCGGGTTTCTATTGCCCTGCAACCACATAGTCAATCAGTATGTGCTGATTGATGATCACGATGAGAATTTGGCAAGGTTTGAGAAGACTGCCCGCAATATGAACAGCCTTTCGAGGTATAGCCGAAGCAATGCCATAAACAAAGAGTGGATTGACCGCTATCTCAACGAGGCACATTCATATGGTCTGACCTCCGTCCGCTGCCATGTCAATATTATGGCGTGGAGCGATGACGCTGAGGAACTGCGGCGAATCAAGAATGATGTCGGCGGTCAGTTGGCTACAATGGGATGTATGCCACGGCACAACACCATCGACTGCCCGACACTGTTCTGGTCGGCAATGCCCGGCAACGAGGCGGATTTTCCTGCCGAAGAAAGTTTCTACACTTTCATCGAGCCTGCGGTCTGCTTCTTCACTGCTGAGACAAATTACCGCAGTAGCCTGTCACCATTCGGCATCAAAATGGTTGACCGCCTTACAGGTAAGCCTATCCACTTGGATATTAGCGATGAGCCGATGAAAAGAGGTATCACGACCAACCGCAACAAATTCATCCTCGGACCATCAGGCAGCGGTAAGTCTTTCTTCACCAACCATTTTGTCCGACAATATTATGAGCAGGGAGCGCATATCCTCCTGATTGACACCGGCAACTCTTACGAGGGGCTTTGCAATCTGATTCATAATAAGACGCATGGCGAAGATGGTGTCTATTACACCTATACCGAGGACAGCCCGATTTCGTTCAATCCTTTCTACACCGATGACGGAGTCTTCGATGTGGAGAAGAAAGACTCCATCAAGACGCTGCTCCTGACTCTCTGGAAGTCAGAGGATGACAGGGTGAGCAAGACCGAAAGCGGTGAATTAGGCTCGGCGTTGTCGATGTTCCTTGAAAAAATGGCTAAGGATAAGGTCATAGTTCCGTGCTTCGACTCGTTCTATGAGTTTATGCGTGACGAGTATCGCGCTGAAATGGCGCAACGTACTATCCCCATCTATAAGCAGGATTTCGACATTGACAACTTCCTGACTACTCTGAGGCAGTATTACCACGGAGGCCGTTTTGACTTCCTGCTCAACTCCAAAGAGAATATCGACCTGCTCGGTAAACGCTTCATTGTCTTTGAAATAGACAGTATCAAGGATAATAAGGAACTTTTTCCTGTGGTGACAATCATCATCATGGAGGCTTTCATCAACAAGATGCGAAGGCTCAAAGGTATCCGGAAAGTACTTATCTGTGAGGAGGCTTGGAAGGCTCTTTCTTCGGCTAACATGGCGGAGTATATGAAGTACCTCTATAAGACTGTGCGTAAATATTTTGGTGAGGCTGTGGTGGTAACACAGGAGGTAGATGATATAATCTCCAGTCCTATCGTGAAAGAGACTATCATCAACAACTCCGACTGTAAAATCCTGCTCGACCAGCGCAAGTACATGAATCGCTTCGACCAGATTCAGGAGCTGCTCGGTCTGACCGACAAGGATAAAAGCCAGATACTCAGCATCAACATGGCGAACAATCCCAACCGCCTATGTAAAGAGGTATGGATTGGTCTCGGCGGCACACAGTCAGCGGTCTATGCCACGGAGGTGTCAATGGAGGAATATCTCTGCTACACTACTGAGGAAACGGAGAAGATTCAGGTACTCAACAAAGCGAAGCAATTAGGTGGCGACACCGAAGCTGCCATCAAGATGCTCGCCAACGAGAGGAAGGAGGGTGCGACATGAAAATTCCCAAAGCGTTCCACCCGATTCTCGGAGTGCTGACAGGATTTATCCTGTTCCTTGCCGGTATTGCAATCCTGACGATAGTATTTGTCGGAGTGGTCAAAGCCGCCAATTATGCCGCGCCTTACTTTGCCGAGGTTGTCAAAGGATTCCAATTGCTAATCCATAGAATACTGTCGCTATGAAAATTGCAATAACCCTTGTGAAGATTCTCATGGCAATCATTCTCGGACTGATTGCCGGAATTGCAGTGCTACTCATGTTGCCACTGCTGTTCACCTTCGCACTAATCAAAATCATAGGTGGCGCAGCCATCTCAATCCGATAACCACAAAATCCAAAATTAGAAAATGAAACAACTGAAATTTCTATTCCCCCTCATTGCCCTGTGCCTCCTGTTAGGCACAGGCAGGGCTTCCGTCCAATGGACGGTCATCGACCCGTCCAACATAGCCCAGAGTATCGTAAACTCCTCAAAGTCACTCGTTCAGGAGTCAACGACCGCCACGAATATGGTCAACAACTTTAAGGAGACGGTAAAGATTTACCAGCAGGCAAAGAAGTATTACGACGCTCTCCAGCAGGTAAATAACCTTGTCCGCGACGCCCGCAAGGTGCAGCAGACAGTCCTGATGCTCGGCGACATCTCCGGCTACTACGTCAACAATTTCAAGAAGATGCTGACCGACCCCAATTTCACAAGTGCGGAGTTGTCGGCTATCGCTTCCGGATACACACGTATCCTCGAAGAAGCCAACGGCGTACTCGGCGATCTGAAGCAGGTGGTCAACATCACGACGCTCTCCATGACCGACAAGGACAGAATGGATGTGGTCGATGACTGCTACAAGGAGATGAAGCGTCTGAAGAACCTGACGGCATACTTCACAAACAAGAATATCTCCGTTTCGTACCTCAGAGCCAAGAAGAAGGCGGACACCCAAAGGGTTGTCAACCTCTATGGCGACGGCTCTGAAAAATACTGGTAAGCCAATGCTCTGCGCGATAGATTTTTCAAACCTACACTCCATACTCCGGTCGCTCTACGACGATATGATGCCTTTGTGCAGCGACATGGCGGGAGTGGCCCAGGGAATAGCCGGACTCGGCGCCCTGTTCTATGTCGCTTACCGTATCTGGCAGTCGCTGGCGAGGGCCGAACCGATTGATGTGTTCCCGCTTCTGCGTCCTTTTGCCATCGGATTCTGTATCATGTTCTTTCCGACAGTGGTACTCGGTACAATCAACTCGGTAATGTCACCGATTGTGCAGGGAACCGCCTCGATGCTCGAAGGGCAGACACTGGATATGCAAAAGTACCGGGAGGAGAAAGACCGTCTGGAATATGAACAGATGATGAACGATCCGTCCACTGCCTATCTTGTCGATGATGTCGAGTTTGACAGGCAGATTGATGAACTCGGAGTGACAGAGATTGGCACCGCCGCCGGAATGTATATCGAGCGTGGTATGTATAAAGTTAAGAAGGCTATCCAAAACTTTTTCAGGGAGTTGCTTGAACTGCTGTTCCAAGCAGCATCGCTTACAATAGACACGATAAGAACATTCTTTCTCGTCGTGCTGGCGATACTCGGACCGATAGCCTTTGCAATATCGGTGTGGGATGGATTCCAGAACACCCTCGTCCAATGGATTTGCCGATACATTCAGACATATCTGTGGCTGCCTGTGGCAGACCTGTTCTCCACAATGCTTGCCAAGATACAGATTCTGATGCTCCAGAACGACATTTCGGAGCTGACTAATAACCCGAATGTTGACCTCGATGGGAGCAACACAGCTTACACGATATTCATGATTATCGGCATAATCGGCTACTTCACAATCCCGACTGTCGCAGGGTGGATTATTCAGGCTGGAGGCATGGGCAGCTACAACCGCTCGATTAACAACACCGCCATGACCGGAGGCTCATGGGCCGGCAGCATCGCCGGAGGTGTGGCAGGTAATGTAGCGGGTCGTGCGGGCAAATTGCTCAAATAGTATTCTAACACTATTCAAACACTGATTAAATGGAATTTAAGTCATTAAAAACCATCGAAACCTCTTTTCGGCAGATAAGGCTGTTCGGCATTGTCATGGTATCGCTCTGCGCCTTCATCGCTATCGGCTCGGTGGTGCTGTCGCTGAATTTCGCCGAAAAGCAGCGGGAGAAAATCTATGTCCTCGACAACGGCAAGAGTTTGATGCTCGCGCTGTCACAGGACATGGAGCAGAACCGCCCGGCGGAGGCACGGGAACACGTGCGACGCTTCCACGAACTGTTCTTCACTCTGTCGCCCGACAAGTCGGCGATTGGACACAACATCAACCGCGCCATGTCACTGGCCGACAAGAGTGCCTATAACTATTACTCCGATTATGTCGAGAAGGGTTACTACAACCGCATCATAGCCGGAAACATCACTCAGGTCTTGCAGGTGGACAGCATAGTCGCTGACTTCAACGACTATCCATACAACGTCCGAACCTACGCCCGGCAGATGATTATCCGTCAGAGCAATGTCACCGAAAGGTCGCTGATAACGCAATGTCGGCTGGTGAACACCTCTCGATCCGACGATAACCCCAACGGCTTCATGATCGAGGGTCTGACGATTCTTGAAAACAAAGATTTGATAACCACAAAACGCACTTTATCCCAATGAGTATAAAACAGAAAATTCAAAACCTTGTGTCGCCCTTATATAATAAGGTGTGGCACGGCCCGAAAGGGAAAATCAAAGAACGGGTGAAAAAAGCCTGTGAAGATATGCCCCATAAACAACGCCTCACAGTCGTTACCGTGCTTCTCTCGGCGTTCATCCTCGTCGCCTTCTTCGTGTTCGGGAACGCCTGCTACAAGATGGGCGCCGGCCATACTCGGCAGAATATGGAGATAGAGCATATCCGACAACTGGAACTCCCGACACAAGGCACACCCGATGTCTCACCTAAAACGGTAGAAGATGAAACTGCTCGATAACCTCAAAGCGAGATTCGCTCCGAAAACTCCGGCAGAACGTGAGCGGCTGAAGCGGCTTACAGTCTATACGCTGCTGATTCTCTCGTGCCTCGTATGCTTCTGGATTATCTTCGCTCCAAGCGGTGATGACGATACCGTCAAGGGAAAGGCTAACATGGAGCTGCCCGACCAGACTTCCGCCGGTATGCCCGACACCAAGCTGAAGGCATACGAACAGGAGGCGGCGCAGAAAGACAAGGCGCGTAATGACAGCACGATAAATGCCGTGTCGCTCCAGCTCGACACCGTTACCGCTCCGGCGGAACCGACAGTGCCCGATGAGATTCAGAACTCGACTGCGGCATACCAACAGGCTCAGGCGTCATTGCAGGATTTCTATGTGCCGGAGTATAACGAATCGGCACAGGTAGCGGAGTTGCAGGCACGGCTCGATGAGCTGGAGATGCAGAACTCTATGGCTCTGCAACAGACGCAACAGCCTAATGAGATGGAGCTGCTTGAAAGGTCGTATCAGTTGGCGGCGCAGTATATGGGTAATGGAAATGCTGGCAATGTCCCGCCTCCACAAGTCGATGAGAAAGGAAAACGGAATGTCCAGCCGGTGCAGAACGTGACCCACAATGTAGTATCGACTATGAGTGCTGCCACGAATGACCGTGGCTTCAACACCTCGGTGGGCATTAAGCGGTCGGTCGGCAAGAATACAATCGCCGCTGTCATAGCCGGAAATCAGTCCGTCACCAACGGGCAGTCGGTTAAACTGAGAACCACCGAACCGATGTGGATAGGCTCACGGCTTATTCCCCGGAATACGGCTCTTGTCGGTGCCGCGAGGTTGCAGGACGAGCGTCTGGAAATTGAGATTTCCTCAGTCGAGTGTCAAGGCTCAATCTACGATGTGGAGCTGAAAGTCTATGATTCCGACGGTCAGGAAGGTATCAACATTCCCAACTCAATGGAGACTGACGCGCTGCACGAGATCGGCGCCAACATGGGCAGCAAAATGGGCAGCTCGATAAATATCTCCACCGATGCCGGAGCGCAGATAGCGTCTGATGTGGGTCGAGGACTCATCAACGGTGTGAGCCAGTATCTCACAAAGAAGATGCGCACTGTCAAGGTGCATCTTAAATCCGGGTACAGGGTAATGCTTTACCAGCCCGAAAACAATTAAAAACCACTTAAATCCAACGTAAATTTTTATGAAACTGAAAACAATTATTCTCTCAGCCATTGCCGTTATCGGCATGGCAACCCCCGCTTTTGCAAAAGACAAGGCACCCAAAAACGCCGATAACAATGTGTCGTCTGATACAGAACAGTTAGCTGAACATGACCTCAATGTCTATGGTGGCAACTATACCGACGGCGACAAGTTCGACGGTCTCACCCGCAAGGTCGGTTTCGACCGCATGATTCCGCCTCACGCGCTGGAAGTCTGCTACAACAAGACAACGCACATCATCTTCCCGGCTGAAATCACATATGTCGATTTGGGCAACGAGAACCTCGTTGCCGGACTTGCCGACGGTGCGAAGAATGTGCTGCGAGTAAAATCCGCCTTCAAGTCGTTCAAGCAGGAAACAAACCTGTCGGTCATAACAGAAGATGGGTCATATTACAGCTTTAATGTAAAATTTGCCAAAGAGCCGCTGTTGCTCAATATCGAGATGACGGACTTTCTCTACGATGGCGAATCGGTGAACCGCCCCAACAACGCACAGGAGATATACTTGGAGCGTCTGGGTCAGGAGTCTCCTATGCTTGTCAAACTGATTATGAAGTCAATCCACAAGCAGAACAAGCGCGAAATCAAGCATATCGGCTCAAAACGTTTCGGGGTGCAGTTCCTTCTGAAAAGTATCTATACCAACAACGGACTTCTCTTCTTCCATACCGAACTGAAGAATACCTCCAACATCGCCTTTGATGTGGATTTTGTGAGCTTCAAGATTGTGGACAAGAAGGTTATCAAGCGAACCGCCATGCAGGAACAGGTACTTGAACCGCTCCGCGCCCAGAACTATGTTACGGTGGTGCATGGCAAATCGTCTGAACGCACAGTGTTCGCGCTGGAAAAATTCACTATCCCGGACGATAAGCAGCTCGTTATCGAGGTCGCCGAGAAGGAAGGCGGACGCCATCAGTCCTTCGTGGTCGATAACGAGGACATCGTGAGAGCAAACGTAATCGACGAACTTTCAATCCAGTAAGCCCATGAAGAAGATTCTTTCAATCTTCGCTGTAGCGGTGCTTTCCCTGTTCGCAGGGGAGGCATTCGCCCAGCGGAATCTCCCCGGGATGTCGGCAATCGAAGTCCGTGCCGACATGGTAAACGGTTTTTATACAGGCAACTCCCGCAACTGCGGCTATAACCTCGGCATATTCTATTCAGTCATAAAGGGCAACAATGCGAATACTTGGTCTTTCGGTGGTGAATACCTCCAGACCTATAAGCCCTACGGTGAAAAGGGTCGTATCCCCGTGGCGCAGTTCACAGGCGAGGTCGGCTACAATCTCCGCATTGTCAGCGACTACTCACAGACCTTCCACCTCTACGGTGGCGTGTCGGCTCTCGCAGGATATGAGACGGTAAACTGGGGCAAGCAACTGTTACCAGACGGCTCGACTATTCAGGCTAAAGATGCTTTCATCTATGGCGGAGCCGTAACCCTCTCGACAGATTTTTATCTCTCGGATCATGTGGCGCTCGGAGCACACATCAAGGAGCGGTTTGTATTCGGCAACGATACCGGCCATTTCCTGTTCCAGTATGGCGTTCACCTTAAATATCAGTTTTAGACTATGACGTACACAAAGAATGATATAAAGAACATCCCGCTGACGGAGTTCATGGCGGCTCTCGGCGAAAAGCCGGTCAAGGCTTTCGGGGACATGAAGCTATATTATGCGCCACAACGCGACGACACGGAGCCGATACTGGTGGTTGATACCAAAACAAACCGATGGTATGACCATGCCACTGACCAGAGCGGCGACATAATCGACCTCGCAGCCCTAAAGATGAATCCCAATCTCTACATAGATCCGAGAGATTTCATTCTCAAATACATGAACGAGTACGAGCAGGTCAAGGAACTATCGGCAATGGCACGTAAGCCGCTGGACCCAACGGTTATCAACCTCGACATAAAGAAAGTTAAGCTCACAGACTTTATGAAGGCTCTCGGTCAGGAACACCCGGTAGCTGCCGACGGCAATCTCCGGATATACAATGCTCCCTACGATGATAAGCCCGGACCGACTATAGTAATCAACATCGAGACAAACCAATGGCGAGATACAAAATCCGGTGCTTACGGGAGTATCTATGACCTCGCTTATGAGATTACAGGCTCATGCAATATGTCAGAGTTGAATCACTACATCGCAGGGCAAATGTCGGCTTTGGAGAAGTCCAAAGAGAAAGAGCAGAAGGTGGAACCGCCCAAACAGGAGCAGAAGCCTGACAAACCAAAACGGAAGATGCGCCTATGAACATCGACGAAATTCGTAAAATCTCGCTTGTCGAGTTCCTGAATCAACTGGGCTATCAGCCGACAGGACGTGACAGCAAAGGCTTATGGTTTTATTCTCCTTGCCGCAGTGAGCGTAAACCGTCCTTCCATGTCAATCCCCGAAAAGGCGTATGGTTCGATTTTGGTAGCGGAGCAGGTGGCGACATCTTCACACTTGCAGGGGAGTTATGCAATTCTGGCGACTTCATCCGACAGGCTGAATATATTGCCGAGAAAATGAAGCTGCCAATCGTAAAGCCATATAAGCCTGTGCCGTTCATCGAGCAGCCCACCTTTGAGAACTTGAAGGTCTCAAAACTGGAATCTCCGGCATTGCTGAAATATCTTGCCGACAGAGGTATTCCCCGTAACATCGCCCAACGGTGGTGTGTGCAGGTGGATTACCGACTTCACGGCAAAGACTATTATGCCATCGGTTTCGAGAACAACGCACATGGTTTTGAGCTTCGCAACTCCTTCTACAAGGGGTCATACCCGCCCAAGCACATAACCCACATCGCCGATGGTAACACCCGGTGCAACGTGTTTGAAGGCTTCATTGACTTCCTTTCAGCGGAACGCCTCGGACTCAATGACGGTTCCGACTCGGTTGTTCTCAACTCCGTTGCCAATGTCGGCAAGGCACTGACAATCCTCCCGGACTATTCCGTAATAGCCTGTTACCTCGATAACGACGAGGCAGGGCGAGCCTCCCTCGCCAGACTCCGTAGAGAGTTGGGCGACAAGATAATGGATAAGTCCGCCCTCTACCCCGACCATAAGGACCTCAACGATTTCCTTGTGGCTACCCAACCCAAAATTTCCAACTATTCAAAATTAAAACTCTGAAAAACAATATGAATACAATTTTCAATAAAATTGGCGAAACCCGCCTCACTCCCGCCCGCTTCTTCGGATTTTGGGCAATCCTCTTCACTCTCGTCCTCGCTCTCACTTCCTGCTCCGACGACCTCGACGTGCAGCAGTCCTATCCGTTCACGGTGGAAGTCATGCCCTACGGCGACAAAATCACCAAGGGGCAGACAGTAGAACTGCGCTTCGAGATCAAGCCCGAAGGGAACTACGCTAACACCCTCTACACAATCCGCTACTTCCAGTATGACGGCGAAGGTACTCTCAAACTCGTTGACGGCCCCGTACTGGTCAACAACGACCGAGTGCTTCTCGAAAGCAAGACCTTCCGGCTGAATTACACCGCCCAGTCTTCCGAAGCTCACAAATTCCTAATAGTCGTCGAAGATTCGTTCAATTCGACCCCTTGGCAGCAGACCTTCGAGTTCAACAGCAAAGACAGCGGCGACGATATCGGCGGCAAGACTCCCGGAATCATCAACCCTGTCAACCCCGGAACCATAACACCCATCGGCTTATGAAGAAACTACTGATATTCCTCATGGCGTTAGTGACCCTCTCGGTCACTACGCCGGCCTTCGCCGCAAAGCGGTCAATTATGGAGCTGCCGCTCTTTGAGCGGGCAGTTCTGATAATCAAGAAGTTTGAGACGCTCCATAAGCCCCGACATTGGCCCTATGTCGGATATGGTCATCAAGTCCAGCCGGGCGAACCCTACCGCCGAGGCTGTCAGCTAACCGAGGCACAAGCCGACGCATTGCTCCGAAAAGACCTCCGAAAATTCGTGTCACTCTACAAGGCATACGGCAAAGACGCTATACTGTTAGGCGTATTAGCTTATAACTGTGGCCCCGGAGTAGTGAACAAATCGACAGTACTGAACAAACTTAAATCCGGCAACCGTGACATCTTCAAGTCATATACCGCCCATTGTCGCTATAAAGGCAAATTCCACAAACAGTTACACCAACGTAGGCTGACAGAGTTTGCCGCCTTATTCCAGAAATAACAAATTTGCACCGGCAATCTCCATGCACCAATCGCCGCCTTTTGGCGGCCGAAATTTTTTGCAAAATGAGTAGAGCGACTTCATCACGAGGTCGCTCCGCTCTGTCTATATTACGACTTGGCTAATGATATTTCTTCTTGTTCAGCCACTCGTCACGATGGTTTCTGCATTCTTTGAGAGTGTTAGCCACGCAGGAAAATAATTCTCCGTCAGTGTGGCGGTAATCATATTGGTAATGTTTCTTTCGCCGTGAACGACAGCCGGTGTATAACACTTCATATTGTTCAGTGCCGGGAGTGGTGGTAGTACTTACTCCGTTGGCGGTCATTTTAGTTGCCATAGTGGTATGTTTTAGTATTCTACAATCATTATTCGGTATTCAAATGTCATATCGGGGTTGGTTATCTTCCTTTGTTTCAGCCATAGGTGGTGACTGCCATAGCCATAGACGAAGTATCGGTCAAGGTCGTACTTGTCGGCAAAATCGGCTACTATCTGCCGTAGGGTTGCCTCGCTGTCAGCATAGAGAATGTGGTTTACAAATTCTATGATGATTTCGGCTATCCTGTCATCAAATATGATGGTGGGGTGTTCAAATGTTACGTTCATAATCAGTGGGGTTTTATGACCTGCGCCATTGCTGACGCAGGTCGTGTTAAACATTATGCGGTCATTCTCGCCTTGATTTCCTTTCGGTGGCTTGCGATAGCCTTTTCTATGCGCTCCTGATATGCACATTCCTTGTTGCAGGCAGCACGGCACTGTATCACTTTGAGCGTTTTGAGGTCTATCTCAACGGTAGCCACAATTCTTCCGTCTATCCGTGCGGAGAACACAAGGCTCTCGGCTTTGAAATAATATTGGCTGCTGCCAACACAGATATGCTGTGTCCTGCCTTCCGTATAGTATTCGTCAACGCTGTCAAGGGTTTTGATTTCCAACTCGTTGTCCACGAACACAAGTCCGATGAAACGACCTTTGAGTTCCTTGAACTTTGTTTCGTTCTCCATATCCTTTATGCGGTCAGCCTCCCTGCGCTCCCTCTCCCTTTGGAGATTGACTTTCCGCACATATTCATCGTGTGCGTCAGAGAGATTGGCGGGAGCAATGAGTTTCGGTGAGTGGGTATCACGTCCGAAGCGTTCCAGCATACGCAGATAGTCATACCACGTTGAGAGATTGGGGATTTCATATCCGTGTCGCCTGGCGATGATGTAAGATGCCCAAAAGTGCTTTACCTCGGCTGTGTTATTCGCCATATATTTAAGCATTTCAAAGTTCCCTTCTTTCATAAGTGTCTCGGCTTGGGGAGAGGACAGGAGCATTGAGAAAAGGCTGAGGGGGCGTATTTCGTGGAAATTGCCGTCAAATCCGTTCCTTTTGAGAATCGGAATTACCTTGAATTTAGGATAGATATACTGGTCGGCGATGTAACGGAATGTATCGCTGTCTTTTCGTATCTCCATAGGAGAACCAAAAGCGAAGCTGTCAAGATACCAGCCCATTGTACGCTGTTTTGCCACAAGAGCTGTCTTTCCGTTTGGGGCAATCCAATACTATAATACTCCCCGATTTTCAGACAGACACAATTATGGCGGTATGACGAGAAA
>ERZ780208.650-NODE-650-length-32797-cov-4.691253_pt1 | contig 32797 bp, 25 predicted proteins | sample MGYA00511167_ERZ780208 | MGnify/ENA primary metagenome ERZ780208 (study PRJEB29588, sample SAMEA2159202) | human gut metagenome | biome: human gut; feature: human-associated habitat; material: faeces | place: Denmark | collected 2008/2010 ...
TAAAAAGGTTGAGAAACCTTGAATTTTCAATAAAAAACACTTGATTATATGAGGAAGGATTATTACAGATCAGAGGAAATCTTTTAACAGCACAAAATTCGGTGGATGTATATGTATACAGTCAACTAACTGTTGATAAGGATATTAATTCAGATAGAGATATAGATATTTGTGTACAGGAACAGGAACATGGAAAGTCCATTTTAAAGGTAGGGGGAGATCTGAATGTGTCAGGAGGGGAGCTCTTTTGTGGAGGAAATGCCCAGACAAAATTAAAGAGTGATGTAAATATAAACAGGGGCTTTAGTTTCCAGATCTATAATTCGCGCCGGGAAAAGAAAGAGGCCACAATAGACATTGCCGGAAATCTGAATATCACAGGATATTGTGGATTAGAGGGTGACGGAACACTTTTTCTGCATGGGGATTATTATCAAAAGAATACGTCATATCAAAAATATTTTTTGGGAAAAGTTGCTTTTATGCCAAATAAAAGCGGGGTACATAAATTGGACGTTGAATGCCCGGAGACGATGTATATGGGAAACATTGACTTGAAACAGGCGGGTACTGTGTATAGCAGCAATGCAACATTTTACGGTCGCTCTATATCTGGATTAGATCATTTGAAATACGATGGAGATACATTGCATCTGAATATGGACGACTGGACATTAGAACAGGATGAAAAGATATCTTCTGATCTTTTACTTGATGGCAAAGCCTGCAATTTAAACGGTCATCTTCTGCAGGTGGATGGAAATCTTGTGATAAAAAACGCAAAAAAATTGAATTTTAGATCAGGAGGACAATTAAAGGTTTCAGGGGATGTTACGATACAGGGAGATGAAAAAACGGAAATTGATACATCATTTGATAAAAATCAAAGGGAGATTCAGATTGCAGGTAATCTTATATTGTCAGGTACGGCTGTCAGCTATTCTGGTGATCTGGAGTTGGTAGTCAAAAAAGATTTTAATATCAAAGAAAATGGAAGTATTACTTATGTAAGCGATTGGAAAAAATATCAATATCAGATGACCTGTTACCTGACGGGGAATCTTGTTCAGGAGACGTCATCAACAACGGATGCGATTCAATGTGGTAGTCAATTTACCGTTGTTCTTGAAGGGGAACATCAAAAAATCAGTCTTCCCCATGTGGAAAAAATGGGAAATGTGAATGCGGAGAAATGTAAAGATGTTGTGATGTGCGGTAAAATCTATGGATGCACTTTAAATGGCATAGAAAAGGTTGTACCCGAAGGAGGAAATATAGTATCCCGTTTCGATAAGAATATTGTTACTTCAGACTGGACACTGCCGGGTGATTTGCTCTGTGTGGGTTCTCTTGCAGTGCAGGATCATACAGTAAAGATAGAGGGAAACTATGATCAGAACAGTGACACCAGTGTTGTGCGGGGTTCACTTCTTATCGGAAAAGATTATCGCGCTAAGGCTGGAAGGCTTACCATCGGAGAAAAAAAGGAAAAAAACAGTCAGGTCAAAGTAAAAGGAAATGTATTTATACGAAGAAATGCCTGTGTAAGTATGGGGGAAGGAAAGGGGACACTTTTTGATATTGACGGAGAGCTTCTGATTGCCTCTTCAGGAACGACGTATGCAGATGAAAACTTCTGGTCTGGAGGAGAGTTGCGGCTTGCAGGAAATTTGCGGACCAATACAGCAACGAATCAAACGAATGTGTGGTTTGGTAAAACCAGAGTAATTCTGGACGGCTGTCACAAACAAATTATTGATACCCGGAAGTCGTATTTCCCAATCTGGTGGTTAGAACTGGATATGGAACAGGCGAGGGAGGTATATTTTACTAATACTATAATTTCAGCAGGAAATATCATTGGTTTTGAAAAAATTAAAAACGAAGCAATTACTGTAAAAAATGCCCAAATTAATTTGCAGCAGGATGAAAAGTATAATGGAGAGCTTCTATTGATTGACAGTACTCTTAATCTGAGGCAACACAAGTTCCGGGTGAACGGTACGTTGGAACAGATATCTACGGTAATGGTATTAAATGGTGGAACGCTTCATACAAATGGGTACCATATTGCAGGAAGTAGTGTATTGCAGATGGTAAATCCGGATGATCAGATATGGGTTGAAGGGGATTTTTCCATGAAGTCATCCCTGAATCACCAGCATCAGATCAGTGACGGAAAGATGAAACTGACAGGAGATTTTTTGCAGGAAGGAGATAAAGCATCTTTTGCAAGCAGCTATAGGTTTACAATCGCATTTACGGGAGATTGCGTCCAGCATGTACACTTTGATGATGAAATTAATTCTAAATTTGCCAATGTAGATCCGGCATTTTCAGACTATCAGATGGACGATACGCCTCTCTATATGACAGCCAGATTATCATATCACATTGCAATCGGTATGATACAGGGATTTCGTACACTGTTAGGAGATGAGAAGTATTCTGCGTTAGTCATAGAGCTTGTAGCAGGTCTTGGAGTAACTGCAGTACTGACTGCAGCGTTCCCGGAGGCTGCCCTAGTTATGCTGGCGGGCGAAGCGGCAGTTGTTGTTGGGGGAATGATGAGTGCTTATATGGCTGTCAATGCGGTAAAGGGGTTATATGGCACCTCTGACGGGACGGGAAGCATTTATGAAAAAGCCGAGGAGTTTGCAAAGAACAGCACCATTTTGATTGTAAATGTTTTTGGAACTATGATGTCGGCCAGAGAACTTGCGCAAAATCTAAGCAAAAATTTTGGCAGGTTTAATCGTATCCTGCAAAAGCAGAAAGAAAAGTCTATTGGGGAAATCATACAGGATGAGGAATTGTATCATGCGGAAGTCTATACCGGATGGCAGGATGCTATGAACCAGATCAAGGGAAATCTGACGGATTCCAATGCAGAACGTGATTTGCAGAAGGCAATCCAACATATGCGGGAGGAACAGTGGCGTGACATCATGGAAACGGTACAGAAATGCCGGAAGGAACTGGGCGAAAGACTGGATCAGGATGACATAAAATGTATGCTGGAGGCAATGGGAGATGAGGAAAAGGATATCCCACGATATGTGAAAGCGCAGAAACGGACCCGGATGTATGCGGCGTGGAGTACGATTAAAAATGGTGATGATTTCGAAAAGTATGCTCTGGAGATTGGAAGAAATAACGATTTAACTATTGAGCAGCGTGTAGAACGGCTGCAGGAATTATTTAAAGCATCACCGTATAAAAAAGATGTCCATGTACCGAGGGATGCTAAATATGTGAAGGAATTCAGTGAAAAGGGTTATGCAATCTATGACTGGCCGGAAAAGGAAGGTTTTGTGCAGGCACACAGCATTACAAGAAAGAATCCTTTGCCGGAGATCTGGGACCGTTATGGCAGAATGAATGGGAGCAACTTTGCGGACGTACCAAAGAAAGGAAAGTATTCGTATGAACAGAGAAGTATTCCATATTATAAGAATGAGAAAGCATACCATATTGGGCGTTTCAATAATAAAACCTATTTTGACAAAATAGACGCAATACGGGATAATGATATAAAGAAGTTAAATGAGATTCTAAAACAGGAAAATGTGAAAACAATTGATGTGAATGAATTTGCAGAAATGAAAAAGGGTTATCAGGGCTTTATCAGTAAAATCGGGGAAGAGATGCCGAATGTAGATGCTACCTATGGATTAAGGGGAAAAGCAGCACCAATGGGTGACATGGAGGGAGGAGCAAATCAGTTTTTAACGCCATTGTCAGGTGATGTTTTAAAAAAGCTGGGAATTTTAACAGAAGGGATATAAGAAAGAAGGATGTCAGAATGAAAAAAGAAGAGTTTTTAAAGAAAAAAAAGGAGTTAAAACCGAGGATGAAAAATATCATTGTGGAGGTGGAGCATCAATTACCTGCCCCATATGCGATCGGGTGTCATTATGATCAGGAGAATCGGAAATGGAAGGTATATAGCAAGACCCTGCCTGATCGTTCAAATGATCTGGAATTTTATATTGACCTGGAAACCGAAAGTGAGGATGAGGCGTTTGATAAACTGTATGATATGATGATGGACGAAATAAAAAAGGAAGAAGCGGATGAGAGGCAAAGACAACTGCGAATTAAAAAGAGAGACGAGGAGGAAAGCAAGTTACCAAAGGAGGAGCAGGAAAGATTACGGGAAGAACGTGCAGTAAATGCTAAATTGATAGAAATGAAGCAGGTTTTTTATTGTAATGGATTTACTAGAAAGAAAATAGGAAAAGACGATGAATTAGAATATATTGTTCGAAATGATACATATTGTGATATTAAGTACATAAAAGAAAAGCGTGCTTTTGTAATCTTAAGTGCAGATAATAAAGAGGACGTATTAAATGAAGTTTTAAAACAAGACCCCAATTATTATTATATGGATGAACCGGAAAAGGAAATGGTGGAACGTCTTAGAGCAAATGTGAAACAAAATTATAAAAAATAAAATTATCTATTGAGAATAAGGAAAAGAGATGGTTCTCTACCAAATGGTGGGGAACCGTTTCTTTGATTTTGGAGGTTTGAACAGCACAGGGATTCATTCTTGCCATAATTTCCAAAATGCGTTATAATGACAGATGCGAAAAAATGTGAAAAGAACAGGGAATGAGGCATTATGCAGAAAAAATACACAAATGAGATTCTGAATCTCCTACGGAGTATACAAAATATCGACTATATTACTCCCGATGAAATACCTCAGATTGATTTATATATGGATCAGGTGACGACGTTTATGGATGAGCATTTGCGTTCTTCCAAGCGGTTTGAGGAGGATAAGATACTCACCAAGACTATGATCAACAATTATACGAAGAATAATTTGCTGCCACCACCGGTCAAAAAGAAATATTCCAGTGAGCATATGCTGTTGCTGATCTATATTTATTATCTCAAGAACTTTTTGTCTATCAATGATATACAGAGTATTCTGAATCCATTGACGGAGAAGTTTTTTGGAAGTGAGGACGGTTTATCCCTGAGTGATATTTACCGGCAGATCGTGGAGCTGGAGCAGGAAAATATCAATTCCCAGGCGAGAGACATTATCCGTAAGCTGAACAAGTCCGGAGAGGCCTTTGCTGACGTAGAGGATCCGGAGGAGAAAAAGCTTCTGACGACATTTGCATTTATCTGTATGCTGAGCTTTGATGTCTGGGTTAAAAAGTCTGTCATTGAGAATCTGATCGATGATACGCTGGGAGACAAAAAGAAAAGTAAATAATGACATCGATCAAACACCGGAAGTCACTTTCCGGTGTTTTTTGCATATAATGACAGGAAGGAGACTGTTGATCGGAGGAAATCCATGAGAAGGGAGTATCGTGTCAAACCGGTGAAGCATAAGCATGAAAAGAGGATGAAAACGGAACCCTCCATGCAGGATCCTGTGTTGTCGGGAAAAATATCGGGAGTGTTGAATCTTTCGGAGGATATTCTGGCAAAGGCTCCTGTGGTGACCAGTTTTGGAAGATACCGGGTATGTATTGAGAATTACCGTAGTATATTAGAATATCAGGAGGAGCAGATCAGGATACAGACGAAGACAGGAAAGATCCGGATCGCCGGGAAGCGGCTGGGAATTGCCTATTACCGGGAGGATTGTATGTGTGTGGTGGGAGAGATCCATTCCATAGAATATCAGTAACAGATATCGAGGCAGCAAATAAGAGAAGGGATAGCTCAGATGGAGGAGCGGAAATGATACATAAAATTTTGACCTGGTGTGGAGGCTATGTGATCGTACGTCTGCCGGGAGATCAGGCAGAGCGTTTTATCAATATCTGCAGGACGAAGGGAATCTTCTGGTGGAAGGTCCGGTGGCAGCGGCAGGGGCAGTATGTATATGGCTGTATGAAACGAACGGATTATTATAAGCTGCGCCCTGTGGTACAAAAGACAGGAGTTTTCCCTGTGGTGAAGGAAAGGATTGGCGGCTACTTCTGGCTTCGGAGAGGAATGGCGAGAGCCAGCTTCTGGTGTGGAATTTTATCTATGCTGTGCATTTTGTTTTTGCTGGCAGGAAGGATCTGGGGCATTGAAGTGTCAGGACAGTCGTATCATACGAAGGACAGCATCCTGCGGTATCTGGAATCCGAAGATGTGTATGGAGGGATGGCAGGAAAGGATGTCGTGTGCAGTGAGATTGAAGCAAAGCTTCGAAAAAAGTATCAGGATATTGGATGGGCATCGGTGGAAAAGTCCGGAAGCAAGCTTTATGTGCGGCTGGATGAAGTGCTGCTGCAGAAAAAGAAGCATAAGAAGGTGCCGGCAAGTCTGGTGGCAGAAAATTCCGGAACAGTGTTAAGTATTGTGACCAAGACCGGGACGGCAAAGGTCAGAGCCGGAGATCAGGTGAAAAGGGGACAGAAGCTGATCTCAGAAAAGGTAAAGATTGTGGGAGACAATGAGGAGGTGGTGGCCAAAAAGCATGTCCGGGCGGCCGGAACGGTGGTACTGCAGTCTGTTTATCATTATGAGGACAGTCTGAAAAAGCAGTATCAGAAAAGAAAAATAACGGGGAAAAGCCGTACCATATACCAGATAAATATAAAAAATCATGATCTTTTTCTATATAATCCATTAAAAAGTTTGGAAAGTTACGAAAAATATGATATAATCCGTGAAGGTGGGCAAGTATGCCCTTTTCTGTCATGCCGTTTTCCTGTTTCTGTCTGGAAAAAGACATTTCGGGAGATACAACAGGAAAAATCACGTTATTCCCAAGAAGAGGCGGCAAAGCTTCTTACCGGCCGGTTTGATTATTACCGGCAGCAGATGACAGAGAAGGGATGTTATGACCTGGAGGGCGAACTGGTCATCCGGGAGCAGGGGGACTGCTTTGTGGGGGAGGCAGATATTGTCTATTCCAAAAAGCAGAAGAAATATCAGCAATTCTAGCGTTAGTTTGGAGGAAATATATTACATGTCGATTATGGAGACAGTTATTGAGATACCTGCTGAGCATGAAAAAAACATATTTGGCAGTTTCGATGCGTATATCAAAAAAATTGAACGGAATCTGAATGTTACGATGGTTGCCAGGGACGGTGGCTTGAAGCTGGTGGGAGAGGCGGCCAGCGTTAAGACGGCAGAGAGCATATTGATGCAGCTTCTGGAATTGTCCCGCAGAGGCAATACCATCACGGAGCAGAATGTGGATTATGCGCTGGCACTTTCTATGGAGCACAGAGAATCGGAGCTGGTGGAGATCGACTCGGACATTGTATGCCGGACCATACAGGGAAAGCCAATCAAACCAAAGACGACCGGACAGAAGAAATATGTGGACCAGATCCGCAAAAAGATGATCGTATTTGGTGTCGGGCCGGCAGGAACCGGAAAGACATATCTTGCCATGGCGATGGCGATCGAGGCGTTTAAACGGGATGAGGTCAGCCGGATCATTCTGACACGTCCTGCAATTGAGGCGGGGGAGAAGCTGGGCTTTTTGCCGGGGGATCTCCAGAGCAAGGTAGATCCTTATCTGCGGCCATTATATGATGCGCTTCATCAGATTATGGGAGTGGACAGCTATCTGAGAAATGTCGAGAAAGGACTGATCGAGGTGGCACCTCTGGCGTATATGAGAGGCCGTACTCTGGACAATTCCTTTATTATTCTGGATGAGGCACAAAATACCACGCCGGCGCAGATGAAGATGTTTCTTACACGAATCGGATTTGGTTCCAAGGTCGTTGTGACCGGAGATCAGACACAGAAGGATCTGCCGTCGGGGACCGCTTCGGGACTGGATCAGGCAATCAATGTACTGAAAAATGTAGAGGATATCGGGTTTTCCTTTTTAGATAATAAGGACGTAGTTCGTCATCCGCTGGTACAGCAGATCGTCAGTGCATATGACGATTATGAAAAGAAACAGGCTCGCCGCGAGGCAAGAAAAAAGGAGCAGGGGGCACGTCATGGAAAGGATAAATGAAAAAAGACTGTTCTCGATCGTGATGTATCTGTCGCTGATACTGGGAGCATTGATATGTGCCGGTATAAATCGTATGACCATTGCCGGTATGCTGGTGCAGGTTTGTTATTCTCTGATCATTGGTGTGGTATTTATGACACTGCTTCATGCAAGAGAGGACATGCTGTGGGCACAGATTCCGGAGAAGTTAGTTTATCTGTTTTCTTTTTCCGTTTCCCTGTGTCTGATCGGCGCCGCATCCCGCTACCACATTGGGCTGTTCTGGCTTCTGCCGCTGGCAGTTGTGGGATATCTTGAGTCGGTCGAGATCAAGGCAGTGACCTTTGGCGTTCTGATGTTGGATTATCTGTGCAATGCGGCACTGGTCCATAAGGATATCAATCTGCTGGTGGGGTATTTTATCATGGCAGCAGCGATCGTAATGATCTTATCTATGCTGCGTGACAGAAAGGAAATGCCATATGCAGGAGTGATTCTTGTGGCATTGTGTATTGCCCTGTTTGTAATCCGCTGTGGATTTCAGAGCAGTGAGATATTCCGGCAGAGATATTTCTTGATCCTGGAGATTTCCAGTCTGGTATTTGTGGCGGTCTTCAGTGGTATTTTGCAGATTGTCTGCGGGACAGCCGGAGCTGACAGTGCGTCAGATGTGCCGGAGATGTCACCTGACGTGGAAGCCGGTATCGGTCCGGAGCCGGAGGAAAATAAAAGACAGGAGCCGGAAGCTTCTGTGGAATCGTTTGATATGATGGCATATCTGCAGGATGATTATCCGTTAATCCTTCAGTTGAAGGAGGAGGATACTCTTTATCAGCATTCTTATGAGATCAGCCGGTTATCCGGGCTGGCGGCCAGAGAGCTGGGCTGCAATGAGGCACTGGCGGCTGTGGGAGGAATGTTCCACGAGGCAGGAAGAATGCTTTCCCCGGACAATTATATGGAGGGCAATGCTGTTCTGGCAGAACAATACGGCTTTCCGGAGGATCTTGCAGCAGTGATCCGCCAGCATAATACCGGCAGCGAGATACCGAAAAGTCCGGAGGCGGCCGTTGTGATGCTGAGCGATTGTATTGTTTCCACCAGTGAATATCTTCGCAAAAACGGCAAAAGAGGTGCGATTTCCGATGACCAGCTTGTGATGAGTATATTTACAAATCGTATCAATAAGGGCGGTTTGGATGAAGCTGGACTGACCGATGCACAGTTAGATACATTAAAAGCATTTTATGTAGCACATGCATTTGAGATATAAGGGAGGATTATCATTTACCATGACAATTTGTTTTGAAAATGAAACAGATCAGAAACTGGATTTTGATTACGAAACGATCTTGGAAAAAGTCATTTGCCAGGCAGCGGATCAGGAAAAATGTCCCTATGAATTTGAGGTAAATGTAACGTTTACCGACAATGATTCCATCCGTGAAATTAACAGGGAGTTCCGGGAACTGGATGTCCCCACGGATGTCCTTTCTTTTCCGATGGTAGATTATCCGGCACCTGCGGATTTTTCTGTGCTGGAGGATGAGGATAATGCAGCAGAGTATTTTCATCCGGAGACGGGAGAGCTCATACTGGGGGATATTGTAATCTCTGTGGAGCGCGCCAAAATGCAGGCGGAAGAATACGGTCATTCCCTGAAACGGGAGATTTGTTTTCTGACGGCGCACAGTATGCTTCATCTGTTTGGTTATGATCATATGGAGGACGAGGAACGGATTGAGATGGAACGGCGTCAGGAGCAGATTCTGCAGGATCTGGGTATTATACGGGAATAAATTATAAGATACAGGAAATATAAGCCTGCGGTTTCTGTCATGCAGGCGTGGGAAAGGCATGGGTAACAGAATGGAAACAACAAACAAGAAATTAACTGCTGCCAGCGGTTTTTTGAAGCAGGGAAGTATTTTGGCGGTGGCATCGATCCTGGTACGGATGATCGGTCTTTTGTACCGGATACCGATGGCCAATATTATTGGCTCCGAGGGAAACGGAATCTATTCTTCTGCTTATGAGATATACAATATATTGCTGATCATTTCATCCTATGGTATGCCGATGGCGGTATCCAAGATGGTATCGGCCAAATGTGTAGAAAAACGGTATAAAGAGGCATATCATATTTTCCGGTGTTCTATGATCTTTTCCATCTGTACCGGTGGTGCGGCAGCATTATTTGTCTTTTTTGGAGCAGACTGGCTGGAAAAAAATTTCTTTAAGAGCTTTTACGGAATTTCCATTCCACTGCGTATTCTGGCACCAACCATTTTTGTGGTAGCAATTATGGGAACGCTGCGAGGTCTTTTCCAGGGTAGAAAAACTATGATGCCGACGGCAATTTCCCAGATTTTCGAACAGATCGTCAATGCGATCGTGAGTGTATCTGCAGCATTTTTTATGATGCGTGCCCATAGTGCATCGGCAAAGTTCTCTGCGTGGGGAGCTGCCGGCGGTACCCTTGGCACCAGTATGGGTGCATTGATGGCATTGATCTTTCTGGTATTGATCTATCTGCTGTATCGTCCGGTGATGAAGAAGCAGCAGAGAAAGGATCGTGTCTCCGAGGAGATGTCTCTGGGAGAGACTTATAAGCTGATCCTGTGGACGGCAATTCCCATCATTCTGAGCCAGACAGTATATCAGCTCAGTGGTATTATTGATGTATCATTGATCAACTGGGTATTGTTGGGAAAGGGAATCAGTGGTACACAGATCAGTACATGGCAAGGTATTTACAGTACACAATATCGTACACTGGTCAGTGTGCCGATCGCTGTCTCTACGGCAATCGCATCCTCTATGGTGCCGAGTCTTGTGGCATCTTATATTGGAAAAGATAAGCATGCGGTACACCGCAAGGTAAATCTGGCAGTCAAGTTTAATATGATCATTGCATTTCCATCTGCCGTGGGAATGGCAGTGCTGGCAGTGCCGATCATTCATTCCATTTATCCTTCCATGGAGTATCGGACGGGCTCTATGATGATGATGATTGGTTCAAGCTGTATTATATTTTATGCGTTATCTACCGTGACAAGCGGCGTGCTGCAGAGTATTGACCAGATGCGTCTGCCGGTGATCCATTCATTGATCTCTCTGATCGTGCATATTGTACTGGTGTGGGGATTGATGCGTTTCACCGGACTTGGAGTATATGCTCTGGTGATCGGTAATGTCACATATCCATTGCTTGTTTGTGTATTGAACGGATATTCCGTCAGTGCGCATCTGGGCTTTAAGCAGGAGATCACCAAATGCTTCTGTGTACCGTTTTTGTCCTCTGTGATCATGGGCATTGTGACATTTGTCGTGTTCCGGTTGTTCCATGTATTGACAAAGAGCAATGTAATTTCTCTGTTGCCGGCTCTTGTGGCAGCGGTATGCGTATATTTTGTTCTTGTCCTAAAATTGAAGGGATTGACCAGAGAGGAATTATATGAATTTCCGTTTGGAAGGAAAATGTCGATTGTGGCAGATAAGCTTCATCTGCTGGAAGAGGAATTTGAAGCGTAATAAATAAAGTATCCGCAAAAGTCATTTGTTGAATAGAAAAGAGGTTTCGTGCATGCAAAGAATCACACGGGAGGCAATCCGCCGTATGGCGTCCTCGGAGACGGTATATTATCGGGGAATGCGTTATTATGCAGCTCACGCTGTCAGTGATGTGACATGGAATGAAAACGCCGGTCAGTATCGCAGTGTGGTACATGGAGGTAACCAGTATGTGGTCACGATACAGGTTTCCGAAGAGGGAGAATGGCTTTATACCTGCAACTGTCCTTCTCATGTAAAGCAGAAGGGAGCCTGCAAGCATGTGGTGGCAACGTTGCTATTTATTGCTGATTACCAGCAGAGGGAAAATGTGCGGGAGAACCTTGACAAAAAGGATAAGACAGCATACCAGATCATTGAATATTTTCAGAAAAGGGAATTTCGCCGTCTGAGTCCTACTTATTATCATCTGGGACTGCGGATCACGATACCGTCACTGCTCAAAAAGCAGAATGCCAAGGCATATCTCAGCCTGTATGCGGGTTCTGAAAAAATGTATAAGGTAACCAATACCAAAAAGTTTATTGCAGATTATTATGAGGAAAGGGATATCCGTCTGGGAAAGCAGTTTTATTTTATTCCCGGAGAATGTGCTTTTGATGAGGCGTCCGCCAGTGTGATGTCATATCTTACGGAGATTTACGAGATTCAAGAGACATTGGGAAAGACCTATTATTCTAATCTGTTTAGTCGTCAGGAGATGGTTCTGTCTCAGAATATGCTGGTTAAGCTGCTGCATCTGGCAAAGGGACTGGACTGCCAGCTTAATCTGTTTGGAAAAGAAATGGGAACGGCACAGATCGTTGAAGGCCGGCCGGAGCTTTCTCTTGATATGCAGATGGAAGGGGACGAACTGAGGCTTGCCCAGGAGGGCGGGGAGCCTTTGCATGCGTTGTCACAGGACGGTTCTATTTTATATTATAAAAACGATATTTATCTACCGGAGAGGGACTATATCTGTAACCTGCTTCCGTTTTATTCCAGTCTGTTTCAGTCTCAGGAACGGCAGATTGAATTTCGCGGAGAAAATAAAAAGCGTTTTATTGAGAAGGTGCTGCCGGTCATTAAAAAGTCTATGCAGGTGCAGGTGCCGGAGGAGGTTCGGGAAAGTTATATCGTGGAGGCGTTACAGCCGGAGCTTTATCTGGATGTCAGTCAGATGCGTAAGAAATATTATGTTTCTGCCAGACTGGAGTTTTGCTATGGCAGGTACCGTGTGAATCCTCTGCGGGAGAAGTTCCCGGAGGGAGATATTATACTGGTCCGGGACAAGGAAGAGGAGGAGCGGCTGCTCAGCATTCTCTATGGACTGAACTTTCAGGTGCAGGGGGATACGTTTCTGCTGAAAAATGAGAATGATATTTTTGAACTGATGACGGAACGGATCACGGAGCTGACGGATCATTTTAAGGTGTTTTATTCCAAGGAGTATAAGAGCCATGGCATCCGCAAAATGGGAACCATGTCTGCTAATATACGATTAGATACGGATATTAATCTGCTGGAAATTGATCTGGGGTATGCGCAGATACCGAGAGAGGAACTGGAGGCCTTTTTCCGTTCGGTGCAGCTCAAACGGAAATATTTCCGTTTAAAGGATGGTTCCTTTATTGATCTGACCAGAGAGGATTCCCAGCTTCATTCTCTTCGCTGGATGTTAGAGAATGATCAGGAATTCCATGGTAGTAAAATGACATTTCATAAGAGTACCGCTATGTTTTTGGAACGGATGCTGCCGAGGGGAAGCCGGCTGCAGAGGCAGGAGTCTTATGAGATGCTGCTACAGGATCTCAAGCATCCGGAACAGATGAAATGGGAGATCCCGGATATTGTTACGGCGTCTCTAAGACCTTATCAGGTGGTTGGCTTCCAGTGGCTCAAAACATTGGCTCATTATGGAATGGGTGGTATTCTGGCGGATGATATGGGTCTTGGAAAAACCTTACAGGCAATCGTTTATATCTGTTCCTTTCCGGGACAGAAGACATTGATCGTGTGTCCTACCTCTCTGGCCTACAACTGGCAGGATGAGTTTCAGAAGTTTGCACCGTCGATTCGGACCTGTATCGTACAGGGAACACCGGAGGAGCGGGAGGCACTGATCTCCGGGCAGGATGGAGAATATGATGTGTGGATCACCACATATCCTCTGATTCGGAAGGACACGGAAAGCTACCAGAAACAGAAATATGACCACATATTTCTGGATGAAGCACAGTTTATCAAAAACCCATCCTCTTTGGGGGCGAAGGCAGTCAAGAGTATTCCGGCGGATCACCGGTTTGCCCTGACCGGTACGCCGATTGAAAATGCCCTGTCGGAGCTGTGGTCGATCTTTGACTTTATCATGCCGGGATTTTTTATGAAATATTCCCGTTTTGCGGACGCATATGAGAAGCCGATCTTAAAGGAGCATGACCAGAATAAGATGAAGGAGCTGCGGACAAGGATACAGCCGTTTGTCCTGCGTCGGATGAAAAAGGAAGTGCTGAAAGAGCTTCCGGATAAGATTGAGACAAAACGAATGGCAGAGATGACAGCCAAGCAAAAAAAGATTTATCTGTCTTATTTGTCCCGGATTCAGGAGGAGATGAGGGGAGCGGAAGGCCTGGAGGCGGCCGGCGGCCGTATGCAGGTGCTGGCGGCACTTACCAGACTGCGCCAGATCTGCTGCCATCCGGGAACCTTTATCGAGAATTATCATGGTGGCAGTGGCAAGCTGGATCTTTTGATGGAGCAGCTGCCGGGGATTCTGGATGGAGGACACAGTGTGATCATTTTTTCGCAGTTTACCTCTATGCTTAATATTATTGCCGGAGAACTGGAGGCGCAGGGGATTGATTATCATTATCTGGCAGGCGCTACGAAGCCGGAGCAGCGCAAGGAATATGTAAAAAGCTTCAATCAGGGAAGGGTAAAGGTATTTCTGATCTCTTTAAAGGCAGGAGGAACCGGACTGAATCTGACCGGGGCGGATACTGTGATCCACTTTGATCCATGGTGGAATCCGGCCGTGGAGGAGCAGGCGACGGATCGTGCTTACCGTATTGGCCAGAAAAAGAAAGTGCAGGTGATCAAGCTGATCATGAAAGATTCCATCGAGGAAAAGATCGATGCACTTCAGACCCGCAAAAAGCTTTTGTCTGAGAATGTGATCGAAGCCGGTGAGGTCTTTGTAAATCAGTTGTCTATGGAAGAGCTGGTGGAGCTGTTTCAGGTGGAATAAGAAAGTTACCAATTTTTTTGAATTTAGGGGTTGTATTGGCGGGGTTCTTATGATATGATAGTGTGGTTGTGAGTAGAGATATTCCTCTGTTACGGTTGCAGAAAGCACATAAGTATTAAGAATGTCGAAAATATAAGGAGGTCACATCATGAACGATATTATTAAGGCAATTGAAGATGCACAGTTAAAAGAAGTTGCAGATTTCCGCGTTGGAGATACTGTAAAGGTTTATGCAAAGGTTATCGAGGGTAGCCGTGAGCGTATCCAGGTGTATGAGGGAACCGTACTGAAGAGACAGAACGGTGGCGCAAGAGAGACATTCACAGTTAGAAAGTTCTCTAACGGCGTTGGTGTTGAGAAGACCTGGCCGCTTCATTCTCCGATCATTGATAAGATTGAGGTTGTGCGTAAAGGTAAAGCTAGACGTGCGAAACTGTTCTATCTTCGTGACAGAGTAGGTAAAGCTGCAAAGGTGAAAGAACTGGTTAAATAATTATCATTATTTCAGTAAGTTTGCAGTAGAAAGGAGTTTCCAAAGGATGGAGGCTCCTTTTTTCTTTTAGAAATATAGAAATGGGGATTCATATGTATTCATTTGAAAGCAGAGTAAGATATAGTGAATTGGCAGAAAATGGCAGGCTGAGTCTGGATGGAATCGTGAATTATCTGCAGGACTGCACCTGCTTCGAGTCGGAAAAGCTGGGAGTAGGGATGGAGACCACTTACAGCAGGGAGCGGATGTGGGTTTTAAATTTCTGGCAGATCGTGGTTGACCGCTATCCGAAGCTGGGAGAGCAGATCCGGATCACCACACAGGCATGCGGCAGCGAGAAGATGTTTGGTTATCGTAATTTTATGATCCACGATGAAGCGGGGGATATGGTAGTGAAGGCATATTCCATATGGAGTCTTCTGGATATGAAAAAGGGCAGACCATGTATGGTGCAGCCGGAGGATATTGAGCTTTATGGAATCGAGGAGCCTCTTCCTATGGAAAAGGTTTCCCGTAAGATTGCGGTTCCCAAGGAAGGGGGACAGCAGCAAAAAGGTTTTCAGGTACAGGAGTATCATTTGGACACAAATCATCATGTAAATAATGGTCAGTATGTCCGCATGGCAACGGCATATCTGCCGGATGATTTTCCGGTCAGGGAGATGCGGGCAGAGTACCGTCGTCAGGCAAAGCTGGGGGATATGATCCAGCCAATGCGTTATGAGATGGAGGACGGGTATCTGGTGGTATTGCAGGATCCGGAGGGCCAGGTCTATTGCGTGGTACGGTTTATCCGGTGAGGGATGTGAAGACTTTGTGAAAGAATGCCGGAAAACTTGAGTTTTGATATGGTGTATGCTACCATAGAAAAGATGAAATATGTATATAAATACATAGAATAATAAGAGGAGGACGTAATTATGTGGTGTCCAAAATGTAAGACAGAATACAGAGATGGGATCACCGTCTGTGCAGACTGTGGAACTCCGTTGGTAGAAGGAACGGCAGAGGAGTTTGAGACGGTTGATATCTGCAATCTGAAGGATGAGAAGATGGCAGACCGTTTTGTTGGTTATCTGGAGTATTCCAAGGTGAAAGGTGCAGTTAAGCAGTACGATGAGGAGACAGAGAGCTATAAAGTAACTGTTCCGGAAAAGATGGCAAAGAAAGCAGAACGCCTTTTTGAGGGATTTCTGACTGCAGCCGAGGAGGATCTGGAGCAGGAAAAGGAAAGAAAACGTCTGGAAGCAGAGCAGAAAACATCGGGTGAGCAGGAGAATGATACAGAAGATCAGAAAGCAGTATCCGGCGAGGATGTGGACAGTCCGAAGGAAGAGTCATCAGAAGAAGTATCTGATGAAGCAGAGGAGTATGATTGGGATGCCGAGGAGGATTCGGTAGATCCAAATTATAATCCATTTGCCGAGGATCATGGTGATATTGATCTGGGAGACGCCGAGGATGAGGATGATACTGCCAGAGATATTTTGTACGAGTCTGCCAAAGAGTATGTGAAGAAGGAAGATGCTTACAAGGATATGCTGTTTTCCGGTCTTACATTTATTATATTCGGTATTATTGGAGAAGCATATCTGCTGTTATGCAAATTAGATATTATTCCGATCAATTATAATATTGTTGTGCTGAGCGGTCTGGCAATTATGTTCCTGTTGTTCCTGATCGGCGGTGTGGTATCTGTTGTAAAATCAGCCCGTATCAAGACCGAAATTCCGGTGGAGCAGGAAAAGACCCGCAGGATCAAGGAGTGGATGGCAGAGAACCTGACACAGGAGATCGTGCAGAAGTGGGAGAATCCGGAGGTATCCCAGGCGGAGAATGATCTGGTGATCATGGCACATATCCGCAGTGATCTGATGAAACAGTATCCGGAGGAGGATGCTGCTTATCTGGAAATGATCGCAGAGGAGTATTTTACCGAGCATATCCAGACAGACGAGGATGCAACGGAAGAATAGAACGGGCATAGGGTGGATGTTTAATAAAATTATATTTTGTGATGCTTGAGAAAGAGAACATGAATTTCTGATCAGTGAAATATCAGGATTCATGTTCTTTTTTTGGGGAGGGGTCTGGTGAAAAAGATAAGAAAGACATTTTATTATTATATTTGGATTGTATATCCGTTATTGTTACTGGACATGTTTCGTTTGACAATACTCCGGGAAAGACACAATGGAGTCGTTTACGACGAAAAAATAATGAACGGAGTAAAGATATTTGGCTGGTGCATTCGAAATGCTGCTTCGAATCCTTTCGTACTGGCACTGGTGATTTCATTAGGAGTTATATGCTTCATAGATATTCTTTTACTTGTTCTGGGGATTGCAGATGCGGTTGCTTTATGGAAATCTGACAAAAGTCGTAAATATACAGGATGTATCCGGGGATGGGGAGCCGTTTTCTATTTTTTGATGATCGCGGTATCGACCCGGTGCCTTCGTCACATATATTCCGGCGGCGGAGATATATTTACATATTATCCGGGGGAATGGTATGGAGTTGCGGTACTTTCCGGTATCTTACTTCTTGCATTATATACGCTTGCTTGTTCTGCCGGAAATAATCAGAGGGTAACCGGAGGAACGACAGGCTTTTTGAAAATCCGGTTATTTTGCGGCATTTTGTTGGTTGCGGCAGTATTGTGGTTTTATGTGGGATGGATCAAGGGCAGTGGACAGGATGACGGTTATATGCTGCAGTATATGTTTGGAGGATACAAATTAACCAGGTATTCTATCTGGAGTGTTATCCTGAAATATATGCTATCTTTGGTATTTTCCTGAAATGTGCAGCTCCTTTTTCTTGTAAAAATATAAGGGTATGGAATTGTTCTAAAAAAATCTGGAAAAATGGCACAATATACGTTATACTAAAATTGTAATAAAATTAACAGCATTTTAATTTTAATGCTAATCTCAAATGCGTGATGTAACGTAATAATAAGGAGGGAAAATATGAAGTGGAAAAGATTGAAAGGGAAAATCGTATCATTTATGCTGATTTTTGCTCTGCTCATAACAGGAGCAAATCTGCCGGCAGGCAGTGCGGATGCTCAGACGGCAGATACGACATCTGATGTGGAAAAGCTTGTATTTGAATTTACGGCGGCCGGGGAGAATGATGGTCATGATGGAGATACTAATGAGGGTATCGTGACAAAGCTCAACGGCGAGGTTGTTGATTTTTATGGTCATGATGGTGATGAAGCGGTGGATGAGAATAACACCAGCACCAGTAGCAGAACCTTTTTCCCAATGAAAATTGCTAATCAGATTGCTAAAATGAAAAGACCTGTATATAAGGTGACATCTCTTACGAAAGGTGCCACATTGAAGTTCTGGGATTTCTGTTGGAAGGGCTTGATTGTAGATGGGGATACAGAGGGGGCTATCAATGGTGCTACCCTAAAGGATGGTATATTTACTTATTACAATATTAAAGGTACTGACGTAAATAAAAAGGATTATATTCTTGGGGAAACAGAGCTTGTTTTTGATCTGTCACAGGAGTATGAGGATGGAGAGACACCGGAGCCACCAGCATGGAATGGAGATACCTTTTTAGGATTTGGTCTTGATTTCGGTGCAAGTGCCACCATTGAGATTTATGATGCAGGAGAAGACATAGAAGCCAGTCAATTGCCTGAGACTACAGCATCAGCCACGAAGGCTCCAGGCTATATTCCAGACGGGGAAAAGCTTGTATTTGAATTTACGGCGGCCGGGGAGTATGATGGTCATAATGGATTAACCAATGATAAAATTGTGACAAAGCTCAACGGCGAGGTTGTTGATTTTTATGGTTGTGATGGAGATGACATGAGGGATGATGATGGAAATGCTACTTCCAGCCGTACATTCTTCCCAATGGAAATTGCTAATCAGATTGCCAAAATGAAAAGACCTGTATATAAGGTGACATCTCTTACTGACGGTGCTACTCTGAAATTCTGGGATTTCTGTTGGGAGGGTATGTGGACAATTGGTGATCAGACCGGTAACATTAACAACTCATACATTAAAGATGGTGAGTTTCTTGGCACTCAGAAGAGGAATACAGTAGTAATTGACTATAAGCTTGGTGAGACAGAGATCGGTATTGACCTTTCTGGGGAGTATGAGGATGGAGAGGCTCCTGAGGCTCCAGAGTGGAATGGTGGTACATTTTTAGGATTCGGTCTTGATTTCGGTGCAAGTGCCACCATTGAGATTTATGATACAGCAGAAGAGGAGATAGAACCAAGTCTGTTACCGGAGCAGAGCAGTACACCAACTCCGCCTGTTGCGACACCATTACTGAAGCCGAGTTTTAGACCAGCTGTTATTTCCACAGTGGCACCGTTACAGACACAGGCTCCAGCTTCCACGGTGGCACCATTACCGGAGCAGAGTAATATTCCGGCGGGAGTGCCGGGTTCCAATGTGACACCGGGGCAGAGTAGTGTTCCATCAGTCAGCACGACACCTGTTCCAAATGGGCAGGAGAAAGATACCGTTCTGCCGGATGACGAGGATGATGAGGAGGACGAAGAGGAAGAAGAGTCATTAAATCCGATTAAAAAGATCACTGCACCGAAGCAGATTGTCCTGAAAAAAGGGAAAACAAAGACCGTAACAGTAAAGCTGCGTTCTAAGAATAAATCGATGAAGACAACAGATGATGTCAGTGTTACGGCTGTCAGCAAAAAGGTAAAAGTGTCCGGAAGAAAGTATAATAGCCAGAGATTGACATTTCGGGTGAAGGGAAAGAAAAAGGGAAACACAGTGATTTATGTGATCATTGGAGAGAAATCCCGCAAGATAAAAGTAATCTGTCTGTAAAGATAAGATGATTTTATGGATGAAGTGAAATATCATTGGAAGTTTATGGCAAAAGAAACGGGATATGCGTACAGCATATCCCGTTTTGTGGTTTATATTACTTAGTTCTTTTTAAATTCCAGAAGCTCCAGACCCTCATTGTCCTCCAGAACCATCCGGATCATCCAGTCATTGACAAATAAAAGAAGCGGATTGCCCTTCATATCCTTGACAGCTTTGACGTTATTCATACGTTTCAGTTTTGTCACGTCTGTTGTTGGATCACCAACCCAGCGGATATACTCATATGGGAGGGATTCCAGGCGGATCTCACAGCCATATTCATTTTCCAGACGGTATTTTAATACGTCGAACTGGAGAACACCGACAACGCCTACGATGATCTCAGACATTCCGGCAGTAAATTCCTGAAAGATCTGGATCGCACCCTCCTGGGCAATCTGGGTGATTCCCTTGACAAACTGCTTTCTTTTCATGGAATTGAGCTGTACCACGCGGCAGAAATGCTCCGGTGCGAAGGTTGGGATACCTTCGTACTCAAACTTGCTGCCCGGCATGGTAATGGTGTCACCGATGGAGAAAATACCCGGATCAAATACACCGATAATATCACCTGCATATGCTTCCTCTACGATCTTACGATCCTGTGCCATGATCTGCTGTGGCTGGGAAAGCTTTAATTTGCGGCCGCTCTGTACATGGTAGACATCATGGTCCGCCTCAAACTTACCGGAGCAGATTCGCATAAATGCAATACGGTCCCGATGCGCCTTGTTCATATTGGCCTGAATCTTAAAGACAAAGGCTGAGAATGGAGAAGTGACCGGGTCGATATCGCCCTCATTGGAGTGGCGTGGCAGAGGCGGTGTGGTCATCTGCAGGAAATAATTCAGAAAGGTTTCCACACCAAAAGTGGTCAGAGCAGATCCGAAAAATACAGGAGAAAGCTCACCGTTCTGTACTTGCTCCAGATCCAGCGGATCGCTGGCACCATCCAGAAGCTCGATCTCCTCCAGAAGCTGATCATATAGATCTTCTCCGGCAAGCTCTTTAAGTGCCGGATCATCAATGGAATAATCTGTTTCAGCAGCAGCTTTGGCTCCGCCGGTGGCAACGGACTGGAAGGAACGGACAGTTTTGGCATCCCTGTCGTAAATTCCCTTAAAACGCTTACCGGAGCCGATCGGCCAGTTGACCGGACAGGTGCGGATGCCCAGTACCGTTTCGATATCGTCCAGAAGTTCGAAAGAATCCCTGGCATCCCGGTCCATTTTGTTGATAAAGGTGAAGATCGGAATATGACGCATAACGCAGACCTTGAACAGCTTGATCGTCTGTGCCTCAACACCCTTGGACGCATCGATCACCATGACCGCAGAATCTGCAGCCATCAGGGTACGGTAGGTATCCTCGGAAAAGTCCTGGTGGCCCGGAGTGTCAAGAATATTGATACAATAATCATTATAATTAAACTGCAAAACGGAAGAAGTAACAGAGATACCACGCTCCTTCTCAATCTCCATCCAGTCCGATACGGCATATTTGGAGTTTGCCTTTCCCTTTACAGAACCGGCAGTATTGATGGCACCTCCGTATAACAGAAACTTCTCTGTCAGTGTCGTCTTTCCGGCATCCGGGTGGGATATGATCGCAAAGGTTCTTCGTTTTTCAATTTGTTTTCTTAAATCATTTTCTGACATTTTATTCTCCATTTCTGAGCAAGTAGTATTCTCTACTATTCCTCTGAGATATTCCAATTGTTCGATTACAAAAATTGTCCAAACATTACGATTATACGATATATTGGGGGGCGTTTCAAGGGGATGGGGCAATAAAGTGTTTTTGCACAAATTATAAATTACGTATTGATAATATTGAAAATACGTATTAGTATAATGGTATCTTGTGAAATGTTATTACATATTATGTTGAAGGCTAAATTAAGTTGCAGAACTGAATTTTTATATAAATCCTTGGAAGTATTGTATTCAATCCATGAAAAATGATATTATATACATGCAGGGATTATTTGATGAATTATCTAAATAGAGGATGAAAAAATGACGAAAGAGTATTCTTTTTTTAGTAACTGGCGGTATGTTTTTGGGGAAATGTGCCGATATGATGGTAAATATCCATGGTACATCGCGTTGAAATCTATGGTGACGTTTTTAGGGCCGCTTCTGGCGGCAGTGATTCCGAGCGTGGCGATTTTTCTGGTGGATCAGAAAGCAAGTGTTTCCGTGTTCTCAGTAGTGTTATTAGGATTGGTTCTCGGTTCATTTCTCCTAGGGGTAACGTCCACAAAAATGGATATGGTGATTCGGAAGAAAAACTATTTCGTGGCATACGGACCGGTGCAGAAAAAAGCGGTTTCAAAGGTGCTGGATGTGGATTACGCGTTTTTGGAGACGGCGGAAGGGAAAAAACTGGCTGACCAGGCGAGGAGCAGCTATGAACTTGACTGGTATGGCTGGAACCGCATTATGGACATGTTTACGCCGTTTGCGTTTAATTTGTTGGGAATCGTCGTGTATACGGCGATTTTGATTCCAAAGTGCCCGTGGGTGCTTCCGGTATTTTTTGCAATGTCGGCGATGAATCTTTTTCTGGAGCGTAAAGTTTCCAGAAAGGGCTGAAATATGCACCGGAATATTGTCAACGAGGCAGACAGCCGGACAAATTATTTCTTTCAGCGGAGTACTTCAGTAACGGATGGAAAAGATATCCGTCTGTTCTCAATGGAAAACTGGTTTTCATCTATTATGGAATTTTTGATTCAAAAGAGGCTGCGTGCGTGGAAATGGATTGAAGTGGCATATTTTGTCCCCAATTTTTCGGATACCATCTGGACGCTGGTACGGGATTTAATTGCCTATTGTGTGCTGGTACATAGTTTTTTACAAGGGAAGCTGGATGCGGCTTCCTTTACGTTATATCTGGGGATTATTACAGGTTTCTCTGGCTGGCTCAACGGCGGTAATATGGGAGAGGGACTTGTCCGCGCAAACAGTGAGATGATGCGGTGTAGTTGGTGGATCACTTCCTATCGCAATTTTCTGGAGCAGTGGAGTCCAGAGGAAGAGAAAATAGAGAAACGGCAGAACGGGAAAAATAGTGTGTCAGAATTACAAAACGGTGGAAAAAGCGAGATGGAATTGCGGAATGGCAACTATAGTAATGCGGCAGGTGAACGCGGTGGAAATACCGAACAAAAAGTAGAGAATCTGATTGAAACGGGCGTGACGATTGAGTTTCGGGATGTTTGCTTTCGCTATCCCGGTGCGCAAAAAGATGTAATACACCATTTGAATCTTAAAGTGCAGGCTGGCGAGAATATCGCGCTGGTAGGCGTCAATGGCGCCGGAAAGACAACGCTTGTGAAACTTCTGTGCGGGTTTTACCGTCCGGATTCCGGTCAGATTTACATCAACGGGAAAGAGATTTCAGCGTATCCGGCGAGAACGTATCGGGCGCTTCTGGGAGCGGTATTTCAGGATCGGATGCTGATGGCTGCTTCAGTGGAGGAAAATGTCGCCTGCTGCAGGGAGGAAGAAGTAGACAGGGAGAAGTTGTGGCGTGTGCTTCGACAGGCGGATATCGAGGAGAAAATCCGATCACTTGCGAAGCAGGAAAAGACGATGGTAACGAATTTTCTGGAGCAGGATGGTATTCTTTTCTCCGGCGGAGAGATTCAGAGAATCATTTTGGCGAGAGCATTATATAAAGATGCACCGCTTTTGCTTTTGGATGAGCCAACCTCGGCGCTCGATCCGGTGGCAGAAACGGCAATTTATGAAAAATATCACACGCTGTCACAGGGAAAGACAACAATTTTTATCTCGCATCGGTTGGCAAGCACTCGATTTTGCAACCGGATTTTATTGTTTGAAGACGGAGCAATACAGGAGGATGGCACGCACGAGGAATTGATGGACAAAAAGGGAAAATATGCAGAAATGTTTGCAATCCAAAGCCAGTATTATAAGGAGACAATTTGTAAGGAGGGAGAGGATGATGAATCATAAAAAAGAGTCAAAGAAGTCCGCAGGACGGATTTTGCAAATGTTTTTGCATGTCATGGAGATGAATCATCGGTTATGCAGATGGATCTTACCATGCAATTTGCTTAAAAATGTGATTTATGCTGCCGTGCCATATATAGGAATTGTTTATGGATGTGATATTCTGAACGGACTAACGTCCGGGCGGCCGCAAAGTGAAATCATGGATGCAGTGTACCATTTGGTATTTCTTACCTTTGCCATGACGCTTGTGTTCCATATTTTGGACAAGTTGGGGAATGCGTTGCGGGACAGCATTCGATACCGTATGCAGCGGGATGTGGCTGACAAGGCGGTCCGATTGGATTATCAGGATTTAGAGAAACAGGAAACAATGCAGATTTTGGCGGCAGCACTGGAGGGAGAAAAAGAAAGCGGCGGGGTATATTGGTTTTCGGATAAACTTGGCACGTTGCTGGGAGACGCCGCTTCTATTGTGTACGCCTTTATCGTGCTGCTTCCGGTTTTGGCGACATCCGGGGGTGAAACTGAAAATGGGTTTGCGTGGATTGTGCAATCACAGGGAGTCATTTATTTCATCTTTCTCTTAAATTTACTCAGTATGATTGTATTTCTACGGATTTCTAGGAAAGGAAACGAAAGGCAGTATCGTTTGTATGAGGAAAGCCTGGATGCTGTGCGAAAAGATAGTTATTTTTACCGGGAGATTTTAAGCAAATATCAGACCGGCAAGGAAATCCGGATTTATGGATTGAAGGATTTACTGATGCGGGATATGACGGCAGTCTGGCAGGAAAAGTGTGATATTCAGGCACGTAAAATGGCACTGCAGGAAAAGGTCAGTATCCAGTATCAAGCCGTGCAGGCGATACTTTTGGCATTTTCTTATGTGGTGATTGGAGTGCGTGGAACCAGCGGCATGATTACAGGGGCGGATGTCGTCAAATACGTCTCCGCTTTGACGGCACTGGGTGGTGCCTGCCGCTATATGATTGAACATTTTGAAACGGTACTGTTGAACATGCAGTATTTACATCATTATTATGAGTATTTGCATTTGCCGAATCGTAAGGAAACCGGAACGGTGTCCACGAAAGATCTTGCAGGGCAGGAACTTACATTTACGCTGGAACATGTTTCGTTTCGGTATCCCGGTGTGGAAGAGTATAGTTTAAGGGATGTTAATCTGACGCTGCACTATGGAGAAAAAATTGCGCTGGTAGGTCCGAACGGTGCCGGGAAAACAACGCTGATTCTCCTGCTGTGTCGGCTGTATGAACCGACACAGGGGCGGATTTTATTAAATGGCAGAGATATTCGGGAGTATGACTATCGGGAATATCAAAATCTGTTTGGCGTTGTATTTCAAGATTTCCAATTGTTCGCCATGAATGTGGCGGAAAATGTGGCGGCGGCTGATACATACGAAGAAAAACGCGTATGGGAATGTCTTGACAAAGCAGGCGTCGGAGAACGTGTCCGTGAAATGGAACAGGGAGTACAAACGCAGTTGTATAATGTAGGGAAGAAAGGCGTAGAAGTGTCCGGTGGGGAAGCACAGAAGATTGCTATTGCACGCGCATTATATAAGGATGCGCCGTGCATCATACTTGATGAACCAACCTCGGCGCTCGATCCGGTGGCAGAGTATGAAATTTATGCGGGATTTGATCAGTTGGTGGCAAAAAATCTTGCGGTCTATATTTCGCACAGGATGTCAAGTTGCCGGTTCTGCGAGCGGATTCTGGTGCTGGAGCAGGGACGGATTGCCGAAGAAGGAAATCATGAAGCACTGTTGGCGAAAAATGGGATTTATGCCAGAATGTGGAATCTGCAGGCAAAGAATTATCAATAACCCTTTATATAAAATATAAAAAGAAAAACACGTCTGGAGTCTCCAACGATTCCGGTGATGCGTGACATTATTGCAAAAAATCAGGAAGGAAATGTATATGTGGATGAGATGCATGAGTTATGGGGCGAGAAATACAGTTTACAAGCCTTAGAAAAAATGTGGCGTGAGGTTCGTACCGGAATTAGAGTTTCTTAGTTCAAAAATATTCATCAAGGTGAAGAAGGAGGAATTTTATGATGATAAAAGGAGTTATTTTTGATATGTTTGAAACATTGGTAACGCATTACAAATCTCCGTTGTATTTTGGCAGTGAAATAGCCGATGATTTAGGTATAAATAAGAGGGACTTCTTGAAAATATGGGACGAATATGAAGAAGAACGAACGATTGGTAAAGTAGATCTTGAATTTGTGTTGTCGGATATTTTAACACGGTACAATAAATATTCATTGGATGCCATTCGCTTTGTTGTTGAAAAAAGAGTCAAGATCAAACAACAATGCTTTGAAAATATATCTGAAGAAATAGTTGCAATGCTTGACATTTTGAAAAAAAAGAAAATAAAAATTGGCCTAATCAGCAATTGCTTTTCTGAGGAAGTAGAAGTAATAAAAGATAGTATTTTATATAATTATTTTGATGTGTGTTGCTTGTCTTATGAAATGGGGATAAAAAAACCTGACCAAAGAATATTTCGAGAATGTGTAAAGATGTTAGGTGTAAAAGAAAACGAATGCATTTATATTGGCGATGGTGGCAGTAATGAACTAGACGCGGCAAAAAGCGTAGGAATTAGGGCGGTACAAGCAACATGGTTTATTAGCGAACAATCCAAGCAATATAAAATAAAACCTGATGTTGAACATTTAAACCGCCCAATTAATATAGAAAAACTAATAAGTGCGCTGGATGTCAAAAACAGACAAAACTGAGAGTATGTGCCGGATGATAGCTGCTAGGATTGAACTGTATTGAATTGCGGATGAAACTAAAAAAGGATACGGTATGTCGTTTTTGTAAATATTATGGTAGTGGCAAACAGGATATGAAAAATTGTCTCCCTTTCCATTGGATTGACCGATTGCATTTTGCTTACGTAAGCCCCGTCAAGGCTGACACGCTGCATATGGCTGTTCCTTTCGGATTCATAAGGCTTCTTTTTACACCAGCTATCTATTGAGCTAACAAATGTAAAGTGGTAATATATATACTATCTTAGTTTGAAGGTGTTGGAGGAGAAGAATGTCAAATATTATTGAAATGAAAAATATTCACAAGTTCTACAAGAATGGTGATGAATCTCTGGAGGCATTAAAAGGAGTTTCATTTGCACTGGAGCAGGGGGAGATACTTGCAATTATGGGCAGCAGTGGCTCCGGTAAGAGTACTCTTTTACATATTGTAGGTGCTATGGATGTGGCTGATGAGGGAGAAATCTATTTAAATGGTACAAAGGAAGAAAAATATGGAGTTGAGCCGGACGCAACGAGGATTCGGTACGAAAATATTGGATTTGTGTTTCAGGATTTTAATTTGATACAGGATTTTACGGTTGAGGAAAATGTCTCACTTCCATTGATATTAACAGGCGAAAAGACTAAAGAAATTCGCAGGCGTACAAAGGATATTCTTGAAATGGTAGGAATTGGAGAGAAAGGAAGAAATCCGGTGACGAATCTTTCGGGAGGACAAAGGCAGAGGGTGGCTATTGCAAGAGCCCTGATTAACAATCCAAAGATTTTGCTGGCGGATGAACCAACGGGAAATTTGGACTGTGATACAGCGTATGAAATTATGCAGATTTTTCTTGAATTGAAAGAAAAAAATGGACAAAGTACGATACTGGTTACTCATGATCCGACTATTGCAAGTTATGCAGATCGGGTTTTGTTTTTGCAGGATGGTCGTTTTTATGGAGAATATGAGAAAAAGAGTGGCACAGGAAATGTAGATGAAATCCTTGTTGAATTTAGGAAGTCCCAGAAGATTGCTGGAACAAAGAAAAATCAGAAAAGTGTTTAGGATTTGGAGCAGGAAAGGAAAAACATATGAAAAGACTTGCACAAATAGGTATAACCTTTATGAAAAGCAATAAAATGCTTACACTTTCAGCGTTCCTAAGCATATTTGTGGCGTGTTTTCTGAGTATTAGTATGTTTCAGGTGTCATCTAATGTTGAGCAGTCAATAGAAAGAGGAATGGAAGCCAAAAAAGGTGCTTTTGATTTGCAGATTACAAAAAATGAAGGAAAAAGTTTTAGCAATGAGGAAATTAAGTCTTTGCAGCAGGAAAGAAATGTGAAAAAGACCAGTGGAGGTTATCAGACCAATGACTTTTTAGATATCTATATGGTGGGTGTGGTAGATGATGCGATTAATAAGAGTTTGTATAAGTACACCAAAGATGTAAAAGGAAACAGTGTCATAATCAATGATTCGCTTAGTCAAAGGGAAAATAAGAAAGTGGGAGATGTTTTTTCGATTAATGGAAAGAACTTTAAAATTGTAGAAGTAGTAAAACCGGATTCTATGTCTGATTATAAGATGCCAATGGTGATTATGGAATTGTCACAGATTCATCAATTGCTTGGACATAAGAATACGAAACAGATTAATTATATGTTGCTACAGTGTACGGATGCTGCTTATGATTCGATTAAGTATGGCGGCGGATTAGCTAGAAGTATAGCATCAGAATATCCGGATTTTCAAGTGACAGACCAAAGAGGTGGTGATAGTTACAATACCAAGATTAAAAATATTAAAATGATATTTAAAATATTTTTCGGTGTAGTTCTCCTGATTAGTGGTTTATTTGTTGTGAACATTTTTATGGAATATATGCGAAAATACAGAAAAATGACAATAAAAATGACATATGAAGTGATTATACTGGGGCATCTTCATATGCCATTGTATTTTATAGGGACATTTACTGAATATCCCTATTTATATGTCGAAATAAATGATTTGGTGCATTTTATAAACTTATTCTATCTATCTTTTAATTTACTACCGTTGACTTATTTTCTACACTTTTGTAACTGTTCAAACCCCTGTAATTATTTAAAAACGTACATTACCATGGATTAGTGTCACTTCGTTCCGGATCCGTATCTCCTTTTAGAGTGGCAAGCCTTGGGTTGTGGTTAGTAATCTCGATCCGGAATGTAGTTTCGTCAACCGGTACCGAAGATGTGCCGATCTGCACGGCGCTGATCGGTCATCTCCGGCTACGTTAATCTTTTCCCGGCTTTGCCGGAAAATTCTGTGTATATCGGTGGAAAATATCTTCCAGCTGATAAACTTCTGTATGCAATGCGATAATCGGACAGCGGCGAACGGCAGCCTCGAAAAACAAGGCTTCCCGTGGATCTTTCCCTTGGGGGGAAGTTAAACGCCAGCAGTTCGGAGCCTGTTGTGAGGTGTGAGTGAACAGTTCGCTTTTACTTAGCCAGTGTGTATCGCTTCCCGGGCTGAATTCAACGCGAAGTACCATCCCTTCGTCTGCATGTGTACAGATCTCTCCGATCGGTCGGTCCGCAACGATTTTTCCCTGGTTAATGATTATTACCCGGTCACAAATCGCTTCTACCTCCTGCATAATATGGGTCGATAACAACACCGTCTTCTTTTTTCCGGTTTCTTTGATCAAATGCCTGATCTCTTCCAGTTGGTTCGGATCGAGTCCCGTCATCGGTTCGTCCAGGATCAGAATCTCGGGATCGTGCACCAAAGCTTGCGCTAATCCCACTCTCTGCCTGTATCCCTTCGATAATTGTCCTATTTTTTTTTGAATTTCCGGCTCGAGTCCGGTTCGCTCTATGATCGCATTCACCTTGGCTACAGGCCGGCCGACACGATAAAGCCGGGTCACGTGAAGCAGATATTCCCGGATATACAGATCCGGGTAGAGTGGGTTTTGTTCGGGTAAATAGCCGATAATCGCTTTGATTTTCAGCGGATTTTCACGCAGATTCATCTCCTTGATCCTTACTTCTCCCTGATAGTCGTTCAGACAGCCGGTAATGATTTTCATGGTAGTAGATTTACCGGCTCCATTAGGTCCTAGAAAACCGCATATTTCACCTTCTTCCAGCCTGAAACCGATATCGTCCAGCGCCTTTTGCCGGCCATATGCTTTACTGACATGCTCTAATATTACCGACATATTCTTTTCGATTAAACGCGACTCTGTTTTTATTTAAACCAACTGTTCACATCCTCATAATTCAGAATGTGGATGATCGTTTTGCCGTCTGCAGTGAAATTATGATGTTTACAGGCAAAAAGATTACCGGTCATTTCATTCATTTCCTCACAGCTGAGTGCCGTATTGTAACTGATTGCCGAGGCCTTTGCCAAAGCCAGTACCACCCGTTCTTTCATCTTCTCCCGGATACTGCCCTCCGTGTTTTTATAATGTTCGATCAGTTCGATCAGCACTTCCTTCGCCCGGGTATAAGATAAGTCCGGTGGGGTGGCATGTATGGCATAACCGTTTTTACCGAAAACATTTAATTCGAACCCTAAATATTCCAGGTCTGCAAGAATTTCTCCTACCAGCATAAAATCGCCTGCCGACAACTCCAGTATTTCCGGGAACAGACTCTTCTGCCCCGTTACCTTTTGCGTATTCAGGGTCGTCATATATTTTTCGAATAAGATGCGTTCGTGGGCTCTTTTCTGGTCGATCAGCATCAAACCGCTTTGTACCGGCGTAACGATATACCGGCCTTTCAGTTGGAAATAGCAATTCGTATGCGGTACCACCGGATTGATATTTTCGGTCATTTCCGGTATCGAAGTCTGAATCGATTCCTCCTTTTCCTTTAAGCCGTCGAATAAGATATCCCAGTTGGCCGGTGCTTTTTCCTGGTGAAAACTGCTTGCTGTGCGACTGGGATGTTCGAAATCCGAATCCTGTGGATTAAGCTTACTGCTGCTGTAATTGAAAGGATTATAGTTCGGATTATAGTTGATTCGCGGAACATAGGGGGCTGCTGGCTTCTCCGTAGGAATGAGTTCGATACTTCCAGCCGTATCGAAGTCCAGGGGAGGAGTGATATTGAATTTTCCCAGGGCTTCCTTGATACCTGCCAACAGGATTTGGAAAAAATCCGTCTCATTCTGGAATTTGATCTCCGTTTTCGTCGGATGTATATTGATATCGATTAAAGACGGATCCACCGTAAAATAGATGAAATAGGAGGGGATACAATCCACACCGATCAGTCCCGAATAGGCCTCCGTCACTGCTTTATGAAAAAACGGATGCTTCATAAAACGGTTATTGACGAAAAAATATTGTTCGCCATAAGTCTTTCGGGCTTGTTCCGGACTGCAAATGAAACCTTTGATATCTACCAGACCCGTGGCACAATCGATATTGATCAGTCTCGAATTGATCGACTTGCCGAAAATATTTACGATCCGCTGACGTAGTCCCGAAGGGGATAAGTTGTAGATCACATTTCCGTTGTTCGACAAACAGAAGCTGATCTCCGGATTCGTCAAAGCTACCCGCAGAAATTCATTGGTAATATTGCGCAATTCCGTCGTATCGGATTTCAGAAACTTCCGGCGGGCAGGAATATTATAAAAGAGGTTCCTGACCGAGATGTTCGTACCTTTCGGACAGCTGACAGACTCCTGATTTTTTAGTTCCGAAGCCGCGATAAAAATCGAGGTTCCCAATTCATCTTCTTCCTGCCGGGTTTTTAATTCCACTTCCGATACCGAAGCGATAGAGGGAAGGGCTTCTCCCCGGAATCCTAAGGTGTTGATACTGAATAAATCCTGTGCCGAAGCGATTTTTGAGGTTGCATGCCGTTCGAAAGCCATCCGGGCATCCATGTTCGACATGCCTTTCCCATCGTCGATCACCTGTATGATCGCTTTCCCGACATTCTTCAACACTACCTGAATATGCTTAGCTCCTGCATCGATCGCATTCTCCATTAATTCCTTGACAACAGAGGCAGGACGTTGTACGACTTCTCCTGCTGCTATCTGATTGGCTACTGAATCGGGTAAAAGATGAACGATATCCATATTGATTGATGTAGTTAAGCTAATGTGCCGTTATATGATAGGACAAAGATAATGGATATTTGTCAAAGTCCCAGAAATCGCAGGATACCGTCCGGATTCTTTACAAACACATAAAAGGCCATGATGAACAACAACGTCAGGATCATAAACAAACGCAGCGCATAATTGCTATTCAGCCCGTTACGGTTCGCCTTCCGTTTTTCATACTCCTGTCTGAATTGTCCTTTTATATTCGGGATATAAGTTTTATCGTCGTCCTTTAAGCCGAGTTCTGCTTTTACCCTGCGCTCCCGTTCTTCCCGTTCTTCTTTGGCAGGATCCCAGTAGCGGGGTTTCAGATTGAATCTTCTGTATTCCGGTTTTTTAAATATCAAAAACATAATTACTACTGATTTTCAAGGTTATGATTTAAATCGTCCGATGGGGTAGAAGCTGTCGATGGTTTCGGACGTCCGCCGAAATGTTGCCCTATCCATTTCGGTACGATAAAAACACCTACGAACAGATAAGGATAATAAGTGATCAGACGCCATACGATGGCCATAGCGATCGCTACACCGGCTCCTCCTCCTATAATAAAGGAACCCAGATATTCTTTAAATACGAATTCGGCAAAACCGCTTCCTCCCGGAGTCGGACTGATCAGCATCATGATCCACATAATCAGTTGCCGGGCAAAAATCAGAAATTGAGTCGCCCAATCCGTATCCTTCAATACAAAAAAGGCCATTAAGATCGCATTCACTACCCAATACCGTGCCGTCCATGAAAAGAAAGTGGCTCCGGAAGGCTTCAGCC
>ERZ780208.655-NODE-655-length-32648-cov-4.148437_pt1 | contig 32648 bp, 28 predicted proteins | sample MGYA00511167_ERZ780208 | MGnify/ENA primary metagenome ERZ780208 (study PRJEB29588, sample SAMEA2159202) | human gut metagenome | biome: human gut; feature: human-associated habitat; material: faeces | place: Denmark | collected 2008/2010 ...
CGCCGCAGCATGAGAGCGTCTATGTTGTCGGCGGTGTATTCCTCGCCGTCGGCTACCACGGTCTTGGCGTCCTTGAATGAGGCGTATTTGGGAACGACGTTCACCTTGGCCTGCTTCATGAGCATGTCTATGCCTGAACGCAGTTGCTCCACTACGCCGTTCTTGCGTGCCATGATTTTGTCGAAGTCCACCGAGAATGTGAAGTCGTCGATGCCAAACTGCTCGGCATCCTTGAACTGGGCCACTACTTCGGCGTTGCGGCAGAGGCATTTGGTGGGGATACAGCCGCGGTTGAGACATGTCCCGCCGAGGAAGTCACCCTCGAAGAGGGTCACCGACATTCCGCGGTGTGCGGCTTCGAGAGCGGTTTCATATCCGCCGGGGCCCGCACCTATTATAATAAGGTCACTGTGCATCTTGCAGAGCTTTGAAGGTGAGTACGGGATGTTTGGCAGCCGTGGTTTCGTCGAGTTTGCGTACCGGAGTTGTCAGCGGGGCTTCGAGAACCTTTTCGGGCGTCTCGCGGGCCTCGGCAGCTACCTTGTGCAGCACTTCGATGAATTCATCGAGGGTTTCGAGGCTTTCGGTCTCGGTGGGTTCGATCATCATCGACTCGTGGAAGAGCAGCGGGAAGTATATTGTGGGAGCGTGGAAGCCGTAGTCAAGCAGACGTTTGGCCACGTTGAGGGTCGTGACGCCGGTGGATTTGTCTTTCAGGCCGTCGAAGACGAACTCATGCTTGCAAACGCCTTCGATGGGGAGCAGATAATCATCTTTGAGCGACTCCTTGATATAGTTTGCGTTCAGAGTTGCCATAGGTCCTACGTTCTTGATGTTCTCCTTTCCGAGGCTCAGAATGTAAGCGTAAGCCTTCATCAGCACGCCGAAGTTGCCGAAGAACTGCGAAACGCTGCCGAGGGCATCCTTGCTGTCGAAGTCAACGTAGAAACGACCGTCTTCTGTCTTGCGCACACGGGGATTGGGGAGGAATTGCGTGAGGTGTTTTGCAGTTCCAACGGGGCCGGCACCGGGACCGCCGCCGCCGTGAGGCGTGGAGAAAGTCTTGTGCAGGTTGATGTGCATGATGTCGAAGCCCATGTCGCCGGGACGTACCTTGCCGAGCATCGGGTTGAGGTTGGCGCCGTCGTAATAGAGCAGGCCGCCTGCCTCGTGAACGAGCTTGGCGATTTCCAGAATCTCGGTCTCGAACATACCCAGGGTGTTGGGGTTGGTCATCATGATACCGGCGATGGTGTCGTCAAGCAGCGGCTTGAGGTCCTCGACATCGATGCTGCCGTTAGGTTTAGATTTCACCTCAACGACCTGGTATCCGGCTACCATTGCCGATGCGGGATTGGTGCCGTGAGCGGAATTTGGGACGATGATTTTGGTACGCTTCTCATCGCCGCGCGAGCGGTGGTAGGCGCGCATTACCATAAGGCCGGTGAGCTCGCCCTGTGCGCCGGCGTAGGGATTGAGTGTGAACTCTTCGAGGCCTGCCAGGTCGGCGAGTGTCTTCTGCAGGTTATAGTAGAGTTCGAGCGCGCCCTGTGCGGTGTCGGGGTTCTGGAGGGGATGGAGTTCGGCGAACTCTGCCATGCCGGCCACCTCTTCGTTGATTTTCGGGTTGTACTTCATGGTGCAGCTGCCCAGGGGGTAGAAGCCGGTGTCAACGCCGAAGTTCTTGGACGAGAGGTTGGTGTAGTGGCGCACCACGTCGGGTTCGCTCACTTCGGGAAGGTCAAGGGGCTGTTCGCGTTTCAGGTCGGCGGGAATGTCGGCCATGCCGTCGGTTCCGAAATTGTCTTTCGGCAGTTCGTAGCCTTTGCGGCCGGGACGCGAAAGTTCGAATATCACTTTATCGTAGTATTTCATCTTCTCAATCCTCCTCAATAACTTTAATCAGGTTGTCAATTTCCTCTTTGGTACGTTTTTCTGTGACGGCGAAAGTCACGATACCGTCGCCGGCTTTGAGCGGCCCCATCATTCCTTTCTCTTCGAGACGGCGGTTCAGGGCGTCCACGTCGAGGTCGGTGCGCATAGCGAACTCTTTAAGGAAGGGTTTGTCGAAAGCGGGTGTGAACTTGCCGGTTTCCATGAGGCGGTGCTGCAGGTAGTGGGCGCCGTCGCAGCTTATGCGGTTCACCTCCTTGAGGCCTTCGCGGCCCATTAGCGCAAGGTAGATTGTGGCGTAGAGACACATGAGGGACTGGTTGGAGCAGATGTTCGAGGTCGCCTTTTCGCGGCGGATGTGCTGTTCGCGGGCCTGGAGCGTAAGCACGAAGCAACGTTTGCCGTCGGCGTCCTTTGTGGCGCCCACGATGCGTCCCGGCATCTTGCGGAGCATACCTTTGCTGCAACTGAGGAAGCCGAGGTACGGGCCGCCGAACTGCATTGGCATACCCAGGGTCTGGCCGTCGCCGCATGCGATGTCGGCACCCCATTCGCCCGGTGTGCGGAGCACGGCGAGAGTCGACGGGTCGGCGTAGATGCCGAAGGCGGCTTTCACGGCATGAATCTTGTCGGCAACTCCCGTGAAGTCTTCGATGATACCATAGCGGTTGGGCTCGGGGAGGATAACGCCTGCCACATCGCCGGCGGCAAGGAGCTCTTCCATGGCGGCAAGGTCCGTGACGCCGTCTTTTTCAGGAATTACGGTGATGTCTACGCGGTGGTAGTCGGTATAAGTCATAACGACGTCGAGCACGCGCTGTGGCAGTGTGGCTGAAACAAGCACGCGGTTCTTCTTGCGTGCGCTGGCCACCATCATTATGGCTGTCTCTGCGCAAGCTGTGGGACCGTCGTACATCGAGGCGTTGGAAGCCTCCATGCCGGTGAGTTCGCTTATCATGCTTTGGTACTCGAAGATGTATGTGAGGGTACCCTGCGAGATTTCGGGCTGATAGGGAGTGTAAGCGGTATAGAACTCGCTGCGCTGGAGCAGGTGGTTGACCACCGAGGGAGCATAGTGGTCATAAACGCCGCCGCCGGCGAAGACGGTGAGACGGCGGTTCTTTTCGCCCAGCGAGCGGAAGAATTTGCGGAGTTCCACCTCCGACATCGCTGACGGGATGTCATATTCGCGGCGGAAAATTACCTCTTGCGGAACGTCGGCATAGAGGTCGTCGATGCTGCTCACACCTATTTTGCCAAGCATCTTGGCAATGTCTTCTTCGGTATGAGGTATGAATTTGTTGCTCATTTATTCTTTTGGGGGTTGAGTGCAGCCGTGCGTTTTCAGTGGAGGAAACCCACTTCGGGCCTCTCCGGTTCTTCGAGGTCCTCGCGCTTAATCAGGATAAATCAAGATTAATCGAGAATCATCCGGATTAATCGAGATTGCCGGACAAACCGGGAGTAACCTGAGGAAAATCCGACGCTCGTTAGAGAAAAGCGTTCGGCTGCTTTTATTACGATTAAGTAAAAGAGGAGAAAGGCCTTCTACGTTACGACCCCGGGACTTCGCCGCGGAGCCGTGTCCGAGGGAAGTCGCGGGGTGTTACGTCAGGAAAGGGGATTACTCTTCGCAGATGGCCGCGTAGCCTTTGGCGTCGAGGAGGTCGTCGATTTCGGCGGGATCCGATACGCGAACCTTCATAATCCAGTTGCCGAAAGCGTCGGCGTTCACCAGTTCGGGTTCATCTTCGAGAGCCTCGTTAACCTCTACGACTTCGCCGGAAATCGGGGAGATAAGGTCAGAAGCGGCTTTTACCGACTCTACGGCGCCGAATTCTTCACCTTTGGTAACTTCGTCGCCAACTTCGGGCATGTCTACATATACGATGTTGCCCAGAGCGTGCTGTGCGTAGTCGGTGATACCCACTGTGGCGATGTCGCCTTCGAGTTTTACCCATTCGTGAGAGTCCGCATAGCGGAGATCATCTAAAATCTTGCTCATTGTAATTATTTGTAGTTTGTGTTTAGATTATTTCTTGTAGTTTTTGTCGTAAAAGCGTTTTTTGACGACTGTTCCGGGGAATACTTTCTTGCGGATGCGGATTCCCACTTTGGTACCGAGCTTGTCGTAAGGTTTGTTGACCATAGCCATGGCCACGCTCTTGCCTGTGGAGATGCTGCGGTAGCCTGTGGTTACTTCGCCTACCACCTGGCCGTCGACCTCTACGGGGTAGCCGTGGCGGGGAATGGCGTTGCCTTCGAGCTCGATGCCGATGATGCGGCGTTTCACGCCTTCGGCTTTCTGCTTGGCGAGGGCTTCCTTGCCGATGAACTCAGGTTTGTCGAGTTTGACGAACATGCTGAGGCTTGCTTCAAGCGGCGTGATGTCGGCGCTGAGCTCGTCGCCGTAGAGGGGAAGACCTACCTCGAAGCGCAGTGTGTCGCGGCAACCGAGACCGCAAGGTGTTACGCCGGCTTCCATGAGTTTGTCCCAGAGGCGCTGTGTGAAGGCGTGGCTGCCGTAAACCTCGAAGCCGTCTTCGCCGGTGTAGCCGGTACGTGAGATGATGATTTGCTCACCTTCGTAGTCGAAAATCTTGAAGTTGTAGAAGGGTATGCTCTTGAGGTCGAGACCCATGAGCTTTTCGAGAGTTTCCTCGGCCTTGGGCCCCTGTACGGCCACTTCTCCGTAATATTCGCTTTCGTCCACAACCTCGCAGTCGAAGCCTTCGGCGTTCTGTTTGATCCAGGCAACGTCTTTGGCTATGTTGGCGGCGTTGATAACCAGGAAGTACTCGTTGTCATTCACTTTGTAGACGAGCAGGTCGTCGACGGTACCGCCGTTTTCGTAGCACATCATGCCGTAGAAAATCTGGCCGTCGGGAGCGCCGGTAACGTCGCCCACGAAGATGTGCATTACATATTTGTAAGCTTCCGGGCCTTTGATGCGAACCTCGCCCATGTGGCTGACGTCGAAAACGCCCACTGCCTGGCGCACGGCGTTGTGTTCATCTGTGATGTTGGTGTACTGGATGGGCATGTCGAAACCGCCGAAGGGCGACATGAGCGCACCTTGTTTTACATGACGGTCGTGAAGACACGTTTTAACGAGATTTTCTTCCATTTGTCTCAATTATGTTTAGTCAGTTATTAAAATTTAAGGTTGGTTGCACGATTTATCGCACAATTTGTCGCACTTTTTACGGGGCGACGCCAAATTTTTCCTCAAAGTTAGTCACATTCGTTTAAACTGCAAAATTTTTGACCCAAAAAGTTACTGCTACGGTTAAAACTTCTCAAGTTGCGCTCTGCGGCAGGCAGGGAGCCGTGCAACCTTTATTCACACTTGGGGCGGTTTCGTGCTAAATAAGTTTAAAACTCGGCTGAGGTACCGGAATCGCAATAATAATGGTCTGTTTTTTGCATTATACAATTGTCACAGATTCCCAATTTGGGCGTCTGTGACTATGTAACAAAATCAATAGTATGAAAAAGCATATCATCACTCTCGCACTGGCAGCCCTTGCGCTGTGCCAGACACCGCAGATTTTTGCCGCCGAACAGGACGGCCAGTTCATTCGCACGGCATCGACGCCGGCTTTCGAGACGGACTTCACCGTGGCCGCAGAGAAGACGGTCAATGCCGTGGTGTGCATTAAAAGTTATGCCTCGCGGCGCCAGCCGCAGTATGGCGGTTACGGCGGCAATGACCCCTTCGACATGTTTGAGTTCTTCTTCGGACAGCCGGGCGGCGGCCAGCGGCAGTATCGCGGACGTGAACCGCAATCCGACGAACCCGTGCAGTCGGGGCTCGGCTCCGGTGTAATCATCACCGAGGACGGATATATCGTGACCAACAACCACGTGGTTGACGGCGCCGATAAGTTGGAAGTCCTCCTCAATGACAACTCTACGTTCGAGGCCAAGATAGTAGGCACCGACGAGGCTACCGACCTTGCATTGCTGAAAATCGACACCAAGGGTCTTTCGCCCATCACTTTCGGCGACAGCGACGCGCTGAAAGTAGGGGAGTGGGTACTCGCGGTAGGTAATCCTTTCGGCTTCAACTCTACCGTTACCGCCGGCATAGTGAGCGCCAAGGCACGCAGCCTGGGCCAGAACGGCCATGGTTCCATCCGCGGCATTGAATCATTCATCCAGACCGATGCGGCACTCAACCCCGGCAACTCCGGCGGCGCACTCGTTAATCTTAAAGGTGAACTCGTGGGCATAAATTCGGCCATCTACTCCAATACCGGGAGCTACTCGGGGTTCTCGTTCGCCATTCCGACGACCATCGCCAAGAAAGTTGTTACCGACCTGCGCCAGTATGGTACCGTGCAGCGAGCCGTACTCGGTTGCACCGTTCGTGAACTGGATGCCAAGCTCGCCAAAGAGGAGGGAATCACCGCCGTGAAGAGCGGTCTCCTTGTGAGCGACGTTACGGACATGAGCACCGCCAAGGAGCTCGGCCTGAAATCCGGCGACGTCATAACCGGTATCAACGGACAGAATGTGGGCACCTTCGCCCAGCTTGTGGAGCAGCTCAACAAATACCGTCCCGGCGACGAGATTTCTGTGACGTATTACCGCGACAATGCCAAGCATACGAAGCGCGGAGTGCTTCGCAATACTCAGGGCAATACCGGCCTGACCAAGAAAAACGACTTCACCGGCATAGGCTGCGCCTTCGTGAAGCCCTCCGAAGAGGTGCGCAATAACCTCGGTATCACACGCGGCATGCAGGTGAGCGGGCTGAAGGCAGGTTCCTTCCGCGACGCCGGCATCAAGGACGGATTCATCATTTTGGAAATCAATAATAAACCCGTCTCCACAGCCGATGACATCGAGAAAATTTACAACGAGGTTATGAAGAGCTCCGACCGCGTGATGTTCATCACCGGAATCTATCCTACCGGCAAGAAGGTTTACTACGCGGTAGACCTTTCTGAATAAAATAATTCGACAGGATTAAACCTTCGGTCTTTTTACTTGTCGTTGTAATTTGGAAATAAGCAGAGGGGCAGACCCGCGAGGTCTGTTCCCTCTGTTTAAACGCCCTTCGCGGGGCACATGCTTATAATAGCCAAAAAAGTAAAAGTAAAACGAACGAAACATAACCATAAACTTAGAGCAATCCAATACAAGTTCTTGAATATACGTTATGAGACAATTTAAAATCACACATGTCATCACCACGCGCAACAAGACGCTTTCGGCGTATCTTGCCGAGATAGCGCGTTATGACCTTTTGCCGGTAGACAAAGAGGTGGAAGTGGCTCGTTTGTCGAAACTCCCCGGGGCGAAAGGGCGGCGTGCGCTCGACACCCTTGTCTGCGCCAACCTGAGGTTTGTGGTGTCGGTGGCAAAACAATACCAGAACCAGGGCATGGGGCTTATGGACCTCATCAACGAAGGTAACCTGGGCCTCATCCGGGCAGCTAAGAAATTTGACGAAACGCGTGGTTTCCGTTTCATTTCGTATGCTGTGTGGTGGATTCGCCAGAGCATCCTCCAGGCTTTGGCAGAACAGTCCGGAATAGTGCGTCTTCCGCTCAACCAGGTCAGCGCACGCCAGAAATTGCAGAAACTCATAAACGAGTTCGAGCAGCAACACCAGCGGCAGCCTTCCTATCAGGAGCTTTCTGAAATGGTGGATCAGCCGCCCTCGAAAATCGAAGAGATAATGCGCAGCTCGGGCCGTGGTCTTTCCGTGGACACGCCGCTGCAGGAAGGGGAGACCAACACCATGGCCGACATGATGACGGATCCCACGTCGCCCGATACCGACGCGGGCCTTTCCAATGAATCGCTTTCAATAGAGATGGGCCGAGCCCTGGCTCAGCTTTCGGAGCGCGACCGCGAGATAGTGCGCCTTTTCTACGGCATCGGCTGCAAGGAAATGTCGCTCGAGCAGATAGGGCATCAGTTTAACCTTACGCGTGAGCGTGTGCGTCAGATCAAGGAAAACGCCCTGCGCTCGCTAAGGGTGCACCGTAGCCCGCAACTCCAGAGCTACCTCTGACGGTTAACCAGCATAGAACTCAGCTCTTCCTCAACCATTGCAAAACCGGTTGTCGGGAGCTGATTTTTTAAATTAAAAAATTATAGTGTAAATATCTGTAAATAAACATTTTAGGATATTGAAGCAAAATTAATTGTTCAAAAAGTTTGCAAGTATCATAAAAAATTACTATATTTGCACTAATTTTTCCGTGGAAAAGAGATATGAGACAACTAAAGATAACAAAATCGATCACCAACCGCGAGAGTGCATCGCTTGACAAATATCTGCAGGAGATAGGCCGCGAAGAACTCATCACAGTGAGCGAGGAGGTGGAACTCGCCCAGAAGATAAAGGAAGGCGGCAAGGAGGGTGCCAAGGCGCTCGACAAGCTGACCCGAGCAAATCTCCGGTTCGTGGTCTCTGTCGCCAAGCAATACCAGAACCAGGGCCTCAGCCTCCCCGACCTCATCAACGAAGGCAACCTCGGCCTTATCCGCGCCGCACAGAAATTCGACGAGACGCGTGGCTTCAAGTTCATCTCATACGCCGTGTGGTGGATACGCCAGAGCATTCTCCAGGCACTCGCCGAGCAGAGCCGCATCGTGCGTCTGCCTCTCAACCAGGTGGGTTCGCTCAACAAAATATCCAAAGCCCTCTCGAAGTTCGAACAGGAGCATGAGCGGCGCCCGTCTGCCGAAGAACTCTCCGAACAGCTCAATATACCGGTTGACAAGGTCAACGACACGCTCAAAGTTTCGGGACGCCATATCTCGGTCGACGCGCCGTTTGTCGACGGCGAAGACAACACGTTGCTTGACGTCATCGCCAACAATGATTCCCCTATGGCCGATGCCGCGCTCAATCAGGAATCCCTCTCCAAAGAGGTGGACCGCGCCCTCAAACAGCTCCACGAACGCGAACGCGAAATCCTGAAAATGTTCTTCGGCATAGGTTGCCAGGAGATGACCCTCGAGGAGATTGGCTCCAAATTCGACCTCACGCGCGAGCGGGTACGCCAAATCAAGGAGAAAGCAATACGTCGTCTCAAAGGGCAGAAAAGCAAACTACTCAAGAGCTATCTCGGCGAGTGATAACCCCATTACCGGAAACATCAGAAAAAGATATTCTCTTTATGACACACCTCCGACCCATGATGCTGCGCGTGATGACCAAATCATTGCTCGTCACGGGTCTCCTTTTTTGTCTTTCCTCTTTTCCTGCATTCCCGTCCTCGGATAGCCCCAAGCCCCGGAAATTTCCTGCACAATCAGCTTTCGCTGACACCGACCGGCTTTCCGGCACGGCACTCGCAGAAGAAGCCGGTTCCATGAAAAACAGCCAGCTGGAGCGCGGAGCTATTTTCGACACCAAAGACCGCAGCCTTGCCAACTCGCACTTTACGTGGGGCGCGGAAATCGGAACCTCCATCGATATTGCCGGTTACGACCTTTCCACCTTCGACCTCGACTTCAATATCGGCTACAAGAACCGCCTCTTCAACTCGCTGGGCGTCAGCGGCGGCGTACACCGCAATTTCCACCACGGCACATACTATGTCCCGTTTACTGCCATGGCACGCGTCAACCTGAATCCCGCCAATCCGTGGGGGTTCCTGCAGCTCAATGTGGGTTATTCTTTCAATACCGTAGGCGACACCAAGTCTGCCGGCGCCTTCACGTTCAGCACAGGCATTGGATTCCGGTTGGCATATTCGCGCCGGTTCAGCAGCCATGTCTCGGTAGGGTATTCCTACATGCGTCTGGCCAAAACCCAGCAGGCCATGCTTGACAAACGGCGCACAAACGTCGATCTCATCCACGTGCGCCTGGGAATAAACTTCTAAATTTCTATTTTTCAGCCGCTTGCATAGGCCGGAGGAAGTATCCTTTTTCATGCAGCGCAAGCAAATAACAGTTTTCCCGGTCTCGAATCAGCCATAGCAATTTGCCGCGACTATAATTTGTCTATTTCGCAAAAAAGCAGTAATTTTGCACGCTGATAACCCTCTCGGCTCCGACGGCATTATGAGGGCCGGGTATTTATCTTTACTGAATTTAATGGATAAAACGCAACAGTTAGAATTTGCGGTCATACCGCTTCGAAATATGGTCTTGTTCCCGGACCAGCCCGTACCATTGCAACTGGGACGCGAATCCTCTATCGAAACTGCAAAAAAGGTTTTTGAAGAGGGGTCGCTCTTCATAGCGCTGGCGCAGAAGAGTCCGGAAACCGAAGAACCCGGCTCAAAGGACCTTTACCGCACCGGCACTCTTTGCCGCATAGTGAAACTTGTGGAAGTGCCCGGAGGGGAATATACGGCTTTCACCATGTGCCTGAAGCGTGTGGCCATCAAACGCATAGTCCGCAAGAAAGGATTGCTCACTGCACAGTGCGATATCCTGGAAACTGTAAACGACAACGACCCGCTAAAGGTGAAAGCAGCCATGGCCGTACTCGATGAAGTTTTCGAGCGCGTGCTCGACAATATTTCGCCCGAAGACCGAGCCGATATGCGCACGGCGCTCTCCGGCCTCAAGGAACCGGCCAACCGCGCATTCTTCATCGCCATGCAGGCACCGCTCGAAGTCAAGCAGAAAGAGAAAATCCTCGCAACCGTCGATTTTCTCGAGATGCTGGTTTCCCTCAGTTCGATGCTCAATCTTGAACTCGAATACCTAAGCATACGGCGCTCGGTACAGGAGCGCGCCCACCACGACCTCACGGAATCGCAGAAACAGCAGTTCATGGAACAGCAAATCCGCGTAATGCAGGACGAAATAGGCGGCTCCGTTGATAATGAAATCAACGAGCTGTACGACCGCGGCGAGCAGATGAAGTGGGATGACGAGACCAACGAACGCTTTATTAAAGAGGTGCAACGTCTGGAACGTTTTAACCCCACCAGCCCAGACTATGCCGTGCAGTATGCTTACGTCGACACGTTGCTCTCCTTGCCGTGGGGGAAGTATTCGGAGGATAAGTTCGACCTCGCCGAAGTTGAAAAGATTCTTGATCGCGACCATTACGGACTGCGCGAAGTTAAAGACCGAATAGTGGAGCAGATGGCCGTCATGCTGCAGAAAGGGGAGGTGAAGGGCAACATCCTCTGTCTTTACGGCCCCCCGGGAGTAGGGAAGACCTCGCTTGGAAAGTCGATTGCCGAGGCCATGAAGCGCCAGTATGTGCGCGTGTCGTTCGGCGGTCTACACGATGAAGCTGAAATACGCGGCCACCGCCGCACATATCTCGGTTCGATGCCGGGACGCATAATCGCCGGATTGCAGAAAAGCGAGACTTCAAACCCCGTATTCGTCCTTGACGAGATTGACAAAATAGGCGTAGACATAAAGGGTGATCCGCAGACAGCCCTTCTGGAAGTGCTTGATCCCGAGCAGAATATGTGCTTCCACGACAACTATATTGACGTGGATTACGACCTGTCCAAGGTGCTCTTCATAGCCACGGCCAACACACTCTCCACCATCTCAAAGCCACTGCTGGACCGTATGGAGCTAATAGAAATAACCGGCTATATCCCGCAGGAGAAACTCGAAATCGCCAAGCGTCATCTACTTCCCAAACAGCTCGAGGCTCACGGGCTTAAAGAAGGTGAGATTGCGTTCACGGACGAGGCATTGCTATATATAGTGGATAAGTATACGCGTGAATCAGGCGTTCGTCTGCTCGATAAGCAAATTTCAAAGATACTGAGGAAAATTATCCGTCTCAAGATGTCGGATAAACCTTATCCAGCGGTAGTTGGCAAGAGCCATCTGCAAGAATTTCTTGGAAAAAAGGAAATATTTTCTGATATCTACGAGAACAATGATACCCCCGGCGTGGTGACGGGTCTTGCATGGACCTCTGTCGGAGGCGAAATACTCTTCATAGAATCCTCTCTTTCCGACGGAAAAGGAGAAAAACTCACCCTTACAGGCAATCTCGGCGACGTGATGAAGGAATCGGCCGTCATAGCGCTGCAATATCTCAAGGCGCATGCCGAAGAGATTGGTATCGATAAGAAAATCTTCACGGAAAAGGATGTACACATCCACGTTCCTGAGGGTGCTATACCCAAGGACGGTCCGTCTGCCGGCATCACGATGCTTACTTCTCTTGCCTCGGCGTTCAAGAATTGCAAGGTGCGCGAACGCATAGCCATGACCGGCGAGATGACGCTTCGCGGAAAAGTACTGCCTGTCGGCGGCGTGAAAGAGAAAATCCTCGCCGCCAAACGCGCTGGAATAACCGACATAATCCTCTCGCGCATGAACGAGTGCGACATAGAGGAAATAGACGACATGTATCTCGAAGGCCTGACGTTCCACTACGTAGACACCGCCGCTGAAGTCCTCCAAAAAGCCCTCCTTGACAATCCGAAAGATTCTGAGTAAAGAAAGAGACACTGTGATAAAAGCCGTGCCCGGAAAAACACGTCGGTCGCGGCCTTTTTCATATATAAATCACAAACGCGCAAATGCGAACCATGCATGGATAATTTCAAGAGTCTTAAAAGAACCGAGTGCAATGTAGAATCAAAGTCAAGGTCGGAGAGCGGCAATAAATAAGAGGCAAAACGGCATATAAATTGCCATAATATATGTGTCATAAAGTAAACGTTTGTTTCTTCTGATAATATATATTATGTTAAATTCGCATTATTGATGCCCTTTTGGTGTTAAAAGATGGGTATTGCTGCTATTGTGGAATTTGTCTTAAAGTCGGCGTGTAATGGACGCGGATTTGTTTCTCTCTTGTTTTGAAATGCAATATTTGGAGCAAGATTAAGAGTAATAGTGTAGCCTTCCAGACCATTTGATGTTCCTTCGGGGTAATTGTCGTTATTGATTATATCGGCTATATAGGCCAAGTCTGAGGGAGAATCAACGGTTATTTCTTTCGTGTCGTTGTTGATTTCGGGTTTTGTAGCCGTGCCGTCCCATGTGATTTCGACGTTGTTGTCCGGGGTCAGGAAGGCCGATTCGATTACTACATTGAAGACTTCGGGGTTGGTGAGCAGGGCGCCGTAGATGTTGGTGCGGTAGTTCATCTGGATGGGCACTTGTGTGTATTCGGCAAAATCGGAGTTGTTGTTGGCGTTGAGTTGTACGTTGACGTTGGCTTTGTTGGAGGTGGCGTCGCCGGGAAGTACGTATGCCATGGCGAGATAGCGGTATGTGGCAGGCTGTACCGGGAATGCGGTCTCCCCTGTCGTTGCGTTACCTTTAGCGGCAGCTGTTGCAACTTCAACATTCTGAGCAACGGAGGAGGCATCTGCCATACCGGTGCCGAGGTTCAGTACCTTGGCAACGTTATCGATTGTGATTCCGTATCCGCCTACGCCGCCGGCGTTTTCAAACTGTTTAACGTCGTTGGTTCCGACGTTGATCTGGGCGAAGGGACGGTAGAGAGGAATGGTAGTGCCGCCGCCGTTCGAGGTGTATTCCTTCTTGGCGAAGAATGCGTCGCGTTCTTCGGCGTAGGCGTTCATTGTGGTGCCTTTGTCTTGTCCTTCGGGGACATCGATGTAGCTGATGGAGATAGTCTTTTTGGTGGCGTCCCAGGTATAAGGTCCTGTGGAGCCGTCAGTTGTGGAATAGCTCTGAGCCCAACAGTAGATGTCATACTGTTTGTCTTTAACGAGCGATACAGTAATTGTAGCGGTGGGTTTACCGGTGGTTGCCGAAACAGTGAAGTCAGTGACATCCATACCGTTTAGGTCATCGGTATCATAAGCAAATTATTCGATTATAAGATTATTATTTAGTTAAATTATATTAATCTTAAGATTATTATCAAAATCATCGTGCCGCTATATTGTGTCGAAATTCATCGTTGTGCGTAAACCTTATTCCAAATATCCTTGTTGAGAATTAATAAGCAAGTAAATAACTTAATTTTAATATTATGAACACAGCACCTCTTCAAGGAATTAAAGTAATAGACTTTACCAGTGTACAATCCGGCCCGTCATGCACGCAGATGCTTGCATGGCTGGGTGCCGATGTAATCAAAATCGAACGTCCCGGATCCGGCGATGCAACCCGCAAGGAGCTCCAGTTTGACCCTGACTGTCCCTCTTACTACTTCTTGCAGCTTAACTCTGACAAGAAATCGCTGACGCTTGACGCTGCCACTCCCGATGGCAAAGAAATACTGACACGCCTCATCAAGACGGCAGATATCTTCGTTGAGAATCTGCATCCCGGGGCAATGGAGAAGCTTGGGTTCGGCTGGGAAGAGGTTCACAAGCTTAATCCCAAATGTATCTACGGAACCATCAAGGGTTTCCCAGTATCGTCCAAATATGCCGACCTGAAAGCCTACGAACCCATTGCTCAGGTAACGGCGGCAGCTGCTTCCACCACCGGCTGGTGGAAGGGAGATAATGCAGTGCCTACCCAGTCGGGTGCGGCTCTTGGCGACTCCAACACCGGTATGCACTTGCTCATCGGTCTGTTGGCAGCTTTGCAGCAGCGAAACCATACCGGCGAAGGATGCTTCGTTTACCAGTCGATGCACAATGCCTGCCTCAACCTCTGCCGCATCAAGACGCGCGACCAGCTGACTCTCGACAAACTCGGATACCTGACTCAGTTCATGCAGTATCCGAATGAGAAATTCCCGGATTATGTGCCTCGTTCGGGCAACACGGAAGGCAGTGGTGTGCTCGGCTGGACATACAAGGCAAAAGGCTGGGAGACAGACCCCAACGCCTACGTCTACATCATCTTCCAACGCGGAAAGAAAGATTTCGAGAAGGCAGTGGCTGCTTTCGGTTTCGAGGATTGGCTGACCAACCCCGACTTTAATACGGCAGATGCCCGCGACCGCCACAAAGACGCCCTTATCGAGCGCGTACAGAAATGGGTCCTCGACAACAATTACGACAAGTTCCAGGTTACTGAAGTGCTGTCTAAAGCAGGCGTTCCGGTAGCTCCTGTGCTCAACACCAGGGAAATCATGGACGACGAGAGCCTTTACGACGGCAACACACTGGTCAAAATCAACCAGCCTGGCAAGGTAGGCGAATTCGTAACAGTAGGATGCCCGTTCACTATGAGCAACTTCCAGCCAACCTACGGGCCATGTCCGACACTGGGAGGCAACACCGATGAAGTGCTCAAGGACTATGGCTTCAGCGAGGCTGAAATCGAGAAGTTCGCTAAAAATGGTACCACCGCGCCGTTACCCGACGGCCAAATGTAAGAGTAAGCTATGGATAACACGAAAGATAAATGCACATGCGGCTGCGGATGCACTCCTGATCCCACTCCCAAGTACCGGGAGCAGGTCACCGGTATGTGGGTCCTGGCTCAGAGCCTGAAACGCATGGGCGTCAAGAACGTTTACGGTTTGGTTGGAATCCCCATCACGGAGGCAGCCTACATAATACAGGGCGAAGGCATCCGTTTCGTAGGATTCCGCCACGAGCAGCAGGCCGGCATGGCGGCCGCCACCGACGGCTACTGCCACGGCTTCCCCGGCGTACTGATGACGGTCTCCTCGCTTGGATTCATGAACGGCCTCACCGCCACGGCTAACGCCACGGTGAATTGCTACCCGATGGTGCAGATTTCCGGTTCGTCGGTACGCGAGCCCATCGACCTTGAACAAGGTACATACGAAGGACTTGACCAGCTGAACGTGGCCAAACCGGTAGTGAAGGCCGCTTACCGCGTGAACCGTGCCGAAGACATACCGACAGGTGTGGTACGCGCCTTCCGCGCCGCCATCTCGGGACGTCCCGGCGGCGTTTACCTCGACATAACGACACCCGCCATGGGCCAGGTGATGGACCGCGACAAAGCCGAGGCACTCTTCCACGATCCGGTGGACCTCTGCCCTGCCGTTATGCCCTCGGCCGAATCGGTACAGCGTGCCGTTGAGCTGTTGACTTCTGCCAGGAAACCCGCCATCCTGCTGGGCAAAGGCGCGGCTCTCGCCCGGGTGGAAGACCTGGTGAAAGAGCTCGTGGAGCGCACAGGCATCCCCTTCTACCCTATGTCAATGGCCAAGGGTATCCTGCCCGACAAGCACCCGCTGAGCGCCCTCTCTGTCCGTTCCACCATAATGGGAGACAGCGATGTGGTGGTGCTCATAGGCGCACGCCTCAACTGGCTGCTGAGCCGCGGACACGGCAAGTGGAACCCTGACGGCAAGTTCATACAGCTCGACATCGACCCGATGGAGATAGACAGTAACCGCCATATAGCCGCTCCCGTGGTTGGGGACTTGCGCAGTTCGCTGCAGGCCATCCTCGACAAACTCCCTGCCAAGGATAAATTCGCCATGGACGCGACATGGGTTCCAGGCATACAGAAAGAGAGCACAGAGAAGAACGACAAGTTCGCCGAACGCCTGAAACCGCAGACCGTGCCGATGACGCACTGGAGTGCCCTTTCAGCCGCCAAGAAGGTGCTGGAAGCCAATCCCGACGTCATCCTGGTGAACGAAGGGGCCAACACGCTCGACGATGCCCGCGACACCATAGACATGGCACTTCCGCGCCACCGTATCGACTGCGCCACCTGGGCCATCATGGGCATGGGAATGGGCTCCGCCATCGGCGCCGCCGTAGCCACTGGCAAGAGTGTCGTTGCCATAGAAGGCGACTCCGCGTTCGGTTTCTCCGGAATGGACTTCTCCACCATCTGCCGCTTCAAGCTGCCCGTTACCGTCTGCATCTTCAACAACGGCGGTATCTACAACGGCATCGGCGAACCTCTGGACAAGACCACCGACCCGGCCCCGACGACGCTCGACATCAACGCCCGCTACGACAAACTTGGCGAAGCCTTCGGCGCCAAGACCTGGCTGGTGACCACTCCCGCCGAGTTTGAGTCAGCGTTGAAGGAGGCCATCGCTTCCAAGGCTCCCGCCCTCATCGACGTGCAACTTGCCGCCGACTCCGGCAAGGAATCGGGACACATCGGATACCTCAACCCCACTCCGCTGATGACTATAAAAGTTTAAACTGATTATTCAAACAACCCCGGGATGAGTCACCAAGGCTCATCCCGACTTATAAAATATCCACTATGAGTAACATGATGCACATCATACTGTATGCCATTGTCCCGATCATCGTCGTGATGCTCTTAGGCTATATCTCGGGCAAACGTGGCATATTTACGGCAAAGGATGGCAAGGCATTCAACAAGGTAGTGCTCGACTACGCGCTCCCCGCCGCGCTGTTCGTCTCCATAATCGGAGCGGACCGCCAGATGCTTGTTGAAGACATAAAGCTCACACTGATTTCGCTAGCAGTAATTATGGCATGCTTTATGGGCGTCTACTTCATCTATGCCAAATGTTTCAAGAAGAACACCGGAGCCGAAGGTGCCATTATGGCCTTGGTGAACGGTTCGCCGACCATCGGCTTCCTCGGGTTCGCCGTTCTGGAGCCCATCTTCGGTTATAACGCCAGTGTGGCGCTGGTAGTTGCCATAGTGGGCATCGTCGTGAACGCCGTAGGCATCCCGGTAGGACTTACGCTCCTCAACGCCGCACAGGATAAGAAAGCCGCGCTCCAGAGTACCGCCGGAGACACTGCCACAGTAGCTGGAGGAGGCAAAGGTTCCGCACGCCGCGACGACGGCTGGAAAGCCGTAATCAACGCCCTGAAGCAACCCGTGGCCTGGGCTCCTATCCTCGCCGTTATCTGGGTTATCTGCGGAATTCCGTGGCCCGCTTATCTCAGCCCGTCGTTCGACCTCATCAAAGGCGCCAACGCTTCGATGGCTGTATTTGCAGCCGGTATCACCCTTTCGGCATATAAGATTACCATCAACTGGCCGGCCATCCTCGGCTGTATACTGAAGATGATTCTTATGCCGGCCCTGCTCCTCACCGTAGGTCTTATCTTCCACATGAAGGAAGCCAACCTCGCCATGATGGTTATGGCCGGCGCCCTGCCTCCCGCATTCTCCGGCATCATCATCGCCGACGAGTACGACACTTACGTAGCCGAGTCAACCTCTTCGCTGGCTTTGTCAGTGATAACCTTCATCGGATTCTGTCCCTTCTGGATATGGATGACGCAACTCTGCTATTCACACTTCATGTGATGAATACATATTACAGAAAACGTGACATAGAAAGGTCGGCATCCTTTTCAGGAATGCCGCCCTTTTCTGTTATGGACCGGTCAGTTGAGCACCTGCTTATAGTCGCGCATGAAGTCGAAGAGTATTTTGAGACCGAAAGCGAGTCCGACCATAAAGCCGCACGCGGCCCCCAGGAGGGCATATTTCTCGAAGTTGAACATCGCCAGCATAAGGTATACTATCAACAGAGCTATCGGCATGAGTATGAAGATGAACTGAATGTGGCGTTTGCGGTAAAAGTAGACCTTCTTCAGCACGGTTTCTACCGACATCGTGGCGCAGTCGATACTTTGTATTCCGCGGCAAAGCCAGTAATCCATTCCGGCGGCAATGAGGAAGAAAGCCTCCATCACCAATGGATAGAAAAGCGGTGTGTCGGGATTCTCTTCGCTGAGCCTGAAATACAGCGGCATTACCCAGCAGAGTGAGACCGCCGAGACTATGGCCATGCGTCTGTAGCGCGAGGCGAGGCGTTGCAATGTGGTTTTTTGGCGCGGGTCGATGTTCTTGCGCGATTGGCTTCCGCGTTCCAGGGCAGCGTTCGAGCTTTCCCAATTCTCTTTCAGATATTCTATTTCCATTGTTAGTCGTTTTTAACCTTGTTGTAAAAATCGGCGAGTTTCCCTTTTGCGCGTTTCAGGCGCGAGGCCACGCTGTCGCGCGACAGGCCCGTGACGCTCCGGATTTCCTCATAGCTTTTGCCGTCTATCCACATCAGCACTATCGACTTGTCGAGCGGCGAAAGCATCCCTATTAGCCTGTACATCAGCTTATAACGTTCTATTTCTTCGGTGGGGGAATCCTCGTAGAGCGTGGCGTAAAGCTCGTCCATCTGCACCTCTTCGCGGCGTGTCTTCTTGCGTTGCGAAGACACGCAAGTGTTGAGTGTGACGCGGTAAATCCATGTCGAGAGGGAGCTGTCTCGGCGGAAAGCGGCCAATCCGTTCCATATGTTGAGGAAAGTGTCCTGGCGCAGGTCCTGGAAATCCTCTTCCGAGCGGGCGAAGGAGAGGCAGATGCCGGCAATGAGTCCGGCGTAATCCCGCGACAGTTCCGCAAACATCCGCTCGCGATTCTTGACTCGCTCAGGAACCACGGCTTCGGCAACGGCCGCCATTCGCAGCAGCCTCTGCCCTACTCGCCGCCGCCACTGCCGGAAAGCGAAGCCCGCGGTCTCCGCCCGCGATGAAAATCCTATTTCAAGTTCTAAATTCATATCCTAATGCAACGGTATGATTCAAACCGTTCATCTATTTAGACGGACAAAACCGCCAAAAGTGTCAGAGTCTGTGAAAAATATCCGGTTTCCTGCTTGCGGGCTGCAACGTATTATCAGTTTTGCCTATCGTCGCAATAGGAAAAATCCTCATTTATCGTTTTCCCGAAATCGGGAGTGGCAGTAATTTTGCAGCAGAATTAAAGAAACCAAAGATATTATGACACATACTATGATAATATGGTGTATAATGGCCTCGTCGTTGCTGTGCACAATCATATTCAGGACAGTGGAAAGTCAGAGCGGGAAAAGCGCCAAGCGCACACGACGCCATCGGCTGCACCTTATAGAGTTCGGTAAGGAAAAGGAAATATTCTACATTCCAGGCGACTGTGATGATGACACTGAAGACCTGTGACAAGAAGAGATCGGCATCAGGGGTGGCATTGCAGCGTTTTGCGGCCTTTTTAGCCGAATATGCAGCACTGCTGGACGGCTGCGGCGCCACGAGTATCCGTATTGAGAAAAACGCCGCCAGAATGGCACGGGCATTCGGCATTAACTTCTATATCTTCATAATGCCGGCGCATGTGTCAGTTACAGTTTGGGACGACGATGAAAGCGACGCAGCCGTAGCGGCACGCCGTACCGCCGCCTGCGGCATTAGTTTCAACCTTAACGCCAGGCTGAGCCGGCTCAGTTGGGTAGTGGCCGACCAGTGTCTAAGTCTTGAAGACGCAGCGGAACGTTTTGAAAAGATAAAGCAAACCAAGCCCACCGGCAAGTGGGAGGTATTGGTTCTTACGAGTATCGCCAACGCATCGTTCTGCCGCCTGTTCGGAGGCGATGGCGTGGCCATGATCATTGTTTTCATTTCCACTCTTGTTGGGTACCGGCTGAAACAGATAATGCTCGAAGACGGGCGCGACGTGCGTCTCACCTTCCTTTGCGCATCCTTTTTCTCAGCCTCACTCAGTGCCGCAGGACATATTTTCAACATTGGGGGAACTCCGGAGATAGCACTGGGGACGAGCGTACTCTACCTCATTCCGGGTATCCCCTATCTTAACTCGGTAAGCGATGTCATTTACCGTCATTATTTATGCGCGCTGAGCCGGTTCTTTGAGGCCGCGATACTTACGGCGTGCCTCTCGGCGGGACTTTGCGCCGGAATGTTGATACTCGGATTAAAGACATTTTGAAGTTCTATGCTTAGCGATATTGTAATAAACATTTTGGAGGACGGACTGTTTGCGGCACTGGCGGCCATTGGCTTTTCGAGTATAAGCAACACGCCGCGCCGGGCATATCTCATCTGTGCCCTCTTGGCCGCAGCCGGTCATTCGCTGCGTTATGTTCTCATGCTGCCCGATGTTGCCGTCATGCACATAATCCCTGCAAGTGCCCTATCGGCCTTTGCCATCGGGATGCTCGCGGTGTTGCTGGCGCCGCGCATCAAATGTCCCCCCGAAGTATGCTTCTTTCCCGCGTTGCTTCCAATGATTCCCGGAATGTACGCCTACCGCACCATTCAATACCTCCTCACCACCCTTTGCCATACCGGAGAAGAGGCTTTCCAACATTATTTTTACCTGTTTGTATATAATGGCCTCACTTCTACGTTCATTATATTAGGAATGGTTGTCGGAGCCACCCTGCCGGTGTTCCTCTTCAAGAAACTTTCCTTCACCGCCACATGTTGACAATATGGAATTAAGACAGTTAAAATACTACGCCAAAGCTGCCGAAACGCTTAATTTTTCGGATGCGGCGAAAAGCCTGAACATAGCGCAAAGCTCCCTCTCGCAGCAGATAAAGCAGCTGGAAGAGGAACTCGGCACGCAACTCTTCATCCGCAACAACCACACTATGCGCCTCACAGAGGCCGGCGAGGCAATGATCCCCTTCGCTATGCGTACCATACACGAAGCCGAGGCCTGCGCTTGCCGCATCCACGATTTGCAGAAACTCCTCACCGGTACGCTCAACATCGGGGTGACCCATTCCTTCAATCCCATCCTCACTGAATCGGTGATTTCATTCATGAAGATGTATCCGGGCATCAAGCTCAACGTGGTCTACAAGCAGATGAACGAGCTGATGGATCTCCTATCCAAGCATGAGATAGACTTCGTGCTGGCCTTCAGGCCCATCAAGCCGCTCCCCGACGTGGAGTCCCACATCTTGTTCCAGAACTCACTCTCGGCAATAGTGGCAAAAGACCATCCACTTGCTGCCAGGGATAAAGTAACTGTTTCCGAACTTGAGAAATATAATCTTGCACTCCCCTCTAAAGGATTGCAGGCACGCAATGCATTCGACAGCATCACCTCCTCCTACAACAACTTCAAAATCCGTATCGAGCTTAACGAAGTCAACACCTTGCTGAAACTCGTTCGCCAGACATCCCTGGTGACAGTACTCGCCGAAGACTCCATCTACGATGTCCGCGACGTGAAGGCCGTCCCCATCGATTTTCCCGATAACCAGATGGTGGGATGCGTCCATATATTGAAGTCGGCCTACCGCAAACACTCCATGCAGGAGTTCATCCGCATTCTCACCGAATCCATAGCCGTGAAACGCCTCCAAAACAACTGGATATAGCCCCGAGCGTAGCCTGATTCTTACCCGTCTTTCCCCTAGTCCGATTTTTACGTACTATTATATTGCCATAATATTTGTAATTTAAGAAAATAATCATTAATTTTGCAAATAGATTTCCACGCAAACAACAGAGTACGGCTCACTGGTTTTGTAGACAAAAAAGTATATATCGATGATAGATTCTTAGGGTAAGTGGTTTTTATGTTGGTATGGAAAAGTATAGGATATCATTCAAGAATGTATGTGTCTGGTTAGCAGATCAGATGACACATCCTTCGATATTGTTTCAGCGCAAGTCGTGGGGAGTGTTTTCGGCACCAAACGCTTGTTTAACACGATGGGAAAGATTGACCCGCGCCAGACAATCCTTACTTTGCGATATACTAACAGAACTAAGTATGTGTTTGTAATTATTTATCGTAGTGGATTATGAAGTATGTGGATGAAATTTTGGATTCGGCTGATGGCGCTATGGGGTTCCATAGCAACTGAAGCCGGATTCGGAAGTTCGCCGCAGAATTTATAAGGCGATACTTTAAATAATTTCGAACACATACTTAAAAAATGATTTATGACAAAAGAACAGTTACAAGATAAATGCCGGGGCTGCCTCGTCGGGGGAGCTATCGGCGATGCTCTCGGTTATCCCGTGGAGTTCGTGTATTCCTTTGAGGAAATACGGCGTAAATATGGCGATGACGGCATAACTGAGTACGACATGTGCTATCCGTGGCTCGAAGAGGGAATCCGCCATTATAAAGCGTTGTTTTCTGACGATACCCAAATGACACTTTACACGGCCGAAGGGTTGCTCGAAGCCGAAGACAGCGGAAAACAAATACTCCTCGCTATCGCCAATGCCTATGCCGTTTTGTTTGGAGGCCAGGTCGGCAAGAAAGTCAAGATTCCGTATGACTCCAAGTTATCGAAAATTGATGAGTTGAATAAGCGACGTGCACCCGGAAATACCTGTATTTCAGCACTGTTTTCCCTCAATGAAGGTAAAGAACCGATGAATGCGAGCAAAGGGTGTGGCGGAATAATGGTGTCGCCCCTGTCGGCATCTACGGAGCCGCTCATGGTTGGACGCTGGAAGAGACTGCACGAATGGCAGGTGAGGTGGCGGAACTTACCCATCTGCATCCGCTCAGCACATACTCTTCCGCAGCACAGGCAATTATCGTTCAGCTTTGTCTCTTGGATGAGGAGTCGATAGAGAGCGGGCGCTTCCGGTCGGTCGTAGAGAAATCGCTTGAAGTCGTGAGCGTAGTTTACGGTGCGGATGCGCCTGCAATGGATGAGTTCCGGAAACTCGTCGGGAAAGCGTTGCGTCTTGATGACAATCAGCTCTGCGACTGGGAGTTCATCGAGAACTATCTTGGCGGCGGATGGGTAGCTGAAGAAACTTTGGCGATAGCCGTTTTCTCAGTAATCCGGCACATCGACGATTTCAACGCCTGCATGATCTGCGCGGTCAATCATGGCGGCGACAGCGACTCTACCGGTGCCGTAGCCGGCAACATCCTCGGCGCGATTCTCGGTTACGATAGCATTCCCGAAAAGTTCACAAAAACCATTCAGCTGAAAGAACTTCTGATAATGAAGGCTGATGCCCTTGGCCAATGAAAGAGAAAAAGGCAATTTGGAATCTTTTTAACAGGCTCAAGCCGATAATCACGGCGAAACTGTTGAATCATGAGGATAAACATGTTGGGTCGCGAGGAGTTCAGTTGGTCGTTCCGCTTAATGCTGGGGAGGCTGATATTTTGGTCACCAGAGAACGGTTAGCTGTTATTGCTTCCGAATATCCCAAATATAGTATGCAGATTTGAGGATTTTCCCGCTGAACTTCTCGGTTCGATTCGATTGGAGAAAAGAAATTGGAATCTCGAGGTGTACGATCTTTCGGTCGGGAAATTCAATAGCAATGGGCAGTCATTAGTGACATGGGTGATTTCCCCCTACCGTTACTGTCCTATGGACGAAGAGGGTTTCGGCGAGAAAGAGGAATTTGAGGTAGCTGTTATTTGCCATATCGACACCAAAGGACAACTTGCCGACACCCCCGTCTGGAAACCCTACACAGGCTTGCGACGATAAATCCCAGGCTTCCATGGCGTTTCATAGCGCAGCAGTTGCTTGGATGCTTACCGGTAGAATGGCGTGCACGCCTTAAAGTGCTTGCACAAGGACTTTCGCTTAAAACTGAAAGTTTTGGCATCGCAGGGCTCCATGACGCAGTTTTGACTTCTGTTGGCGCGTACAATGACCCGGATTCCATGCTGTGGTGGAGATTTGGCAACTGATAAGGTGACTTTAGAGGTGGCAGAGGCGAAGGAACTCTTCGCGGAGAGCCGGTTCATCGAAGCGACCGCTATAGTCGAGAGTCGTGGTGGCGCTGTCTTGTTTCTCTACGCCGCGCATCTTCATGCAGAGGTGCTCGGCTGTGCAGGCCACTATTATGCCGTCGTTGGGAAGCGTCTTGCCCAGAAGTTCGCACACTTGTGCCGTGAGGCGTTCCTGCACTTGCAGGCGGCGCGCGAAGTTGTCAACCACACGTGCGAGCTTGGAGAGCCCTATCATCTTGCCGCGCGGTATATAGCCTATGGATACGCGTCCGAAGAAGGGAAGTATGTGGTGCTCGCAGAGGGAGTAGAACTCGATGTCTTTAACGATAATCATGCGGGAACCGGCATGTTCGAAGATAGCCTGCGATGCCGTAGCTGCCGGGTCCATACGGTAACCGGCGGTAGCGTCGAGCATGGCTTTCGCTGCACGGACGGGCGTTTTCACGAGTCCTTCGCGCTCGGGGTCTTCGCCGAGCAGACGGAGTATTTCTTTGTAGTGGTAGGCCAGCTGGTCTACCAATTCGGGGTCATGAGATTCTTTACGGCTCACGATTTTGTTCAGTTTTCAGTCTGCCGGGCTCGCGGGAACTCCCTCTCTCCGGCACTCATATAGTTGAAAAAAGTCGCGCGTTATTTTTTGGGGATTCGGCAACGCGCTTGAAATTATCTTATAATGGTGATCTGGCATCTGACGACACGCATTTCGCCGGCGTATTGCGGGAATGCGCGTTTGAGTTCGCCGAGTGCGCGGCTGGCTTCTGCCGAAGTCTGGAAGTTGCCTACGCGGGTGTACCAGTTGGGAGCCTGCGAATAGGAGTATACCTGTCCGCGGTATTTCGGGAAACGAGCAGCCACGGCGCTTGCGCGTGCTTTGGCTTTGGCCTCTGCCGCACGGCCTCCGTTGCCGCCGCTGAACACTTGTACGCGATAACCCGAGAGCCGGTTGACGCCGGAGTGGAGAACGTTGGCTTGCACCGATCTGGTCTGCCTGTTGGCGTTGTTGCTCCGTGTGTTATTGCCGGTATGTGCCGGAGGGAAAATGATGTTCATTATCGACTGCGGTATGTCAATTACGATTTTTCCTTCGGACTGTTCTTCGATTTGCTTCACGAAGTTTCGGGGGGCGGGAGTATCGGCACGCGCGGGGGTAAAGGCCGCCGTCAGCGCTACGGCTAAAATACTCAGGAGAGCTCGCATAGTGTTCATTTTCATGTTATTGCGTTATTTTGCTGCGGACGATGCTTACCTTTCTTTGTCAGGTTAATTAATTAGGGCTTTCTGATGTCGGGGAGATGATGTTTGTGTCATGGTCCGCGCTGTAATTAATATCACCGTGGCGGCGGGGAGCGGCGGAGCGTGCTGTCAGTTCCCCGCGCCGCGGTGTTTATGAGTGTCAGCTAAATGCTTCGATGATTCCCATGAAGTCGGCTGCCTTGAGGGCTGCGCCACCGATTAGGCCACCGTCCACGTCTGGTTTTGCGAAGAGTTCACGGGCATTGCCGGGTTTGCAGCTTCCGCCGTAGAGAATCGATGTAGCTTCGGCTACCTGTTTGCCGAATTTCTCCTCAACCTGTTTGCGGATGAAGGCGTGCATGTCCTCTGCCTGGTCGGCGGTTGCGGTCTTGCCGGTGCCGATGGCCCATACGGGTTCGTATGCTATGATAACTTTCTTGAAGTCGTCTACGGGAAGGTTGAAGAGGGGTTCAAGCTGACCGGCTACCACCTCGTTGAAAGAGCCGTCTTCGCGCTGTTCGAGCACTTCGCCGACGCAGAAGATGGGGCGCAGACTGTTGTCGAGTGCAAGTCGCAGTTTTTCGGAGAGTTCTTCGTTGTTTTCGCCGAAGTACTGGCGACGTTCGCTGTGGCCCAGAATTACATAGTCGGCGCCGGTGGAGCGTACCATGGCGGCGGAGACTTCGCCGGTGTAAGCGCCTTTGTCGTGGCGTGCGCAGTTTTCGGCACCGAGGCATACCGGACTGCCTTCGAGTATGGCGGCTACGGCACATAGATGCGTGAAAGGCGTGCAAATCACTACATCGCAGTTTGCTTTTGTTCCCTTAAGAAGATTGACCAAATCGTCAGCCAACTGAACGCCTTCCGGAACGGTGGTGTTCATTTTCCAGTTACCTGCAACAATGTTTTTTCTCATAACTTAATGAATCTAAGGTGGAAAGAAACCTGTGGAGAGATTTCTTTCCACAAGAAATTTCAATATTCGGTGCAAAGATAGCTATTTTGTATGAAAGCAGCAAATATTCGGTTAAAAAAGTTAGTTCAGTAAGGTGCGATAAGCTCTGCGCGCGACGGATTTACGGCGGCAAGCCGTCGGCATGTTAAAAAAAACTGCGCGTCCTTCCCACGGAAAGCCGGAAAAGAACAACTTCTCCCATACCTGGCCTCCTGCGTAGGAGCTTATATCGGGCTTATCCTGCCTATATTCAGCGATTTCCCGCTTTAATAGAAACGATTGGCAGAGGCTATTTTTTTTGCGTCGGCACCTATCAGGCGGTAGGCCCAGACTGTAAGTATGAAAGCCAAGAGCGGCGCTATTATTATTGAGCTCCACCCTATCGTCCCGTCTATTACGGTGTAGCCAAGGATTGCTCCTACTGCCGCCACGGCAAGGATGAATAGCACTTCTACCAGACAGAGGCGGCGTTGCAGTCGCAGGTTCTTGAAGCAGAAGATGGCGATGAGCGGGAGGATGGCCGAGGTCAGGGATATGGCAAAATACCACCATGTAGAAACGTCTACGGGTTGTGTGCCGTTGGTCGGATTACCTTCGGAGAAAAATCCGAGAGTAGTGAAGTTGAAGGTGAAGTCGGTGGTCTGTATCTGTCCCAGGGAGATGAATGTGAAGCAGCCCATCAGGGCGCACACTAAGAGGAGCATTACGGATTGCCAGCGTTGTATTACCATTATTTATAGTTTATAGGTTGAATATTCTGTTTATTGTGATATTTGTAATAATCCTCTATAGAAGTATTTACGTGTAAAATCGGCGGGACGCAGCACATCGCCGTCGAAGATGACAAGGTCGATGTCGAGCGGCACTTCTCCACGTTCGCGTCGCTCGGGAGTACGTCCGGCTTCGGTTTCCATCTGTTTGGTGAGGAGTCGGATGGCTTCTGCGCCGAGCGTGGTATAGACGGCGGCCACACAGTTGGCGTAATCGGGCCCTTTGCCGTTGACGGCCGGGGTGAAATAGATGTCGGAGTGGACGGTTTCACCTAACTGTCGCTGTATCAGGGAAAGGGCATCACTTACAGCCTTTTCGCGGTCGCCCCAGTTGCTGCCGAGGCTGAGCACTGCGGTGTGGGTCATGGTCTGTGCTTGTTTGAGAGGGTTATTACGGTGATTTCAGGCGCGGCGTTGATACGGTAGGGAAGCCCTACTTCGCCGGCGCCTATGTTTACGTAGAGGTTCATCGGCGTGCCGTCCTTGGCATTGTCGGTGTACAGGCCCGCCCAGTTATTGTAGATGTATTTTGCAGGCGACCAACCATTTGCGCCATCGCCGATGATGAACTGCATGGCGTGGGTATGGCCGCTGAGCGTGAGGGCTATGTTAGAGTTTTTTGTGACCAGTTGCCGCCAATGCTCGGGGTTGTGGGTCATCAGTATCTTGTAGCGGCCGTCGTTGAGCGTGGGATACGCTTTTTTCAGGTCGCCGAACTCGCCGAAAGGAGGTTCTCCCCAATTCTCGACGCCTATAAGGGGAATACTGTCGCCCTGTCGCACGAGGTAAGCGTGTTCATTGTTGAGCAACCGCCAGCCCATCTGTCGCTGCAAGTCGTTGAGATGACGGAAATCCTTCTCACGGTCGGCGGCACTCGGCCAGTCCTGATATAGGCCGTAATCATGGTTGCCGGTTACGGAATAAACTCCGTCGGCGGCACGCAGTCGCGATAGCGGCCTCACGAAGGGCTCGAGCTCGCGGGAATTGCGGTTCACGATGTCTCCGGTAAAGAGGATGACGTCCGGATTCAGGACGTTTACGCGGTCCACGAAGCTGCTTACGAAACTTGTATCATTACCCCAAGTTCCTACATGTAAATCGCTTATTTGCACCACCTTGTATCCATTGAATTCTTGCGGTATCCGGGGCGACTCCTGTGTGAGGTTGATAACTTGTATTTCGCGGCGTCCGCCCAACGCTCCCCACCACATCGTGAGGAATACCGCCACCGATAGGAGCAATCCAACAAACGGACTCCACGTGGGGCGTCGACCGCCCCATATTTTAGGAATGAGCGTGAGGACTGTAAAGAGGATGAATACGAGTTTGGCGGCGTAGATGGTGACGTAGGTGTAAATCATCCACATTACCGGGAGTAACGATGACTCGCCGTCGCGCCGCGGAAGCAGGATTGTCACGATGATGAAAATCCAGCAGAGCACGGCCGTAGCGGCATATATAAGTGAATCACGACGGCCGCGCTTGGCCGTACGCTTTATATATAGGTATATGTAAAGGTCTGTCAACAGTGTGAAGACAGAGACTATCAGGGTCATTATAGCAGTGATTCTCATATACCTTTAACAAGCGCGCGGGAGGAATGGTTGGAATGCTCAGCGGGTTATTCAGATGGCAGGGAGAGGAGGACAGTGCCGCTTATGGCGCGGGGTGACGCGACATATTACGGGATAAGCCTCCCTGACGCAACGGCAATTTACTCAATTCCTCCGAGAATAGTTTTGAGTTTGTTTTTAAGCGGGTTGGCGTACATGGTGAGCATCATGGTGCGAAGGTATTCCCGCTCCTCGGTGGTGATGTCCGGCAGGTCGATTTTGTCGAGCTGTGAGTTCATGTAATTCTCCACTGCGTCGCGTTCGGCGTCGGTGTACTTGCGGGCGAAGCGGTTGCCACCGTTGAGCATATCGTAGGCCACATAGTTGATTACGAAAATCTCATAGCTGCGGTGAATGGCCTGATCTATGAGCAGGCATACGTACTTGGCGGCGGTGTTGACGTCGCGGAAGTCGCCTATCTGGTCGATGCGTGCATTGATGCGCGGAGTGAGCTGGAAATGCACCTTCCCCTTGAATTGCAGAAGACCGGTCTCCATGGAGAATAGGTCGTCGCGCTGGCTTTTCTTGAAATCCGGGTCGCGGCGGCGAAGGAGGAACTCCTTGGCCTTGAGGTAGTCGTTCGGGTCGTACTCATAAGAAATTGCCACCGGCATGAGGTTGATCTCCTTGAGGCGGTCCATGAAGGCTCCCTCGCCGCCGAGGGCGAGCATCTTGACGAGCGACTCCTGTGTGTGGTCGGAGCTGTCTTTGGCGCGGCCTTCGCGTTGCGCTATCCAGATGCTCTCGTGCTTGTCGAGGATAGTGAAGTGGATATAGGCCGAAAGGTGTTTGGCGGCAAGCAGACCTTCGCGGAAGCTGGTGTTGCGCTTCACGATGAAGCTCTTGTTGAGGCGCACGAGGTCTTCTATCCAGGGATAGATGAGGAGGTTATTGCCGATGGCCACCTCCGAGGCGGGGATTCCCTTGCGCAGGAATGCCAGGTTCAGGAACGAGGCGTCGAGCACTATGTCGCGGTGGTTGGTGATAAAGGTATAGTTGAGCGACGGGTTGAGGTATTTGATACCCCCCATCGTGATACCCGAGGTCGTTTTCTTGACAAGCATTTCGAGGAACGGGAACATCACCTGGCGCTGGAAGTCATACTTATTGTCGATGCGGAGCAGTTCTTCGATGAGCATCGGGACGTCCTCCTTCGGCATAGTGTAATTGACAGCGTGCAGAAAACCGGGTTCCTTGACGAGCTCCTCCATCTTTTGGTGGAACACGGAGTCGTCGTATGGTGCTATGTCGCTGAAATCCAAATCTTTCATTATCTAAAAATGTTGGGGTGGCGCTTCGTCGGCGCTCTTTGCGGGAGCGTGGAGGCCGCCTGCTGTTCCGTTATTTTCCGCAAAAGTAATATTTTTTTGGGAGCCCGCCAATTTTTTTCATTTCCTTTTAAAGAAATTTCACGCACGCCCGCTTTTTTAGCCGAATAATTTTGCGGAACGGGAAAATTATCGTATCTTTGTGGCCTGATACCATTTAACACATTTTATGCGAACTATACTGTTATCATCATTGACCGCCTTCTCCCTCATGAGCGGAATCTTCACCGCCGACGCGCAGGGAAAAGCCAATCCCATACTACAGCCCTCGCAGCTCCCCTACGGAGCCATCCCCTTCGACAAAGTAACCCCTGCCGACTATGACGAAGCCGTAAAAGAGGGCATGAAACGCCATCAGCAGGAAATCGACGCCATCGTGAATAATCCGGAAGCTCCGACTTTCGAGAATACCATTGTGGCTTACGACCGTTCCGGCAAGGACCTCGGCCTCGCCGTTCTGGCCCTCGGTAACGTGGAACACGCCACGGGCGACCCTGACCTGCAACGTATCAACACAGAACTTACTCCCCTGCTTTCGCGACATTCGAACAGCATAATGCTCAATCCCGGACTGTTCAAACGTATCAAGGCCGTGTATGATACACGCGCCCAGCGCACGGACCTCACTCCGGAAGACCAGCGCCTTATCGAACTTGTTTACAAGGGATTCGAGGACAGCGGCGCAAACCTCCCGGACGCCGACCGCAAGCGCTATGACGAACTGAGCACCGAACTGTCGAACCTCAACCTGCGCTTCGCCCAGAACGTGACCCGCGGAATGAGCGACCCGGCACGGCGCCTGTGGGTGACCCTCGACAAGCTGGAAGGGATGCCGCAGAGCATCATCGATGCCGCTCGTGCCGAAGCCGCCGAGACATTGAAAGCCGAAGGAAAAACCGACGACGGCTCGCTCTATCTCTTCACCGTCTACGCTCCTTCCTATTCCCCTTTCATGAAGTATAACAAGAACCGCGACCTCCGCAAACAGATGTACCGGCTCTACAACTCGCGCAACCGCGGCGGGGAGTTCGACAACGAACGAGTACTAATCGACATATCGAATATCCGTCTGGAGATAGCCAAGCTCTTCGGCAAGAAGAACTTTGCCGAATACCAGCTGCAGGAGACTATGGCCGGAACACCGGAGAAGGTAATGAGTTTCCTTGGAGAACTCCGCGATGCCTACAAAGAGCCGATGCAGAAGGAGATTCAGGAACTCACCGACTTCGCGCGCCAGACCGAAGGCCCCGACTTCAAGCTCGAACCGTGGGACTATTCCTATTATTCCGACCAGCTGAAGAACGCCAAATATGCCTTCAACGACGAGGATATGAAGCCCTATTTCGAGCTTAACAATACCATAAAAGGAGTTTTCGGCCTCGCCTCGAAACTTTACGGCTACCAGTTCAAGGAGAACAAGAACATTCCCGGCTACCATCCCGACGTTCGCGCCTACGACGTGCTGACCGCCGACGGCAAACCGCTCGGCCTGCTCTACACCGACTTCTTCTACCGTCCCGGCAAGGCTCCCGGTGCATGGGAGACGGAGTTCCGCGGCGAGAGCAAGGATGACAAAGGCAACCGCGAACTGCCTATCATCTCGATCGTGATGAACTTCTCAAAACCCGTAGGCAACGAACCGGTGTTGCTCACACCGTATGAGGTAGAGACGTTCCTCCACGAGTTCGGCCACTCGCTCCACGCCCTGTCGGCACAGTCCAAATACTCGACGATGGCCGGTACGAACGTCTACCACGACTTCGTGGAGCTCTTCTCGCAGTTCAACGAGAACTATCTGCCTGAGAAGAAATTCCTCGACAGCTTCGCCAAGCACTATAAGACCGGCAAGAAGATGCCGCAGTCGCTCATCGACAAGTTCGTGAAGTCGCAGCAGTTCGGCGCCGCCTACGCTTGTATGCGCCAGCTTAACTTCGGCGAACTCGACATGGCTTACCACACCCAGGAAACGCCGATGCGCGCCTCAGCCGACCTCGATGCCTTCGAAGCCAAGGCACTCGAACCCGTCAAGATATTCGATGCCGCCGAAGGTTGTCTCATCTCGCCGTCGTTCGGCCACATCTTCTCGGGAGGCTACGCCGCCGGTTATTACGGTTACAAATGGGCTGAGCTGCTTGACGCCGATGCCTTCGCCGCATTCCAGGAAACCGGCATCTTCAACAAGAAGACCGCCGATAAGTTCCACAAGATGCTCGAGAGCGGCGGTTCGGTAGACCCGTCGGTGCTCTACAAAGAGTTCCGCGGCAAAGAGCCTACAGTCGACGCCCTTCTGCGCCGCGACGGAATCAAGAAATAATCACGGATTAAAGGAATGAACGAAGAGAAATAAATATCCCCAAATTAAATTTTGCCCAAGATGGCCTGCACGCGATGTGTAGGCCATCTCTTTTTATGATAAGCCCCACACGCTTGGCGGCGTGTGGGGTGTGAGTCTGATGTCCGGCCTATGGCAGTTTAGTGAAATCCGATGGGGCGGCGGGGTTTGGATTTGTCTCCTTCGATACGACGGCGTACGGCTTCGAAGGAGCGGATGTCATCGGCTGTTATT
>ERZ780208.657-NODE-657-length-32579-cov-6.046796_pt1 | contig 32579 bp, 27 predicted proteins | sample MGYA00511167_ERZ780208 | MGnify/ENA primary metagenome ERZ780208 (study PRJEB29588, sample SAMEA2159202) | human gut metagenome | biome: human gut; feature: human-associated habitat; material: faeces | place: Denmark | collected 2008/2010 ...
ATAAAGTTATAAAAACTTAAATATCAGAGAGTTATAAATTATTCAGTAAACACTAGTTAAATAAAATCAGGCCGCAAGTAAGGCCGGCGGGCATTGACATGTGAATGACGGTGCCCGCTTTCTTAACCAAAAGGGCAATTACAACATAACAAAGTGAACAGGAAGAAGGTGTGACGACGTCAGAACAGACATCTGCGAACACAATATTTGTCACGAAAGGGCGTTTATTCTATTGTATGACGTAATCAGACCAATTCAATCATTAACACATAAAAGACTAATGAGAAAACAAATCATGATCATTGTCTGCCTCCTTGCGGCCGTCGCCGTGCATGCGCAGACAACATCCGACACAAAGGACTCAAAAAAGAAGGAAAAGAAAATCAACATAGGCGGCAGCGTCTATGACTCTTTCACACGCAGCAAGCTGCCGGCATTCATAACACTGATGGATCAGGACTCGACCGTCGTGGACACAATGACATGTCACGTCAGCGAACGGGGGGCATGGTCGTGGTACTACTTCAATGTGCCACGGGTGGAAAAGAAGTATATCGTCAAAGCCTCATACGAAGGCTATCAGGACTGTTATGTGGACTTTGAGATAAAGAATCTGAAGCGCAAACAATACTATGAGATTCCGCAGCATCTCATGAAAATACGCCGCAACAACAGCATGGACGGCCGCAGCCTCAACGAACTGGTGGTCAAGGGCACGCGCGTGCAGATAGCCTACCGCGGCGACACCATTGTCTACGACGCCGCGGCGTTCAATCTTCCCGAAGGTTCGATGCTCGACGGGCTGATCCGTCAGATGCCCGGAGCGGAGATAAAGGACAACGGCGACATCTACGTGAACGGCAAGAAGATTGAGAATCTGCTGCTCAACGGAAAGAACTTCTTCAAAGGCGACAACAAGGTGATGCTCGAAAACCTCCCCTACTTCACCGTGAAGAACGTTCAGGTCTATCACAAGAGCACGGAGAAGAGCGAGCTGGTGGGCCGCGACATTGAGGAGAAGGAGTATGTCATGGACGTGAAGCTGAAGCGCGAGTACGCCCGCGGCTACATCGCCAACGCCGAGGCGGGCGCCGGAACGGAAGAGAGGTGGATGGGCCGCGCCTTCGGACTCTTCTATGACGACCACACCCGCCTGTCGGCTTTCGCCAACATCAACAACGTCAACGAAGACCGGAAGCCCGGAAACGACGGCGACTGGAAACCGGCCGACATGCCGCGCGGACTGCTCAAGACACGCCAGGTGGGCGTTGACCTTGAGACGGAGGACAAGGAGAAGACTTTCAACGAAGGGTTTTCGTCCACACTGACATGGAAAGACGCCGACAACGAGACGAGCACGGCCTCCGAGAGCTTTGCCACCGACGGGAGCATCTACCGCGGAAGCTCGTCGAAAACGCTCAGCGACGACTTCCGTTTCCAGATACAGAACCGGTTAAACGTGAGAAAGCTACACCTCAACTCCTTCACATGGCTCAGTTATAACAACGGAAACAGCTTTTCGGAGAGCAGGGACTCCACTTTCGCCACGACACTGACAAACAGAAGATACAGCATCGGGCGCAATAAGAACCGGAGCATCGATATAAGTCAATACTTGTTCTGGGTCAAAAGTTTCGAATCCGGAGACTACTTGCAATTCAATTTTTCCGGTGATTACTATAGCAACAAACCGGCCGAGAACTTCAGCTTGTCCCGCACCGACTACGTCGCCACGGGCAAGCAGGATCTGCGCAACAGCTATACGGACAGTCACACGAGCAACTACAGCTACAGCATCGAAGGAAACTATCAGTTCGCCCTACCTGATGAATGGGAGTTAATTTCGTCCGTCGGATACTTTCAGAATCAACAGAGCGTCACCAACGGCTACTACCGGCTCGACATGCTGGACAACGAACGCTACGAGGAGTTCGGGCTGCTACCCTCCACCCGCGACTCGCTCGACATGACGCTTGACGCCGACAACAGCCGCATCTCCACCACCATGGTACGCAGATATACCGGTAGGATAGAGTTGTCAAAATATACAAACAAGATGAGTTTTCGCCTTTCTCTGCCCGTCTACCGGCTGACAGAACGGATGAACTACCACAGCGCCGCACTCGACACCACGGCCCACCGGGCTTATACGGCTTTTGAACCGTACATATTCTTAAGGACATACGGCAAGACACAGTTTCAATTCAAATACGTCTTCAACGTGTCGCGGCCTGACTTCGCGTCGCTCATGCCCGTCAGCAACGACTCCGACCCGCTCTCCATCCGCATCAACAACCCCAACATAAAGAACCGCAAGACGCACAAGTCTGAAGCGACCGTCACGTTCAAGAACGACTCTCTCGGTTCGTCGGTATATGTCGGTTATGACTTCCGGCTGGAACAGAACGCCCGCGGTACGCGCACGACATACAACTCGGCCACCGGTGCCTACACCCGCATGACCGACAACGTCGACGGAAACTGGAGCGGATTGTTGAAAGCGGGATGGCAGCGCCCCATCGACCGCAAGAAACGTCTGCGCTTCGACGTCAACGGTAGCGTGAAATATGAGCGCAGCGTCGACTTCGACATTGCCTACGACACCGACGCCGACGTGCTGAGCAAGGTGACGAACATCTATACCCGCCTCAACGGAAAGGTCTCATACCGCTATGAGAAGCTGTCGGCGGCCCTCGTCTCAAAGCTCGTCATGCGCAACAGCACCGGCAACAGCGACAACTTCGAGCATATCAACACTTACGACTATCAGTACGGCGGCAATGCCCAGTACACCATTCCGGGCATCGAGCTGACTGTCGCCACGGACATCAACATGTTCTGCCGCCGCGGTTACAGCAGCAGCGTGATGAACACCGACGACCTCGTGTGGAACGCCCAGCTCACCCGCTCGTTCTTCAAAGGCCGCCTGACAGCCAAACTCCAGGCCTTCGACCTGCTCCACCGGCTGTCAAACGTGCGCTACAACATCAACGCACAAGGCCGCACCGAGACATGGTATAACTGTATTCCGCGCTACGTCATGCTCACCGCAGCATATAAGTTCACTAAGAAGCCGGAGAAGAATAAATAAAAAGAGGAGTGTGGAGAGAGGAGTGTGGAGGGAGAATAGCCTTGTTGCTATCCGTCATACATAGAACAGTCATCCGACAAGGCCATTCTCCCTCCACACTCCTCCCTCCACACTCCTCAAAAAATAATTCCTACCTCGGAGCGAACCTGACCACGACAATGCCGAAGCCCATAGCCCTCATCATGTTGCGCAGCTGTGCGTCGGCATTGTTTTCAGCGGAACGTATGTTCTCCGGCGTAAGCCCCTTGCGCTTCATCATGGCGGCGGCACGGTTGTACATGGCCTTACGGTCGTCAGCCGTCCAGCGGCCGCTCTCGTGGAACGAGCGGGTGCGCGCCTCGTCGACAAAACGCTCGTCAAGAAGTCTGACGGGAGGAAGGAGCAGGGTGACGGTATCGCCGCTGACCGTTATCCGGTCGGGAGTAAGCTCGTGCATGTCTATGCCGAGGCGCATGGTTCCATAATAGATGCGCGTCAGACGGTCATCGGAGAAGAAGCCACGGCGCACGGTGTCGACCATCTCCTCATCGGAAACGGAGAGGAATTCCCACTCGCCTATGGCCCGGATTGACTCTATCTGTTCTGGAGTGACGTCGATGCTGTTGTCGGAGAAAACGGAAATCTCCGTGCTGCTGACTGTCCGGACAAGCCACAGGATGAGCATTACCACGACTATGGCGGGCCGCCGCAAAAAAGAGAATCTGTACGATGTATGTCTTTATGAAGTTCTTTATCATAGCTGCTTTGTTTTTAATAACCCGGAGCCGGAGCTGCGATGGTATATTCTTTCTTATATGCGTTGTCGACCATCGTGACGATATCGCTATCAGTGAAACGGCGGTTGAAGGTCACGGTGATGTCACGGCTGCTGTAGCCAAGCTGTTCCAGCATCGGAATGAGGATGCGCGCGGCGTTCTCACGGGCTGTGTCGAGAACACCCATACGGGCGATGGAGGCAATGATTGACTTGCGGCCCTGATACGCAAAGTCAGACATCTCTTCGTCGCTGAAATGGGAACGGGTCAGCGCGACAAACTCCTTGACGTTCTTATGGTCAATCTCGCTGCCGGTCAGGACGAGGACCGGGTCGGGAAGAATGATGGTCACGCGGCGGCCGTCACGCTTCACATTATCCTCAGAGAAACCGCCAAGATTGATGTAAGCCTTGATAGTGGCGGTCATGGGGATGGCAATCTTACGTTCTCCAAGCGGCAACCTGATGTCGAAACCATTCTGGAAGACTGTTCCCCTGAGGCGGATGACGTCGTCGTGGGTGACAATCTTGCGCACACGATACTCTGCGGTATAGATACGCGAACACTGCTGGACGTGCATGATGAGCTCCGGAAGTGTGTCGACGGGCTGTCCGGAAACCTCCGTCCCGGCCTTATCGCCGCGGGAACAGGATGATAAGCCGATAAATACCGACAAAAGATATAATAAAATACGGTTCATATCGTTATATATTATGTAACTGCAAAAGTAATAAAAAAAAACAATCCTGCAGAAAAAACGGATTTATTTTATCCATTCTTTAAACTTTGTGAGGTTTCTTGCGTCATAAATACAGTTGCAACTGAGAGACGGGCCACGGCCCAATAACGTAAGTTGAATAAAAAAACAAGGAGAAACCGAATATGAAAAGAATGATTATGGCTTTCGCAGCCGCCATGATGATGGGGTCTGCAACAATGGCACAGACAAATGACAGCACAAAGGCCGGCAAGCCGGACCGCAGTGAGATAATCAGGAAACGGACGGAAGCTGTCGCCCAAAGATACGGACTGAACGACGAGCAGAAGGCAAAGCTGCTGGATCTGAACACACGGTTTGACGGGCGGATGCGCATGGGCATGGCCGGACGCGGTGACCGCAGGATGAATCCCGTCAGACGTGAACCCGTCAGGAAGATGAACGCGAAACGCGACAGCGCGGAAAACAGGATTCCACAGAAGGCCGACGGAAACAGAATGATGCGCAAAGGACCGCGGATGCCGATGGAGAACGGCATGCAGAAATATGATGAGGAAATGAAAACCATCATGACAGAGGAACAGTTTGCCAGATATAAGGAGGACATGAAGAAGCGCTATGAACGTATGGGAGCACGCAAGAACATGAGACGTCTGGATGCCGGAGACACGAAAATAGAGCGCATCGTGAAAGACAATAAAGAGTGAACATAGTGATTTAGGTTAACATAGTGTTTAAATGTTTAACGGGCAAGAGAGCCCGGACTTCAAGAGGTACTATGGCTTAAGTAAGAAGTATTGAAAGGATGACAGAGAGGTCGCGCCGTTTGGCAGACCTCTCTTTTTTATGCCGGCGCAACAAATGTAGCGGTAATATGAAGCAAGTTCGTTATTTTTTCGTACCTTTGCAAAAGGTAGATTACGGCCGTTCCGATACGGCGAAGACTGTTTCGTAACGCAGAAAACAATCCGTCAGACACCGGACATCCGCGGCAAGCCGGCCCGTACCATACCGATAACTACAAATAACAGACAAATCAGATGAAGAAACTATTGACTGCACTCATGGCCGGAGCCGTTGTCTGCATGACGGCAGGCTGTGGCGGCAAGAAGACAGACGAGAATATAATCACAAAGAAAGTGGAGAAGACAGCCCCCTCAGCCCCCGTCCGCATGCAGGAATATGAGCAGACGAAAGACGTGAAATGGCTCGGAGCGTCATACCGATGCGAGATACAGCGCACGCCAGACGACAGTCTGGCCATGGTCAGGGACGAGACGGGACAGCAGTTCGTGGACAACCGCATCACGCTGACAATCATGCGGAACGACGGCAGCGTCTTCTTCAGCAAGTCGTTCACAAAGACCAGCTTCGACGCATGCCTTGACAATGACTACCGCAAGACAGGAATACTGGAAGGACTCGTATTCGACCGCGTCGACGGACCGACGCTCGTGTTCGCCGCCAGCGTGAGCCACCCGCAGACAGACGAATACATCCCGCTCGTCATGCGCATCTCGCGGATGGGAGATGTGAGCATCGCAAGGGACACGCAGATGGACACCAGCGCTGAGGAAGAGGAAGAAATATGAATAAGCAAAGACGGTATATAGAAACAATGAAGACAAAACAGAAGAACACTAAACATAGAAACAATAAAGGCGGACTTCAGTTACTGAAAGTTCGCCTTTATTGTTTCCCAGCTGTCGCTGAAGTCGGCCATGCGACTGAAAACGACGGCCGCTCCTTCGTCCGTAAGCATGCTGTCGGGTAGCGGTCCGGTGTTGACGGCTATCGTGAAGACGCCGGCGGAAACTCCGGCACGCACTCCCAGCGGCGCGTTCTCAACCACAATGGCCTCCCATGGCTTCACGCCGGCCTTCGCCATGCCCTTCAGGTAAGGCTCGGGGTCGGGCTTGCCGCGGCTTACATCGAAGCTGGAGACTATCAGTTCCGGGCTGACAAGGCCGTCGAAATCCTTCACGAGCTTGTCCAGCAGAGAGCGCTGGCCGCTTCCCGTCACCACGACAATCTTCATTCCGTCTGCCTTCATCTTGCGCTGAAGGTCCTGAACGCCGTCCATAACCTTTGCCACGGGACATTCGGAATAGATGCGCGACTTCTCCCCGTACATCCTCTGCGCTTCCTCGTCGGTCAGCTCGCGGCCCCATTGCTGGCGGGCCAGCAGCTTGATGGTCTCCACTCCGCGCATTCCCTCATACTTATAAGCGTCTTCCGGCGGCATGGTTATGCCGAGGGCGTCCATAGACTTGTGCCAGCTGTAAGCATGATTGGGCATCGAGTCATACAGAACGCCGTCCATATCAAAAAGAACGGCCTTGGGACGGAATGTCCCAAAGCCGTGTCTTTCCAAGTATTCTTTTATTTCCTTTTCGTACATTATCCTGTCTGGATGATTGATTATGCCGTCCCCGGACAGTCCTTCCGGGAACGTTCCGTCTGCCGGACCGGCCTTAAGCCTCCTTTGCCAGACGCTCCTTGATAGCCTTGCTGTCGGCCTCGTATCCCGGTTTGTCGAGCAGGGCGAACATATTCTTCTTGTATGCCTCAACGCCGGGCTGGTTGAACGGATTCACACCGAGTATGTTTCCGCTGATACCACAGGCAATCTCGAAGAAGTAGATGAGCTGGCCGATATAGTATTCGTTCAGTTCGGGCACGCTGATGCGGATGTTGGGCACACCACCGTCGACGTGAGCGAGACGCGTTCCCAGCTCAGCCATCTTGTTGACCTCGTCCACGCGCTTGCCGGCGAGGAAGTTCAGGCCGTCCAGATTCTCCTCGTCGTTGGGGAAAAGGAGGTTGCGGTTGGGCTTCTCGATGCTGATGACAGTCTCGTATATGGTGCGCTCGCCTTCCTGAATCCACTGTCCCATGGAGTGGAGGTCGGTCGTGAAGTCGCATGATGCGGGGAAGATTCCCTTTCCGTCCTTGCCTTCACTCTCGCCGTAAAGCTGCTTCCACCACTCACTCATGAAGTGGAGTTTCGGCTGATAGTTGACCATTATCTCAATCTTCTTGCCGGCCTCGTCATAGAGTCCGTTGCGCACGGCGGCATAGACAGCGGCGGGGTTCTCCTCGAAAGGCACGTCCTTGCCGCAAGCCTTCTCCATGTCCGTGGCACCGGCCACGAGCTTTGCGATGTCAAATCCGGCACAAGCGATGGGCAACAGGCCCACGGGAGTGAGCACGGAGAAACGCCCGCCGACATTGTCGGGGATGATGAAAGATGTATATCCCTCCTTGTCGGCACATGTGCGGGCGGCGCCCTTCTTTGCGTCGGTGACGGCCACGATGACCTTGCGGGCCTCTTCCTTTCCGCGCTGCTCCTCACACTGCTTCTTCAGAAGGCGGAACGTGAGTGCGGTCTCCGTCGTCGTACCAGACTTAGAGATGTTGATGACGCCGAATTTCTTGTCCTTCAGATAGTCGGTCAGTTCTGCGAGATAGTCCTCGCCGATGTTGTTTCCGGCAAAGATGATGGTGGGATTGGTCTTGTCGCCCACGAGCCATGCGAACGAGTTGCCGAGGGCTTCGATGACGGCGCGTGCTCCGAGATAGCTTCCACCGATGCCGGCCACGACAACGACCTCGCAGTTACGGCGCAGCACGTCGGCACAATCCTGTATCTCCTTGATGAACTCGGGTGTTATCGACGACGGCAGATGGAGCCATCCGAGGAAATCGTTGCCCGGACAGGTGCCGTTTTCGAGGGCTTCCTGTGCGGCCTTGACCTTGGGTTCATACGCTTTCACTGCGCCCTCCTTGAGGAACTGGGCGGCTTTGGTAATGTCTAAGCTGATATTTTTCATAATCAATTAAAATTGGTTTGTTGTTTCATCTGAAAGAGTCGGTCAGCAGTTTAATCTCAATCTGCGGGCTTATCCGCTCATACAATATATTATATACGGCGTCAAGGATGGGCATGTTGACGTGCATGTGGCGGTTGATTTCCTTCATGCACTTCGTTCCGAAGTATCCTTCGGCAATCATTTCCATCTCGATCTGCGCGCTCTTGACGCTATATCCCTTGCCGATCATGGAGCCGAACGTGCGGTTTCGCGAGAAATTGCTGTATCCCGTGACGAGCAGGTCGCCCAGATAGACGGAGTCGTAGACGCTGCGTTCGATGGGGTGGACGGCCTGGAGGAAGCGTGACATCTCCTGCACGGCGTTGGACATGAGCACGGCCTGGAAGTTGTCTCCGAACTTCAGTCCGCTGCAGATGCCCGCGGCAATGGCGTAGACGTTCTTCAGGACCGAGGCATATTCAATTCCGATGACGTCGCTGCTGGTCTTTGTCTTGATGTAGTCGCTGGTGAGAACGTCGGCAAAGGCGTAGGCCTTCTCCCGGTCGCTGCACGCCACGGTCAGATAGGAGAGGCGCTCCAAGGCCACTTCCTCGGCATGGGACGGGCCGCCGAGGCAGGCCAGATTCTCATACGGGACGTCATAGACCTGATGGAAATATTCCGAGACGGCGAGGTTTTCGTCGGGCACGATGCCCTTAATGGCCGTCACGACGAACTTGTCCTTCAGCCGCGACTTGAGTTTCTTGAGGTGATTCTTCACATACGGCGAGGGAGTGACGAACACCAGCGTGTCGTAGTTCTGCACAATCCTGTTGATGTCGCTCGAAAAGAATATCTCGTCGATATTGAACCGCACGCTCATCAGGTATGCCGGGTTGTGTCCCAGTCGGCGGAAATCTTCGATACGGTCATCGCGGCGCATATACCATCCGATGTGATGGGTATGTCCCACCACAATCTTGGCAATCGCCGTAGCCCAGCTTCCGCCCCCGATTATCGCTATTTTTCCGCAGGTAAACATTCTTTCTAAATAAAGAATGAAGAATGAGAAATGAAGAATGACCCGTCACTTATCATCGGTCTCTCATCCGGAGATTCATCATTCTTCATTCTTCGTTCTTCATTTTCTTATTCTTTCGCTTTCTCTATCCAAGCCGCGAACTCGTCCACCTTCGGGTTTTCGAGGCCCAGCTTGTATTTCTTGTTCACACCGCAGACATCCTGCTGGAGCTTCTGCGGGTTCAGCTCACGGATATCCGAAACGAGATAGTAGCCGCACTTGTTGAGCAGCGGCACCCACTCCTCTCCCACTCCGACGGCGGCCCATTCGGCCGCTGTGCTCTTCGGGGCCTTCTTCTCCGGCTTCATCGTCGGGAAGAGCAGCACTTCCTGTATCGTGGGCTGGCCGGTCATGAGGATGGCCAGACGGTCGATGCCGATACCGATACCGCTCGTCGGCGGCATACCGTACTGCAGGGCGCGGAGGAAGTCGTGGTCGATGACCATAGCCTCGTCGTCTCCCTTGTCGGCGAGACGCATCTGCTCGATGAAGCGCTCCTCCTGATCAATCGGGTCGTTAAGCTCGGAGTAGGCGTTGGCCAGCTCCTTGCCGTTGACCATCAGCTCGAAACGCTCGGTCAGTCCGGGCTTTGAGCGGTGCATCTTCGTCAGCGGCGACATCTCCACGGGATAGTCGGTGATGAACGTCGGCTGTATGAACGTGCCCTCGGCTGTCTCTCCGAATATCTCGTCGATGAGCTTGCCCTTGCCCATAATCTCTGTATCCTCGATTCCGAGCGACTTGGCAATCTCGCGGATCTCCTCTTCGGTCTTGCCTTCGAGGTCATAGCCGGACTTCTCCTTGATGGCCTCCAGGATGGGCAGACGGCGGTAGGGGGCCTTGAAGCTGACGACGTTGTCGCCAATCTTCACCTCTGTCGTTCCGTTGACAGCGATGCATATCTCTTCGAGGAGCTTCTCGGTGAAAGCCATCATCCAGTTGTAGTCCTTGTAGCTCACATAGAGCTCCATGCAGGTGAACTCGGGATTGTGGCTGCGATCCATTCCCTCGTTGCGGAAGTTGCGGCCAATCTCATAGACGCCCTCAAATCCGCCGACGATGAGCCGCTTCAGATAGAGCTCGGTGGCGATACGCAGATAGAGGTCTGTGTTGAGCGCGTTGTGGTGGGTGATGAACGGGCGGGCGCTGGCTCCACCAGCAATCTGCTGGAGAATGGGCGTCTCGACCTCCGTAAATCCGGCCTCGTCGAAGACGCGGCGCATCGTGCGCAGTATCGTGGCGCGCTTCTCGAAGGTCTCCTTGACGCCGTCGTTGACCACGAGGTCGACATAGCGCTGGCGGTAGCGCAGCTCCGGGTCGTCGAACTTGTCGTATGCCACGCCGTCCTTATACTTGACGATGGGCAGCGGCTTGAGGCTCTTCGAGAGCATCGTCAGCTCCTGTGCATGGACGGAGATTTCGCCCGTCTGTGTGCGGAAAGCATATCCGCGCACGCCGATGAAGTCGCCGATGTCCATCAGTTTCTTGAACACCTTATTATATAAGTCCTTGTCTTCGCCCGGACAGATGTCGTCGCGGGTGATATAGACCTGTATGCGTCCTTTCGAGTCCTGCAACTCGACGAAGCTGGCCTTACCCATCACGCGGCGGCTCATAAGCCGGCCGGCGATGCAGACCTGCCGCGGCTCTGCGTCGTCGCTGAACCCGTCCTTTATATCTGTAGAAAAAGCATTGGTGGGATATTCCGCTGCCGGATAGGGGTCGATGCCCATGTCCCGCAGTTCCTGCAGACTCTGGCGTCTGCCGATTTCCTGTTCACTTAACTCTAAAATGTTCATAAGTATTAAAAAATGTCGAATATATATTCTTATTATGGCTGCAAATTTAATAAATTATTCTGAATAAGCGTTATTTTGACTGTGGATTATTCGCTCCGTTGAGGTTATTTAAGGAATAATGCAAATGAGCGTGAGTAGGGTAACGGAGATTACACGGACGCTGTAGCGGATTTGCAATCACGAGTGTCCGGAAGATGCGTTTGTCACTTCGGAATCCGCTACAGCGTTCAAGTTATCTTCCGAACAGTCATGATTGCAAATCCACTACAGCATGAATATCAGATAATTGCGTCAGCATGCCAAATGTACGTCTCCACACGTTCATGGTTTTGCGACACCCACTTTACTATATATTTACAAAACAACCTCCGGAAAAATTCCCGTTTTAGCTCGTTTTCGGGCCATTTTGCGGCCTTTTCGAAGCATTTCCGACCTGTTTTCCGCACCGAAAAACAGGAATGGGATTGCCGTAAGGCCCTCCCGGCTCTTTTGGAACGAAGAATCCGTCGATTTTTGACACCCGTTTCCAGCCCGAAAAAGCCGCCGTTTTCTTGCCGTAAGGCCCTCCCGGGGTTGCGACGGGGCTGCTTTCGCAGTGCAACGGGGCCCTTGTTGCAACGCCGTAAGGGCCCCGTTGCAGAGCCGGGAGGCCCTTACGGCAGGACGGCGACCGTCCCGCGGCAAGACCGCGAAAATGCCGCGATTCATAAACAGCTATGAATAAGCATGTTACAAGACGTGTAAATATTATTCCGTCGGGACCCCTAATTTTTGATACGCCTGAGATTTAAGAATTTGCGCCCGCGGCCGTCTTTTTTCAGAAAGTCCCCACTCTCGTGGGGCTTAAATTCAGAAAAAGGAGGACAATCCCACGCCACGCACCTATTCTGCCGGCGGAATTGCCACTGAACCGACGTCAGCATCCCTCGCGGTAGAAGTCGAGGGCGGCGCAGATTTCCTCGCGTGTGGCGGTGCGATCAAGCTCTATGCCGCCGATGGAGGACAGGAGGGTGAAGTTGATGATGCCCGCCTTGTTCTTCTTGTCGTGCATCATCAGCTCGACAATCTCGTCGTAGTCATCACAGGTGATTGCGAGACGGCCGTAGTGGCTGTTGATGAAACCGACGGTCTGGCGCATACGGGCCGTCGGGAAACCTTCCTTCACCGCGCTGAGATACAACTCGCAGACCAGTCCCCACGCCACGGCATAACCGTGGAGCACGGGCGTTCCGCGGCGCATGGCCAGCGACTCGAAAGCATGGCCGGCGGTATGGCCGAGGTTGAGCGCCTTGCGCAGTCCGCGCTCCGTGGGGTCTGCCTCGACGATGCGCTCCTTGACGGCCACGGATTCGGCCACCATCTGACGCAGACGGCCGAGGTCTGGTGTCGTGATGTCATAGTTCATCAACTCCGCCCACATCCGTTCGTCGCTGATAAGTCCGTGTTTGAGCATCTCGGCATAGCCGGAAAGCATGTTCACGGCGTCCATCGTGGCGAGAAACTGCGTGTCGAGGATGACTGTGCGGGCGTTGTTGAACACGCCGATTTCGTTCTTCAGACCGCCGAAGTTGACACCCGTCTTGCCGCCCACGGAGGCGTCGACCATCGACAGCAGCGTCGTCGGGATGTTGATATAACTGATTCCGCGCTTGAAAGTCGACGCGGCGAAGCCTCCAAGGTCGGTGACCATGCCGCCTCCGAGATTGACCATCAGCGAATGACGCGTGCCGCCCATACGTCCCAGCTCTGCCCAGACGTGGGACAGGCTGTCGAGTGTCTTGGCCGTATCGCCGGCGGGAATGGTGATGTGCCGGGCCTCCCTGAGACACTCCTCGTCTGCAACAAGCGGCAGACAGAGGCGCCGGGTGGTTTCATCTGTCAATACAAAGAGGCGGTCGTGCGGCTCGCGGGCAATGGCCTCGCTGAGGGCGCGTCCGAGATTGTCGGATATTACTACGTTCTGTCGTTCCATAATTATATTTATATAGTATTGCTGACAGGCGCAATGCAAGCTCGCTTGCAGATTGCCGAGTGCAGCTTATCTTATGCAAAGATAATGCAAATGAGCGCAATGCAAGCTCGCTTGCAGATTGCCGAGTGCAGTTTATCTTATGCAAAGATACGCTAAAAAAATGAAGAATAATGAATGAAGAATGAAGAATTTGCTGCCACCGTGACATGCCAGGCCACGTCATACCTTTCGTTTTATCATTCCTGAGGCTAAAAAAATCCCGATGGCGATTAAACGTTTGCGGCGGCGACACGTCATAAGGTCGTATAAAGTGAATCAAAAAGACTATTAATAAAAACAGATGAAAAGACTTCTACTGCTGATGACCATCCTCATGGCATCCTCTTTCGCCGCAATGGCACAGCGCGCCGTGACAGGAACGGTTGTCGAGAGCGACACAAAAGAACCCCTGTCCCTGACCACCGTACAGCTGCTGCGTAAGGACAGCACGCTGGCTGTAGGCGGGCTGACGGCCGACAACGGCTCGTTCAAACTCACGGCACCGGCCGACGGACAGTATATACTGAAGGTGACGAGCGTCGGATTTAAGACCGTGACGCGCAACGTGACCATCGCAAACGGCAAGAACGCCGGTCTGGGGACGCTGGCCATGAGCGTGGATGCCATCATGCTCAAAGGGGCTGTCGCTACGGGACACGCGGCCAAGGTGACGACAAAGGAGGACACCTTTATATATAATGCCGCGGCCTATCGCACACCGGAAGGCTCGGTCGTGGAGGAACTGGTCAAGAGGCTGCCCGGAGCGCAGATGGACGACGACGGCAACATCAAGATCAACGGAAAGGAAGTCAAAAAGATTCTCGTCGACGGCAAGGAATTCATGACCGGCGACACCAAGACGGCACTGAAAAATCTGCCTACGTCAATCATAGAGAAGATTAAGGCTTACGACGAGAAGAGCGACCTGTCGCGCATCTCGGGCATCGACGACGGCAACGACCAGACCGTGCTCGACTTCGGTATCAAGAAAGGCATGAACCGCGGATTTATGTCCAACGCCGACCTCGCGGCCGGAACTCGTGAACGTTATGCGGCACGGGTGATGGCGGCACAGATGAACAGTGACCTGAGAGTGATGGGAATGTTCAACGCCAACAACGTCGGCGGCATGGGATTCGGAGGCGGACGTCGCGGTGGCGGTGCCGGCCGACGCGGACTGACGGCCCCCAAGATGGCCGGCGTCAATCTGAACTACGAGAAAAAGGATAAACTGAAGTTTGACGCCAGCCTGCGTTGGAACCACAGCGACGGCGACACGTGGACAAAATCGTCGACGGAGCACTTTGTCAGCACGTCGGGATCATTCGGCAACAGCCGCAACCAAAGCTATTCGCGCAGCAATTCATGGAACGGACAGATGCGCTTGGAATGGCAACCGGACACGATGACGACCATCTCGTTCCGGCCGAACTTCAGTTACAGTACCAACGACGGAAGCTCTATGAGCAGTTCCGGAACATTCAATGAAGATCCGTTCCTCTACACGTCCGACCCGCTGTCACCCGACGCTCTGGACATGCTGGGAGACATGGACCTCATGGTCAACAGCCGGAGAAACAACTCTATCAGTTACAGCGACTCAAAGAACATCGGCGGTATGCTCCAGCTGAACCGACGGCTGAGCAGCACCGGACGTAACGTCACACTCCAAGTGAACGGCAGCTACAGCGAAAGCGGAAGCAAAAGCCTGCAGGCCAACAACGTACACCTGTATCAGAAGAAAAACCACCTGGGACTCGACTCGACATATCAGACCAACAGATATAATCTCACACCGCAGAAGAACTACAATTACAGCATCCGGGCTACTTACAGCGAGCCGATAATGAAGGCCACCTTCCTGCAGTTCAGCTACGAGTTCCAATATAAATACACCAAAAGTGACCGCTCGACATACGACTTCAGCAATCTCGGTGAAGACTACTTCGACGGCCTCAGCCCGTTCTACCGCGGATGGGACAGTTATCTCGCACGCCTCGAGAACCCGTTCGGGAACTATCTCGACAAGGACTTGAGCCGCTTCTCGGAATACACCAACTACATACATGACATTCAGGTGATGCTCCGCATCATACGCAAGGCATACAACTTCAACGTCGGACTGACCCTCTTGCCGCAAAAGACACACTTCGTCCAGCACTATAAGGGCCACAATGCCGACACCGTCCGAACGGTGACAAACTTCACCCCGACGGCCGACTTCCGATGGAAGATTTCGAAGGTGAGTCAGTTGCGGTTCAACTATCGCGGACGGACAAGCCAACCGAGCATGACCGACCTGCTCGACATCACGGACGACAGCAACCCGCTGAGCATCACAAAGGGTAACCCGGGACTGAAACCGTCGTTCTCCAACAACTTCTTCATCAGATACAACAACTACATCCAGAGCCATCAGCAGGGCATGGGAGCTAACCTGCGCTTCCAGACCGTCAGCAACAGCATCGCCAACAAGGTCACCTACGACCCCGTCACGGGTGGACGCACCAGCCGGCCGGAGAACATCAACGGCAACTGGAGCATCAAGGGTGACGGCTTCTACAACATCGCAATCGACACAACCGGCTACTTCAACGTCAACACGACGACCGGATTCGAATACGTCAACAGCGTCGGTTATCTCGACCTGCACCGCGACGGCAACACGGTGAAGTCGACGACAAAGAGCACTTCGATAAACGAACGTCTGGCTGCAAGCTACCGCAACGAGTGGATCGAGTTTGAAGTGAACGGCACGGTGGAATACAATCACTCCTCAAACAAGCTCCAGCCAAACAGCAATCTCGACACTTGGAGATACTCCTACGGCTTCAACACCAATCTGACCATGCCTTGGGGCACATCGCTGTCGACGGACCTGAACATGAACAGCCGCCGGGGATACAACGACGAAAGCCTCAACACCAACGAACTGATATGGAACGTACAGATGAGCCACAGCTTCCTGAAGGGCAAAAACCTGATCGTGATGCTCCAGTTCTACGACCTTCTGCACGAGCAGTCTAACATCAGCCGCGCGATAAACGCTATGGGACGCACCGACACGGAGTATAACTCAATCACCAACTACGCCATGCTGCATGTCGTCTACCGTCTCAATCTCTTCGGCGGCAAGGCGGCAAGGGAGCAGATGCGCCGCGGTCCGGGCATGGACGGCCCCGGCGGAGACCGGCCGGGACGCGGAGGACACGGCAACAGAGGCGGCAACCGTGGAGGCGGAGGCGGCTTCGGAGGTCCGATGGGATTCTAAGACAAAACCTCAATAAACTTTTTCATAATGAAAATGCGGCTTGAAACGATTACGTTCAAGCCGCATTTGTGTTGTAAGCATATCTGTTTTATAATATATGTATGTCGGTTTTATTCCCCAAGTGCATCGGTCTTATATCCCAAGTACTTGATATTCTTATTCCAAACGCATTGGTCTCATATCCCAAGTATTTGATAGTCTTATCCCAAACGCATTGGTCTCATGTCTTATTTCGCCGGCTGCTTTCGCGTATCCGCTGCACCGTCGGGACGATTTTGTGTATTGGCCGGATGTTGCCGCGCAGGTGGTCGATGAGCGTTTGACACGCTTCTTCACCCATCTGGCGGCTTCGGTCCTCGATAGTCGACAGCGAAGGAGTGACATCGGCGGCATAGTCCACGTCGCTGAAACCAATCAGTGCGACATCACGGGGCATGTCGAAGCCTCGACGTTTGAGGGCTTTCATGGCCGCAAAGAGCAGCGTGTCATTGAGCGCGAGGATGGCGTCGGGCGGTTCGGGGAGGTCCATCAGCGCGTCAGTGACACCTATTGCCGACGCCGTGTCGATGTCGCTGTAGGCAACATAGTCGGGACGGACGGGCAGACCGGCCTCATGGAGGGCCTCGATATAGCCGTGCTTGCGCTCGGCGACCATCCGGAGATGTCCCGGTCCGCACAGGACGGCGATGCGGCGGCAGCCCTGACGCACCAGATGGAGCGTGGCGCGGCGTGCGGCCTCAACGCTGTCGGCCGTCACGGAAGAGTAGCCGGCGTCCTCTTCTGCCGAGGATGCGCCGCCGAAGGCACGCGCCACGAACACCACGGGGATGCCCTCGGCCGCAAGCGCGTCAAAATGGGAGCTGTCTTCCGTCTCCTGCGTGACGCTGGCGATGACTCCCGCCACATGGAAAGCGGCGAGACTGCGGACATTGCGGCACTCCTCCTCATAGCTTTCGTGCGAGTTCATGCTGATGACGGCATAACCCTCGCGGGCCGCCACGCTCTCGATGCCGTCGAGAACGGACGAGTAGAACAACGTCACGCCGTGGGGAACGATAACGCCGACAACCGGCAGCGATCCGCTGCGCAGGCTGTCGGCGATGAAATTTTTGGCATAGTGCATCTCACGGGCGGCCTCCATGACGCGCTCCCGCGTCCGGCTGCTGACGGCCGAACTGCCCTGCAAAGCCCTGCTCACGGTGGCAATGCTGATGCCGAGCCGTGAGGCAATGTCCTTGAGTGACGCGGGGCGTATGGTAACAGACGTCCCGGAAGACTTTTTCGGCGACGCGGGGCGGTCGTTAGATGGCTTTCCGGAGCGACCCATCAGTCTTCCTTACGGTCGTCGATGTTGTCTCCCTCGGTGGGTGCAAGCTCGTTGTCAAAGTCAGAGATGCCGTTGGCAATGAGGATGTTGTACCACTGGATGAGCTTCTTGATGTCGCTGTTGTGCACCCGGTCGCGGTCGAAATCAGGCAGAACCTTTGCGAAATACTCGCGCAGTTCGTCGCCGGCGGCTTTCTTTATGTCTATGCTTGCAGCCTTGCCGTCTTCGAGTGTCTTCAGACTGGTGAGCACTTTGTGCAAGGGAACGTCGTCAGTGTCGGTGTACATGGCGATGTCGGCCAGAGAAGTGATGCGGTCTGTGGCGAAGGCCGGTATGCGACGGTGGCTCTCATCGAGCATTTCAACGATAAGACTGTTCTTTGCTCTTGATACTAACTTGTAGAGTCCGGGCTTTCCCGAGATTGCTAAGATTGTCTGTAACATGATTTACTGTTATGTTTTTATTTCAATTTAACGATTAGTTCATCTATCTGCTGTCCGATGCCGGCCACGCCGTCGTTGACGATTTCGTAGTCGGCGCGCCTCCGGACCTCTTCCTGCGGCCACTGGCGGGCCATCCATTCGAGTGCCTTTTCGCGCGTTATGCCGTCCCGTTCCATGACGCGGCGGATGCGGACATCATCCGGTGCGGTAACGGCGACGACGCAGTCGACGAGCCGGTTGAAGCCCGTCTCAAACAGTATGGCACACTCCATCCAGCAGTTTCCGCTCCGGCGGAAGTCGTCGGCCACGGCCGGATGAACGATGGCGTCGATGGCAGCGGCATTTTCGGCCGAAGCCAAAAGAAAGGCAGCGACCGCCGCCTTGTTGAGCCGGCCGTCACCATCGTATGCCGCCGGCCCGATGAGCTGCGTCAGGGCCGTGCGCACGCTGTCGGAGGAGCGCATGATGCGTTTGGCGGCGCTGTCGCAGTCATAGACGGCGATGCCACGCCGGGCCAGTTCGGCACAGACAAAGCTCTTGCCGCTACCGATTCCTCCTGTTATACCTATCTTAATAGTCTTCTTTTCTGTCATTCCAGCTTTGATAAAAACTCATTTCCGCCCGACAAAAGAATCATTCCTTCTTGACAAAAGGATTATTCCTCCTCGACAAAAACTCATTCCCGACCGACAAAAGCTCACTCCTCCTCAATGAGATAGTCGACCATCCGCGTCTCCAAAGCCACGCGAGATATGCCCTGCGGGACACTCTTGAGATAGAGCGTACACTTGTCGGAGGGATGGGCGACGATGTCGTTGTAGTCGACGACGACCGTGAAGTCGGCCGCACTGAGTCCGCGGAACTGGCTCACACCTGTCACGAACTTGACAGCGACCTTTGCGGGGAAGGTCCTGAGCACCTTGCCTTCCGGCATGTTGATGCCCCGGACGGGAATATTGTCTATCCGCGCTTCAGTGAGCACGTCGGTATAGAACACCACACCGACCTTGTCGGGCACACACTTGACGCCCTTCATCTTCTGCAGTCCGCAGCTCACGGAGAGCGTGTCGCGGAAGTTAGCGTAGTTGAGGGGCTCGGTGTAGACGACGCTGATGCTGTCGAGGCGTTCCTGCGAGGCATAGACGTCGACGCTGTCGGGGCGGTATTCGACGTGGGAGATGAAGTAGAGATGTTCCGGCAGGACGCGTCCGCTCCATCTTACGGGCACACGCTTGCGCAGTCCGTAGTTGAAGAAGAACTCAATCCGGTCGGGTTTGGCGCTGACAATCTTTGTCGACGCGGACAGCTGCTGGTATGCCATGCGCTGGAGCTCGGCCGCCGAGACGGCGACGGAGTTCTGCGTGCGCATGTAGTTCTTGAAGTTGAGCTTGATGGGACGCAGCCCTTCACCGTACATATAGCCCAGGAGCACAAAGCCCTTGTCGCTCAGAGTGACGCGCACGGTGTCGGTGGCGTCAGACGTGAGGACCACGTTCTGAGGCACGTTGACTATGCGCACGGGGATTTTCAGTTCCTTCTCGTATGTCTCGTTGAGCGTCATCATGAGCCAGAAGACGCCGGAGAGCGCGAGAAAGAACAAAAAAATCAAGAACTCCCTGTTCACTGAGCTGAACAGGAAGTTCCTGACCATGTTATATATGCTGCGCCCGCTACCCATTTATTTTCCCTGTACGGGTGTGCTCGCCATGTCCTTGAAGACATAGCCCTTGTCCACACGAACGACCACGCCGCGGGCGATTTCCACCTCAACGATGTTTGCCACGAGGTCAATCTTCTTCACCGTACCGTAGATACCGCCTCCGGTGACCACCTGAGCGCCCTCGGCGAGCGAGTTTTGGAACTTCTGAATTTCCTTCTGTTTCTTCTGCTGCGGGCGGATCATGAAAAAATACATGATTGCGAAGATGGCTACCATCATCAGAATCATGCTCATCGAGCTGCCCTGTGCTGCCTGTGCAGCCATGATAAGATTTGCTGTCATTATTTTCTTTTTAATTGTTTATTTTCCGTCGGTCTCCGTTCCGTCAGTGCCTTTCTTTCCCGTGCGCGGCTCGTCGATGCGCTTGAGGAGGCGTCCGCTGCGGATGAGATGGCGCGCTATGCCGTCGAGCATACCGTTGATGTAGCTTCCGCTGCGCGGCGTGCTATAGAGCTTGGCAATGTCGACGAACTCGTTGATGCTCACGCTGACGGGTATGCTGGGGAAGGTCATCATCTCGGCGATGGCAATCTGCATGATGACGACGTCCATGTAGGCCAGCCGGTTGAAGTCCCAATTGCGCGAAGCCTCACTCATGAAGTGCTGATATTCGTCGGCGTTCATTATCGTCGCGCGGAAGAGCTTGCGTGCATAGTCCTTGTCCTCCTCGCTGTCATATTCGGCGAGCAGTTCCTGACGCGGTCCGTTCTTCTCGTCGAAGCGCTTGATGGTCTTCAGGACGAACGTGTCGACAATCTCCTTGTCGTCGTTCCAGTAGAGGCTTTGCTCTTCGAGGATGGCGTCAAGGGCCTCGTTGTCCTGTATGAGCGTACGGTAGAGCTTGCGCCACAGCTCACGGTCGGCGGCATAGGTGTCCTCCTTGTCGGCCATGTACTCCTGATAAATCTGACTCTCCGTTATCTGAAGATATAGCTTGCGGAGAAACTCCGGCTCTGTCGACCATGACTTCTTCTGTGCTTCCATGAAGTCGTTGAGCATGCGGTTTTCTTCGAGCTGCAAGGCAAATTTGTTGTACGCGAACTTCTGTGAGGGCATCGGTGTGCCTTCACGCGCCGCCTTAGCCTGTGCTACCTCCAGATGGCGTCGCGACTCTTTGGTCACGGCCACTATCAGCGCGAGCAGATAGTTGTAGAGGTCGTACGCCTTGGAGAGGCTGAAGAACAGCTCCTTCTCAGCAGATTCAATGTTCTTGTTGCCGTTTTGATAGTAGGCATAGGTTAACTGGACGGTCTTGATCCTTATAATTTCCCGGTTTATCATATACGCTTTATGTCTCTATGTGTCGTCGTTTTGTAGATTCTCCAATCTTCATGTGTCAGATGGCGGCCATCCGACAGCATTTGAGTGCAAATTTAAGGAAAAATCCGCGAAACTGCAAGAATTCCATTAAAATATTGTAGTTTTTTCGTTAATTAATGTGTCCGAGGCCGAAAATGCGCGCTTTAAGACTGCGATTTGCACACCGATTCCCTTAACCTGAGCCGACGTTGCTTCCTGAAAATAACGGCTTGAATGCGTCAGGAAGCTGCTTTATGACTTCCATGTGCTCTCTCCGAAGTATCGGAGCAGACACTTTGACAGTCTCAAAATAGTTTACTTTAACTAAGGTTAATTCACATCCGGACCGCGATTTCTGCGCTACGACGCAAAAATAGCGCATTTTCGGCCAGAAACAGAACAGCTTGACAGCCAGCGAGTTATACAGGTTATGCAATCACACCGGTTTTTCGCACAAGCCGTAAGGCCCTCCCGAAGCTGCAACGGGGCCGCCGTTGCATCACGAAAGCGGCCCCGTCGCATGATGAAAGCGGCTCCGTTGCAACCCCGGGAGGCCCTTACGGCTCACGACGGCACGGAAACGGGGACGCAGAACATCCGCCGTTAACAGTCGTTAACCACTCGTTTGCGAACGTAAAAGTACGTAAATCTGTGAATTTTAAGGACAATTAGTCTTTAAAAGGAGTTAAGCCAAATGCTTCATGCCATTCATTTATGCATCGGTATATGAAAAAGACATTCGGCTTAACTCATAAACAAAGCGAAGCGGAACGACTCTTTAGATAACTCCCTTTAACTCCATAACTTCCAAAAAAGAAGCCATACATTTGCACGATTGCGGGAAAATGTGTATCTTTGCAGCGCTTTTTCATAAAGCACATCGAAAACAAAGATTCGTGTGATGGTGAATTGAGCAAAAGATTATTTTTCAAACTTAATTTAGAGTAACACATTTACAATTATGAAGGAAATTGTAGTAAACGGTCAGAAGCGCACCGAAACAGGAAAAAAAGCTTCAAAACTGATGCGTAAAGAGGGACTCATCCCCTGCAACCTTTACGGTGAGAAGAAAGGCGAGAACGGTCTGCCCGAGGCCATGGCATTCGCCGTGCCCATGACTGAGCTCCGCAAGGTTGTCTACACACCCCACATCTACGTCATCAATCTCATGATTGACGGCGAGAGCCACACAGCCGTGCTGAAGGAACTCCAGTTCCATCCGGTTACGGACGCTCTGCTCCACGTTGATTTCTACGAGGTGAATGACCAGAAGCCCATCACTATCGGTATCCCCGTCAAGCTCAATGGTCTTGCTCAGGGTGTGCGCGACGGTGGCCGCATCAACCTCTCTATCCGCAAAATCAACGTTACCGCTCCCTATCAGATCATCCCCGAGCACCTCGACATTGACGTCACCAACCTCAAGCTCGGCAAGAGCATCAAGGTCGGCGAGCTCAGCTTCGAGGGTCTTGAGATTGCGACACCGGCTGAGGTCATCGTATGCTCGGTTAAGGCAACACGTGCATCAAGGTCTGCAGCAGCAGCTGAAGCAGCAGGTAAGTAATGGAGAAATACTTGATTGTCGGGCTTGGGAACGTCGGAAGTGAATACGACCTGACCCGTCATAACACAGGATTTATGGTATTGGACGCTTTTGCTAAGGCGTCCAATATTGTTTTTGAAGACCGCCGCTACGGCTTCGTGGCCGAGACGAGCATCAAGGGACGCAAGGTGACGCTGCTCAAACCGAGCACATACATGAACCTCAGCGGCAACGCCGTGCGCTACTGGATGAACAAGGAGAACATCCCGCTGGAACATCTGCTCGTCATCGTCGACGATCTGGCCCTGTCCCTCGGCACGCTCCGCCTGAAGCCCGCCGGCAGCAACGCCGGCCACAACGGCCTGGGGAACATCCAGTCCGTGCTCGGGACAGACCGCTACAGCCGTCTGCGCGTCGGAATCGGCAACGACTTTCCGCGCGGGATGCAGGTCCAGTGGGTGCTCGGACGCTATGACGACGAGGACATCCGGGTGCTGGAACCGAAGATAGAGACAGCCTGCGAGATGATCAAGAGTTTCGTCCTGACGGGCGTAGACTTCACGATGAACGCTTTCAACAAAAAGAAATAAGTCATGGCAGAAGAGGCAAGAATCGACAAATGGCTTTGGGCGGCACGCATCTTCAAGACGCGCTCCATCGCCGCCGACGCCTGCAAGAACGGCCGCGTGACCATCGGCGGAGCCAATTCAAAACCCTCACGGACGGTAAAGGCGGGCGACGTCGTGGCCGTCAGGAAGCCGCCCGTGACCTATTCCTTCCGCGTCCTCAAGCCGATAGAGCAGCGCGTGGGGGCAAAACTCATTCCCGAAATCTACGAGAATGTGACCACGCCCGACCAGTATGAGCTGCTGGAGATGAACCGCATCAGCGGATTTGTCGACCGCGCACGAGGCACCGGACGCCCCACCAAGAAGGAACGACGCTCGCTCGACGCTTTCATCGGGCCGTCGTTCGAGGGCTTCGACACATGGGATGACGAGGATGAGGAATGAGAGCAGACAGAGTTTTATCACCAATAAAAAACATATCCGCATGAAGACATTAAAGAACTTAATCACCGCAGCCGCCCTGATACCGCTCTTTGCGGCATGCGTCGGAAGCGAGACGGAACGGGCCGGATTCTCAACCGTGGCCTTCACCGTCCCCTACGCCAACTCCACAGACGGCATGATTGCATTTGCGACATACGGCAAATGGCACATCACGCAGAACAGCGGAAACAGCTGGTGCCGCATAAAGACAATGGAAGGCGAGGCAAACATGATATACCAAATTCCGTTCACCGTCACCACAAACACGACGGGAGAGTCGCGGAGCGCCAGCTTCACGCTTCAGGACAACGGTGACGGCGACGTCAAAGTCAACTTCCTGCTCTACCAGTATGCCACACGCGGAGACGGAACGCTGGGCAATGCGGCCATGATCAAGCGCATCGAGGGAACTGACGGAAGTATCATCACAGCCGGATATGACGCTCTCGCGCGCCCCGTCTCGCTGACGATAGAGAAGAACGGAACACAGCTGAGAAGTCTGGAAATCAGCTACAGCGACGATACGGACAGCACTATGACCGTCAGGAGCAAGCGGGCGGCAACGACGGCGGCTGCTACGCTGACCGCAAAATATGACGCAGGCTACCAGCCGGCAACGCTGACTTCGTCAACTGACACGGTCGGCTACCGCGGACAGGGTTATGTCTACGGCGGTTCCAGTTTTGCGTTCAACGTCGAGGAGCACTTCATGGGCGGGGAATATACCGCTCAGGCGCTGAAACTGAACAGCGGGCAGAGCCTTGCACCCGACGGAAAACATGTTTCCGACAGCCTTCGCTACATGCACCGGTATGCCGACGGAACTGTCATGCTGGAAAAGCTGAAGCTCTCCTACAGCAGCCGCGACAACCGCCGGCAGTCGCTGGACATCAATCAGCTGCTGCTCGGCGTGGAGGAGTGCAATCCCTATACGCTGGTCTCACTGTTCAAGTATGCCCGCAACAGCAGCGTCATCTCCGAGGCTGAATCGGAAGACAGCCGTCTGACGGTGGAGACGACGTCCGGCGCCGACGGTTCGGTCAGCACCATGACCGTTACACGCACGCCGGTAGGAAAGGATGGCGGGGAAGAGAAGACCGTGACATATACGTTCAGTTACTAACCGCCGGCCGCTACCCGTAAGACAATGACCAACATAGCCATATTCGTGTCGGGCAACGGCACAAACTGCGAGAATATAATACGCCACTTCGACGGCAGCCCCGACGTCCGCGTCGTTCTCGTCCTGAGCAACAGGGCTGATGCCTACGCGCTTGTAAGGGCAGCCTCGTTGGGAATCAGGACGGCAGTAATGGACAGAGCGGAGTTCGGGAACGAAGAAAGCCTGACAGGACTGATGGAACGGCACGACGTCGATTTCATCGTTTTGGCAGGCTTTCTGCTCATGATTCCGCCGTTCCTCATAGCGCGCTATCCCCGCCGCATCATCAACATCCACCCCGCCCTGCTGCCCAAATACGGCGGCAAAGGGATGTACGGACGCCATATCCATGAGGCGGTGAAGGCCGCCGGCGAGACTGAGACGGGCATAACGGTTCACTATGTGAGCGAGGTGTGTGACGGCGGAGAGATTATCTTTCAGGCCCGCACGGCCGTCGCACCGGAGGACACGCCGGAGGACATTGCCGCGAAAATCGGGCGGCTCGAACAGCAGCACTATCCCGAAGTGATTGAAAACGTGGTAAGACAGCTGGTCTGAACGCTACACGCATCACCCGACAGCATAAATCGACGGTATAACACAGTAAGGACATAATCCCGACGGCATAACGGAAAGGACATAACAGACAACTTCAACGATGGTTCTCAACCTTATATATATAATAATAGGTGTGGCGCTTGTCATCTGGGGAGCGGACCGCATGACGGACGGCGCGGCCTCGCTGGCGCGCCGGATGCACATTTCCGAGATGGTGATCGGACTGACCATCGTGGCCGCAGGTACGTCGGCACCCGAACTGTTCGTCAGTCTTGTCTCCGCCCTGAAAGGCACGCCGGACATGGCCGTGGGCAATGTCGTCGGCAGCAACATCTTCAATGCGATGCTCATCGTGGGCTGTGCCGCCATGGTCGCCCCGATGAAGATTTCGGTGACGACGGTGAAGAAGGACATTCCCTTTGCCGTCGCGGTGACGATGCTGCTCATCGTGCTTTGCCTCGACGGCTTCAGTAGTTTCAGCATAGGCGGAAACTCCATCAGCCGGCTTGACGGAATAATCCTGCTGGCGGGCCTCGCGGTGTTCATGGCCTACACGCTCCGCACGGCGAAAGTTGGCGGCGCGTCGGCAGCGGAGCCCGCAGACAACACAGCGGTGGTTTCAACGACTGACGCGACGGCCATCAGCGTCGTCCGGTGTCTGGGCTACGTCGTCTTGGGACTGGCGTGTCTCGTCGGCGGAAGCAACCTCTTCGTTGACGCTGCGGCGGAAATGGCGCACGGACTGGGCGTCAGCGACGGCGTGATAGGACTGACAATCGTCGCGGGAGGAACGTCGATGCCCGAGCTGGCCACCAGCGTGGTGGCCGCACGCAAAGGCCAGTCGGCCATCGCGATAGGCAATGTGATAGGAAGCAACGTCTTCAACGTCCTCGCCATACTCGGCATCACGGCCACGATATGCCCGATGCAGCTCAGCGGCATAACCCTCACCGACCTGCTGGTCATGGGCGGAAGCATCATGGCGGTATGGCTGTTTTCCTTCACGCGCTATACAGTTGAACGCTGGGAAGGCGCCGTTCTCACTGCTGCTTTCATGGCCTATCTCGGCTATCTGCTTTCAAACGTGATGATGTGATTATAAGGAGATAAAGGGAGACTTCATAAGTAGATAGAAGAAGATAAAAGGAGATAGAGGGAGATAAAGGACATATCTATTGTTACTAAGCAATAAGACCGTCGTCCTTTATCTCCCTCTATCTCCTTTTATCTTCCTTTATCTCCTAACTAATCTCCCTTTATCTACTAACTAATCTCCCTTTATCTACTTATATTTCGCCGAAGTCTCACGTATCACGAGCCGCTGTGGCACCCGCTCACGATATATCGTCCGGTCGCCGGCAATGGCACGGAGCAACAACTGGCATGCCGTAGCACCCATCTGATGCGACTGGTCCTCGATGGCGGACAATTGCGGTGTGACGTATGCCGCATGGACATCGTCCGTAAAGCCTATCAGGGCCACGTCCTCCGGAATACGGAGGCCCATCTGCTTGATTGCCGTGAAGGCCGCAAAGGTGATTATATCGTTGAAAGCAAGAATGGCGTCGGGACGGTCCGGACGCGAAAGAAGTTCCTTGGTGGAACTGATGGCCAGCTCATAGTCAATCTTGTCGCACACGACCATATCGCGGTCGATAGGTATGCGGCTCGCCCTAAGCGCCTCAAGATAGCCGTGTTTGCGGCGACGCACCATGTCGAGGTGGTTCGGGCCGCCGATGAAAGCAATGCGGCGGCTGCCGGTGTCGATGAGATGCTGGGTCGCCAGCTGTGCTGCCTCGTCGCCGTTGGCCGTTACCGAGGAGAACATATCGGTGAGACAGGTACGTCCGAAGAACACCAATGGAATACCCATACGCTGAAGCTCCTCGAAATGGGAATAGTCAGTGGTGTTCTGCGCCAGACAGGCGATGATGCCTTCGACGTGCATGTCGATGAAGTTGTCTATCGTCCGGGCTTCCGTCTCAAAGTCCTCATGACTGTTGGCGCTGATGACCGAATAGCCTTCCTTGGCCGCCTCACTCTCTATTCCGTCAAGAACGGCTGCATAATAGTGGGTAACAAGATTGGGAACCACCACACCGATTATCTTCGGCGACTCACGACGCAGACTGCGGGCGAAAGGATTGGGACGGTAATTGAGCTGCCGGGCCAGCTCTTTCACACGCGTCTGCATGTCCTTGCCTATCTCCGGACTGTTGCGCAAGGCACGGCTGACGGTGGCGATACTCACACCAAGTTCCTTTGCCAAATCTTTCAGAGAGGTTCTATGCTTGTTGGTAGACATTCGAGTTTGCTTTTACAAAGATTAGGGTTACATCTGCAAATTTACTCAAAATAGGCAGAATGCGCAAACGTTTACGTTAGATTTTTAATGAAAAGAGATATTATTTAATTAAAATGTTCATACCTTTGCAACATAAATTCAGAATGAGTAATGAATAGTTGATAATAAGTTAGTTAGAAAACAGAGGCTTAATATTGTCGGGAGACAATTTTAAGCCTTTTCTATTTTATGGGGAATACATCAGAAATATCACTGAACCTTATCATCACTCCGGCCCTATCTCAGAACTTCACGCTGAACTTAAACCTCACACCGTGCTTCGACGCCGTCGGCAAGTTAAGGTACGTCAGGCGCCGGACATACTCTATATGGAGGAAACGCAGCACGTTGTGGACACCGACGAGCACCTCGACATACGGCCGGTGCGGGTCCATGACGTGGGTTCCGGCGGGAAAAGCCATGAGAACAGAGCTGCTGCTGTTCTGAGGGAGCATCGGATTGTTCTTGTCCGTGAGGTCGCCCCAAAGCGCCTTCACACCTATATATTCGCGCCATTTGAGGCGGCGGATGAGCGGCAGTCGGTTGAACAGCTTTCCGTTGAGATCCCATGATAGATGCGCCGAGGCATAGCGGTCGTTCAGAAACTCCATGTTTGTCATCAGATTGAACATGTCTTTCTGTATGACATACGACAGGTTTGATGCCGGAACGATGAGCAGCGGATAGGGAACACGGTTCCATTGTGCTCCGGCGGCAATGCTGACGTCGACCTTTCCCCAGCTCTTGACCCAGAAACGCTTGAAGAACGACATCTCCGTCAGGTTGTAACGATACTGTCCTCCCATCACTCCGCTAAGTCCGGCGGCATGGCTCACGGTCAGAACGGGGGCGTCAAGATTGATCGGCCGGCGGCCGCGGCGCGTGCTGACGAACTTCTCTCCCGGAGCGTAACGCAACTCGCAGCGCAGTTCGGTAGTGCGGATGCGGCGCGAAAGTGCTGCGGTGCGGTCTGAATAGGCGTCTGTGGCAGTGGCTTCCCCCACCCTCAGAAGGTCGGCCAGCGTCACGAAACTGAGTCCGCCACACGCCTCGTTCTCCTCCGCGGTGACGGACAGCGTTGTCCGCAGCCCCCACTCTTCCTCGCGTTCGACCTTCAGCTGCTGACGGTCGTAACGCATCATGCCTCCGGCGTCGGTCCATTTGAGCGCCGTGAACATGTTGTCCTTGTCCGTTGTCATAAAGCGGTCGGCCGGATAGCCGATGTCCCGCGACGACGTCAGGGTCACACTGCGCCGCGGAAACTCATCGGCGAGATATTCCTTGTCGCGGAACGAGTATGTCATTTCGGCCTTATAGTATTCCCTCCGGCTCTTCCATCCGTGGGCGTAATATCCGTTGAAGAACAGCCGCGGACTGAGATTGGCCGTCGTCTGACCGCCGATGCGCGTGCGCAGACCGTCGACGGAGTTTGCCGACAGCACGCTCATCACGGGGCCTATGTCCACCTTATTGTTGTTCCGGTCGCGTCCTCCCGTCTCAACATAGTTCTCGACGAGCAGTCTCAGAACCGTTATCAGCACGCTGGAACGTCCCATCTGCTCTATCCCGGAGGTAAAACTGTCCATGTCGTCCTCTCCGCGCGTCAGGTCGACCCGGCGCTTCTCTGCCCAGAAACCGCCGTCCTGCTTCTTCGCCTCGCGCTCCGTCACGGCATGGGCACGCACAGAGAACTCGCTGTCGGCAATCGGGCTGAAGTCATGGCCGGTGATGCGCGTGTTGCGGATGACCACCGCTTTCTGAAGAAAATCGAAGAGGCTCAGCTCCACTACCATATCGTCGGAAACGAGCGCCCACTGCCCGTCCGATAGCGTGGCGAACTCCTGGATGATGCGTATGTCGTCGATGAAATTGACGTCGGTGCGCTTCGGCAGCGTCAGCTCACACCGCCGGACACGGAACGAGCCGTCGGCCATGACGTAGATGTCGCCCGAGAAGCCGAAGTCCTGTTGGTTGTTGGGAAGAAAGCTGAGGTGTATGCAACGATCATGCCCGACATCAAGCGTGTCAATGATGTAGAAACGGTAGAAGCCGATGGCGTCGCGGCTTATCGGCGAAGTGAACGGATGCTGCAAAAGGCGTATCTGTTCGTCGTAGATATCGACGTCGGTGAAAAAGTCCTTGAGGGCCGCAACGAGCAGATCGCCCGAGCGGAAGATGGTGTTGACGCCGTCGGAGCGCTCTCCCGTGACTGTCTCCTGTTCGGCGTGAGGCTCGCGCCGGTAGATCTTGCGGGTCACGGTCTCGGTCATCATTATCGGAAGAATGAGCTTGTCGTTATACGGACACAGCTCGACATAGCGGAAGACGTTCGGGATACGTGACAGCAGACCTTCCGAGAGGTCAGTCATCGAGACATCGTTTGACGCCAGCGTGAGCTTCTGATACTTCTCGTAGCTGTAGAAATCACGTGAGGCGAGATCAGTGCGGCGCTTTGCCGCAATGACCCGCCTCATCAGTTCGACGGCCGGATTGTTTCTGCGGCTGTACTTCTTGCGGCTTGTCGTCACCGTCAGTTCGCGCAGATGCTGCACCCGGTCATACCATTTCGTCGTGTCACGTGGCGTCTGCTGCTCCCGATGCGCCACGTCCGGCGCCGCCGCAAGGGCTACACCATCCTCTGCTCCGGCTTCCGCGGCGGAGCAGACAAGCGCAATCAGCAGGAGGAGCAGACGCACGGTCATCGGCAGTACTTGGCGCTAAGACGTCTGCATAGCGCTTCATGAGACCTGTGCATGTGCCAATAGATGGCCGAAAGGACGACGATCTCGAAGAGCGGATATATATAAGGTATGTTGAGCAGACAGCCGATATAGAGCATGATGGCACGCGAGTTGTGCGTGAGAAGGTTTGTATATTTCATCAGAGGCAGCGACCCGCTTCTGAAATCGTCGCGGAGCTGCTGCGGCATGTCGCTTGCGTCAGCGTAACGGGAGCGCAAGCTGCGATAGAAAGCCTGAAACTCAGGCGTCGATTTCTCCTGCGCAGCGCAGTATTTGGCGTAATTCCTGTAGAACATGCGCGCCCAGAACGAGCCGTCAGGCGTCAGGCTGTCATATATGGCGCGCTGCGAGGCGGAGTCATCAAGCTCGCTTCCGCTCTTGCCAAGCAGGAAGTAGAGGTGAATCTGGCGGTAGTAGTCGGCCAGACGGCACTGCATCGTGTGGCAGACCAGTCCGGCAATGGCGCAGAGCAGCAGCGCCCACGCTCCCCACTGGACACCGATGAACGGCATCTGCTGGGGCCAGAGGCGGACGACAAGCCCAAGATAGACGGCCGTGAACCACACATCACTGGCCAGTCCGTCGAGCACGCGGCCGACGAGGGTCTTCTGTCCGGTGAGCCGGGCTAGCTGACCGTCGGTGGAATCGCAGAAATTCGCCAGCGTGAGAAGCACGATTCCGATGATGTTTGACCACAAATCAGTGTAGTGCATCATCCATCCTGCACCGATTCCGAGGAACATCGACGCCACCGTGACGACATTGGGATGGACATGAAGCCGCGCCCAAAGGATGGCGAAAGCCAGACCTATCGGGCGGGTGAAGTAGATGTCGAGCCACTCTTCGGTGTCATTTGACTTGAACGACGCACGCAACAATTCACTGAAACTCTTTTCCATAAAGCCTTATTCGTTTTCTTCAAATGTTCTGTTATCTCTGTTCTGAGGTTATGTCATATCTCTCCGAACATTCTATCGTTTTTCTTCCAAAGCCGTTTCCGTCAGTGACGGAAATGTCCGACAGCCCGCCTTTATCCGGCGATGAACTCTTCCGCCTTCACGATGTCGCCGGCATGGTCGATGTCGAGCACCTTCGAGAAAGGCCAGGCTTTGAGCCGGCATCCGTCGGCGATGAGCGCCCGCTGGAAATTTCTCATGCGGCTCTCCCCGCGGCTGATACATCCCTGCAGCGTCCTGACGGCCACGGGGGTGAGTCCATAGATGCCGCCGGAGATATAGCGGCAGGTCTCCGAGCGGTCGAGAAAGGCGGTGATGTCCAGCCCGTCGGTCGTCCCGACGTAGAGCGGCTTCTCGTCGTCGATATAGTCTGTGACACCCATCACGCCGTCGGCCTCTCCGCCGTCCACGGCTTCGCGGAACGCACGGACGTAGCGGGCGAACTCATCTTCGCGGAAGATGGTGTCGACGGTGGTCAGACAGAACGGGCCGTCGCCCAGCATACTGCTGATTTCATAGAAACTGTGCATCGAGCTTGGCGTGCTCTTGACCACAAAACGCAACGGCACGGGCCGCCCGTCGAGTCCGTCCTGCTGCAAACGGACGAGATGGAGACTGACCTGTGCCGTCAGATCATTGCAGATGACGACAATCTCTTCGGCGTCATTGTCCATGAACACACGTATCAGCCGGTCGATGAGCGTTTCTCCGCCCACACGGACCAACGGCTTCGGCTCTTCTATGCCCTCCGCGGCGAGACGGCTGCCCTCGCCCGCGGCTATCACTGCATATTTCATTTCCTGTCTTATTGCTTTAATGTAACGGGGAGCAAAGGTAATAAATTAAATGAAGAATGAAGAGTGAAGAATGAAGAATTTGCTGCCGCCATTCCCGCT